>Ga0116229_10002886_pt1 | contig 28094 bp, 17 predicted proteins | sample S1TSphgellanicum_3_FD_87313 | JGI IMG/M metagenome (GOLD analysis project Ga0116229, IMG submission 87313) | Host-associated microbial communities from peat moss isolated from Minnesota, USA - S1T2_Fc - Sphagnum magellanicum MG | ecosystem: Host-associated > Plants > Peat moss > Unclassified...
TACAAAACTTCTTTGTATTTCAAAAGTAATAATGCAACAATCCAAGATTTTAAATTTTAAATCTTAATTTGTTTAAATACCCCCAATGCCCAATGTAAAACCCCCCCCCCCCCCTTACACTAAACACCTCATATCTTCCCCTGTGTCTTGGACCTGTGTCAACAAATTAGGTTGTCTGACTAAGCCTTAACTAGATGGTGTAAAGCAAGATTGCCCTAATGGATGATTTACTACGTTAAATGTGATTCATAGAAAATACCAAAGGAGAATATGGTTGGCAATCATGAACATTGGAGGAGTCTTGTTTTTCTTCTTTACGTCTTTTTTTATTTTTCTTGTGTTTTGTCATTCTTCATGGGGTGTTGGTGCTCATATCAAAAGTTGGTGATGGAATGTGTTTCCATGATTTTCTTTTGTTGTGTGATGAAGATGATGTTGAGTGGCCGGATGGAGGACGAGGTCTCAATGGTGGAAATGGATAAATACTAAATAATGGAGGAAGTTAAGCATGTTTGTTTTTTAACAATTCTTTATTTTTCATTAAGATTTGTTATTAATTTTTTTTGTAAGAATGCCTAAGTTCAAATGTGTAAAAGTTCTATCTGTTAACTTCATGAACTTCATTGCATTGAAGTTAATGAACAAAACATTAGGTGTTAGTGAATTAGTATGGACCTTATGACGAAAGTGATGACATGCTTTAAGGGTTCAATGGGCTGGCCTTTTGTGGTGCATTCTATTCAAGTCTAATGTGTTTGGGAATTATGTTGGGATATGGGGAAGATCGATTACCTAAGTATTTGGGAGCTCTAAGCAAATTCTATGTAATGGGAAGTTCTTCAGAAAATTGAAAAGTTCAACTGCAAAAATTGCTTGTCAATATCTTCTCCATCTCTAGGTTAAAATTTCCACCAAGTTTTGGGTATTGGCTTTACATAGATTTTATTTATTGTTTGGATGCCCACATTTATAGGTCAAGATAACCCATAGAGAGAGGCAATCCAAAGTGACTTAATCCATCAAAGTCCATGGAATCATCTTTGTTATTATGTTATAAATATGTCTAGATTTGGATGTGTGTTTAAATTTTGTTTTGTTAATGCATTGAATACATATTTTTGTAATGTTTTTTTTATGTCAGAATGTATACAAATTTGTGTGTAGTGTGTACCTTCCATTTCGATATTAAAGCTTGTCTGCTGCAACCCTAACATTGGGCTTTTCATACAATTAGAAAGCTCTTGGAACGTAGATGTCTAAAATGAGCTTGCATGACCCATTTGGTACTTAAAATATAAGTTATGACCAATTGAAGGGTCGGGAGTCAAACTACCAATTTAACTTCCGACCATTAAAAGTTGGGAATTACTTGATTTACTTGCGTGTAGGTGGCGTGTCACATATCTTTGGAAATTTCTCAACGATGGCTACAATTTTGCATTAGATCTCACCTCAATCAGGGGTTTGCACAAAATGTTATGGACCTCCAAAGTCGCTGGAATTCCAATTTTGAGAATTTCAAGACTCCCAATTTCGGAATCATGGGAAAAAATGACATTTGGGTGTAAGCCCCATGGCCAGGCACAAAGAATATTATAAGGGGGAAGGTGGTGACTTCCTCCAAGTTCAGGCTATGGTGAGTCTTATGAGTACGTGGTTGTTCATGGTTCGTCCATGCACCAAAAATGTTCCAACTATGCTCTGGTAAAGTAGGTTATGATGGTATTAGGCTAAAAATGTACCATTTGAAATCAAGGATCGCCCACAATAGTTGTCCCAAGTTCAATGTATACATGGTTTCCAAGACTTATTTACTAATATATATATATATATATATAATTAAATATCTCCTTTATAGTAACTTGTTCTAAAATGATAGGTTGCTGATTTACTTCACCGATTTGATTGCTTACAACCAGTTGAGTCATGGTTGAATTATCAGGCAATCCAACCCAATTACTTTGCAATGAACCCTTGTTGATAATAGTAGGTTGTTTTTCAACCCCATTATGTTGTACATGTCTAACAATTTCAATGAAATAATCCCATAGACGCTCTTCTTATTGCCATTCTTTAGCCCTTTTAATTTTAATTGACTCCCTCTCCTTGAACACTTGCTATTTTGATTGTTGACTTCGAGTGGTAATAGCAATTACTACATTAAATGGCACATTGTTGGTTTTAGACAGTTTAAGTGTTATCGTGGCATTAGAACTAACATGTTTAATTCTAAACATGTTTTGTACTTCAATGTTTTTAAAGAATTATTTGGATCTACATTCTATGTTAGAACAAATTATACAGGGATAACGAACATGTATCTTTCTTGATTTAATAGGTTGGGTTTTGTTCTTGCTATAGGTTTTGCAAATTTAATTGTAGTAGTTGGCACAACTGGTACCTCTCTTTTCCTTTTATAACAAGTTTCCATTGAATGACCAGTTTTACCACAATTAGTACAGGTTAATGTTGATTTAACTATAACGGTTGATAATACAAGTTTAATTATTGTATTAACCTTTGTTGTAGTTACTAGAACATTGTAACTCAAACTATAGGTCCACTTTCTTCACATATTACAACAGCTTTTTTGTGTTCAATTAAAGTATTTTTCTTCATACATGTAGTTGCTAATATTAAGTAAGGTAATAAACCTACCCTGAAAATAATGGTGAAAAAAACAAATGTTGTTCTAACTTGTAAATAATTAGCTAATTTCAACGTGCGTTCATAGTAAACCTTAACATGTTCGACAATTTGTTGTTGTATGTTACGCATGTAGACCTCCTCATCATTATTTACAAATTTGAATCACTTACAAAATGTTTGCTCTAACTCTTCAAAAGTGCAATTTGGATGGTCTTGAATGTAGTTTTCAACCTCCACTGTTTCACCATTAGTTTAATGGCCTTCTTACATATTTTGATGTGAGCATCTGGATTAATATCTTTGACATAGGTTAGGTATTGTAACTTCATGTATGGTAGCTTGGTGGTTGGTTTGTGAAACAAGTTACACAATAGGTGGTTGATACCATGGTGGTATAAACATACATGGATTAGGTGTTAGCCATCCAAAAGATCCAACAGGTGGATTGAAAGGTGGCTCTTCCGATTGATCTCCTCTAGGTGAACTTCCTCCAAGTGAATCTCCAAGTTGTCCTCCATCTGGTGGTTGGGGATCAAAACCTCTAGGTATATGAGTTAGTAAACTAATAGTAACTTATCCAGTGGTTGGCACTAATGAAGTAATAGGTTGTTGAGCAAGTTGTTTGTCCTTGCTAGTCATTGGTTGAACCACTATAAGAAACTAATTTCCATGGTATATATGTTGGTGGTACAACAAGTTGTTCAACTACATTATAGGCACTAATGAAGTAATAGGTTGTTGAGCAAGTTGTTTGTCCTTGCTAGTCACTGGTTGAACCACTATAAGAAACTAATTTATAATAGAATATGGTATATATGTTGGTGGTACAACAAGTTGTTCAACTATTGGATACACATTCCCATGTACATAACATGTATAGTTCCTAAAGATCAAGGAATCAAGTCCTTTTGTTCTAGTTGGATTTGCTCGATACAAATCAAGATTTAAAAGCACAAAAGGGGGTATGACATTATATCACATTGGGTATGTTGAAATAGGTAGCATATTGGTTTTACCTCGTATAATCGGTGTAACATGTTGTGACCAAGTTATTTGATAATTAATAAGTACTATTGTATGAACTATACTTAGGATTCATGGCTTGAGTTCCTAATACAAACACATTGGGTACTGCTATTATAGTGGTTGGAAAAATAGGTTAATGAACATTCATCACCTCCTCCTCAAGTAATTGCCTTAATCTATCATCAACACATGGGCATCAATTGAACAAGTGTCCCATTTGATAACAATATGAACAAGTTACAGTTCCTAGACCTTGGTTTCCTCTTGAAATTGGTTTGTGATGTGTAACTTATGATCTTTCACTCGGACCAAGTATTAATCTCGCTAACCAAGTGCCTTATGGATAAATAATTCCATGTCGAACAATTGTGGGTGTTACTATGATGGGTTGAACAAGTTCTACATGTGGTATAGAAATTGATTGATTAGACGATTTTTGGTCAACATGACAAAGCTACTCCAACCTGTTGAGTAGTTGAAGTCATTCCATTTCCAAATTAGTGAGTGCCAAATGAATGTTGCTATGTGATGGTTGGTTTTGAAAACCAGCAAATGTTGTAATTGTTGTAGATGCATTAATTATAGGTAGATTGTAACCAGGGTTGCAAATCGCCATGGTTGTTCAATAGATACAACCTCATCAAATAGCCGAATAGGTTCATGAAAGTCATCATTATGAACATTCACCACCCTCGGTTGGGTTATTGTTCGTGGTGTTTCTTGATGAGTGGTTGAAAGTGTTATTGGGTCCCTTTGCACAATCAGTTCTACTACATTTTGATGTTGTTCATTGACTTTTCCTCTCTGTGTTGCATTTGTGTTTGGTGCATTCATAGGTTCATCTCCCATAGGTTGCACTTGTTCATCTTATTATTATGCATGTTCGTAAACAAGTTGATGTTTGACTCGTTCTAATTGTTTTCTAAAACTTCTAGTAACTATTTTTGACATTTTATAAAATCAACAAGTTCTAGGATAACATTTGCATTATTTTTTAACAATAGTTTTTTTTTTAAGAACGACCCCTCCCAAGAATCAAAAGTTTGTCTAAAACTTCTTTTACAAATTGGGCACCTATCTATATTCAAAAACTTTGCACTAACCTCACCCTATTCCTAAGGTTTCAAGACTAAATCAATATTATAAACTTGAATCCTAAAGTTTACACAAAACAAGCAAACATGTGACAAATCAAAATTTGAAACATGATCATTTTTCAAACCCAGTCTACTAAACTACTAAATCTAACCAAAAATTCTAAATGTGATTACTTTTGAATTTTAATCCACTACATGGTCGCCAAATGTTAATAGGGTTTTTCTATTTAAGGTTAATATACCTTTGGATTTTTCAACAACAAGTTCCTAAAACAACAATAGGTACATACTAAAACTTAAGCTACTACAAATCCTAAATTAACATGTACACAAATTACTCAAACTTGAAGGAAATAGGTTGAAAGAAAAATGATCCATGTTCCATAATTGAAAAGTGAAACACATAATCATGAATGAAATTCAAAAAGTCCCTTAACATGTTTATCCTCCTAGTCTTATACTAACCAATTCAAAATACAACAATCATAACTGACCTTTATAAATGGTCATTAGCCAGTACTTAGACTAATAGTCCAAAATTTCAAAAAGTACACCTTGTCTAACTACAAGTCTAATTACTAGTTCTATCAAGTATAAGTTCTACCAATTACTTGTTGACTAACATGTCAGCCTATCGTTTTAACCTAGTCATTACCTACCAAGTTTAGTTAACTAGTTAGGTTAATACTACGGGTTAGGTCAAATAACAAGTTATGACACCTGTTAAGTTTAACAACTTGCTTATATTATCGATTTGTTACCAAATCTAGGTAACAATATTGTATATTCCTGTTGTTGAAAAATGAAAAAGTAAATTATCCTTGATGGAAATAGAAAAACCTGTTAACAATGAAGTTTACAAACAAGGTTTTTGGAACCTTACTAACCAAATTGGTTAATGAAAACATGAATGATTAGGATAAACACTTGTCTATAGTCTTATTCTCATACAAAACTGCCTACAAAGATGGAATAGGTCATGTCGCATTTCAACTTGTTTATGGATTTGCATCCATCATTGCCCTATAGAATACCTATTACCCATCTAGACCTGGTGAACAATAGAGGAGGTTACAACCTTTGAGCAAGAAAATAGATGTATAGAGTTAGAAGATGAATTAGAAGCAGCTTTCAACTTTCTTAGGAGAACCACCAATTCTACAACAACATTAGAGCCACGAATTATTATAATTTTAAACTAAAAAAAGGAGGTTGAAATCATTTCTCAACTTATTGTTGAGGAGTAGTCAACATAGGCCCCTCAATCAGAACCTTTAGAGGAAGTTGAGTTGTAGCAGCCTATGAGCAAAAACAATGGGGAAGAGTTTATCCAAGAACTCTTTGAAGAACTGATTTATAGCATTATTCTTCCATGCCCGCGATCAAGGACAAAAGCCATGATGAAGAAAAAAGGCAAAGCGCCTATAGAAAAATAGGTTGAGAAACTTGTTAAGAAGAAAATAGCGTTGAAGGCAAAGGAAACCCAGAAGATGCAACAATTGATGAAGATGGACTCAAATGAACTCAAATGGGGTAGATGAGTTGGTTTGGAAGGCATGTTCAACTTGCAATAGACTATGCCAAGAAAGCAATGACACTAGGAGCAAGCATGATCTTGTGAGTAAGAGCCTATGAGTAGGAAATTATGTATTTGGAATATTTAATGATGAGGATAGAATATTCTTAAAATATCCCTATGCCACATAGGAATGATGTGAAAATTATTTTTCCACATGTACATGGATGAAAGTCAACAAATGGATGAAAATAATCATCAATGAACTTTTTTGATGATAATTACACGTAGATGAATTGTTTGGAAGAAAGATTCATCAAGCTGAAATGTATGGATGAAATTAATTACAAAAGAGGTATGTTAGATGAAAACCACATGTACATGGATGATAGTTATAAAAATCATGACATATTTGGATGAACGTGGAACATGAATGAACTTTTGGATGATAATTAAAAATAGATGAATTGTTGGATGAAACTTTTGGCTAATTGAGTATATGGATGAAAATAATTCCAAAATAGTTATGACAAATGGAAATTATTGGACTCACATAATTTTCATGTCCAACTTCATCCAAAAAAAAAGGTGTTAGAGGTGAAATTTGAAAGAGCTACATTATAATGCAAAAGGGTGAAATAATAACTTATGTAAGTTGAGTGAAATCACATAATAAATCAAGGGTAGGATGTCCACATAATGATGGCATGGGAAAATGCTTGAGAAATTAATGAATAGTGCATTACACACATCATGTTAAAATATATTTTTATTTTTGCAGTAGAATGTATTCCAAAAGAATAGAACCCATAATAGTCCTATTAAACAACTATTTAATGACACTGTAACCTAATTTACCTCTAGGACTTTGGCATGATCCAATAATCTATGAACCTCATTCTAGTTTCAAGATGGATAGTGGATGAATGGTTCTCTAATCCTAGCGTGCATGTCATATTACAAAATGGAATATAAGTGCTTACATGGCACCCACAAACCCCGCTTGTTGAAAGACCCAAACATCATGGAAGAAAAATCCACGCAACTATTTACAATTTTTTGGCAGTCCTAAAAGGAGGCGATAAATCTATCCATATCTTGGAAGAATAATGTTTAAAGGAATTAATAGTGCGACTTTAAGAGTTCGTCCCACGTCCCACTTGTTTTTTTGTAGAATGGATAGTTTGAATGTGTTGGGACATTGAATCTTCTTCCCGTTCCTTGTTTTGGGCCAAGCATCTAGATTCGATGGCTTATAGACATGGGCAGAAAGACCATTGCCAAAGAGATTCCAAGGGGCACATGTGGAAGGTTGACTGACAAGTGCAAAATTGTCGTCTCCAACATGATTAACAAGGGAACATCTTGGCTTCTCTGATGTCAGGAAACCAACCTCCTCTAATGCCACAATTTGAGTGAGATTTGTCCCTACTTGCACATGCCATAAAGAAGGCAAGGTTAACCTATCAAATGCATATTTCCTACTTGTCCCTCCCACACAACGCAAAAGGTCATCATGACAAAACTAGAACTGATGTAACTTAATCAACACCTTTGGTTGCAGACTAGTAACCAACATTACACATAGCAAGAATACCATGATCTATTTGTTTGGAAATCATTTTAGTTTTGCAATAATGTTTAATGCCTTTTTGCAACACCCAATAATGACTACTTGACTTTGGGAGACAACATTCAATTTGCCAAATTTCATCCCCACCAAAGCACTCAAGGACATCCGCACCATTGTGGGTGATAACAAGAACAAGGCCAATAATCTCCCCCACATCCATAATTGACAACTTGGCTACTTTTAGGGTTGAACAAAGTAATCTAGAACTTACATATAACATGAAGCCTCCCCATAAGAAGTTGAGCGAATTGTTGACCTCGTGAATGGCGCCCTTGCTTGTAGCTCTAGATGAATACCACCAAGACCGAATCCAATAACATATTGAAGGTCATTTTCTTCCAAGGATGTGGTTTTTTTGTATTCATAATAGAGGGCTTTGTGTTGATCATGGAACTCTGGTGTGATCAATTACTTGGTGTGTGTGTCTAAAAACTGAGTCCAATGGAAACAATAGGTCCATTCTTTGTCAACCATCTCGACCATAAGATTTCCAATCCCATAAACAATGCGAACAACATTCAAGTTTGCTTGTGCACCATCCACCATGAACCCCTTGAAAACAGGAATACCTAATCCTTTCTTATCAACAATTATGTTTAGCTTCCTCCATAGAATGCATTGATCTTTGTGTCCTTGGATTGTATGTCACAAACCGTAACATCATGACCTTACAATAGACCTGGTCATTAACATGATAAGCCATGGTCATCCATCCTTGAACAAATTTTATGTGATCGAACATCATCCAAGCATTTTGCAAATCACCACCCAATTGCATTTGTCGGACCAAATTAAATTTAGATGCAATTCCATTGACAAACATCTTGAACAAATCAACCTTTTGCCCATCTTGTTGACCAAGAAAGTAGATATCCTAAATATAGTCATAACCAGACAATGCTTTCAATTTTAGGATACATTCAATGAGTTGGAGTTACTAAGATGATGATTCAGTGAAGTAATGAAATTGTGTATGTCAGGGGAGCACAAAGGAGTGAACTTTAACAACATTTTATTTAGGTTTTCACCTTTGAGAAGCTCCACAAGACCTTGTCCATCCTCATTGAACAAATGATGAGAAAGAAATGTCTTACTCACAAATAAAGCGATAGCTAAAGTGGTAGCAATTGGCATGCAATAGACTTTGTTTGCAACCATGTTCTTCATCTCCTGGAAATATTCTCTACACTTGCCATCTACAATTGGATGGGCATGGATGCCCAAGTGAATCGGAATTCTTGAAAGATTTGGAAACTTGTGAACAACATGATACATTCAACAATTGCAAGTTTCTAGACAAGTGGGGGAAAATTTGCAAAATTTATAATTGATTATACAAATTGGGGATTTCACAAGAAACTGCCCAAATATCGGAAGCTGCAAACTATCTCCACTCCAAGAAACTTCATTACGTGCAGAAGAACGTTAAAATAGACGATAATAATCACTTTGACAACACAAATGTCCAAGGCGTTTCATTGTTATAAAGCCCAATCCAAACAAATTCTTCATGTTACTTATTTACAACTTGCACCAAACATGACCATCAAACTTTCTGTCCATACCTTGTAATTGTTTAGATTGTCCAAATGGATGATGAATAGGAGGAAGCTCAAAAATATGTCACCATTAAATTTAGTGGGAAGACAATTCACAAATTCAATTATGATGGCCCCATAGTCAAAGCATTTCATTTTAGAATAAGCATGCAAATCAAAGACATTACCTTCAACAAATCAACAATGCTAGAAAAAAAGTCACTTGTGGCACTTCCATCCACAGAGGTTGCACCTTGTTAGCTCATGAATTCACAAATGGCACTTCCATCTTCAGAGGTTGCTCCTTGTCAATTCACGAATTCACTAATGGCATATCCATCCAAAGAGCCTATTCTTTGTCAACTCATGAATTCACGGAAATAGGGATGACAACATTAGGAGGGGAAGGGCCATCTTCATTAAAAGAATCATAAAGATCAGTAAACACGACTCTGCAATCAAGACAAAAAACTTTGAGTCATGAGAAATCACAATGGGCTTTTCCTTCATCAAAACACCTTCCGTAGTAATGTTGGCCACTCATGTAGTTGTGCCCAATATTTCAACAGTACCTTGAAAATTGTTAAGCACATTTTTGTCAACAATCCCATACTTGCCATTGGTGATAGTCCAAAACATCCTTCCAGGGTTCACATTCGAAACCAAGTTAACATAACTTAAAACAATGTTATTGTCCCCTTAAGAAACATCTTTATAAACATGCACAAATCTTCATTGAAAAGCAAAGATTGCATAGAACAAATTCTCAATCACTTGTACAACTCCAAAATCAAAATCCAAGATGGTAAGATTTGGTTTCCTCGTAGCATGGAAAGTAGCCATCGAAATTAAAATAAAAGGTTATCAATGAGATAAATCTAGTAGCAATTTGACAATTAGACAACAGAAACTGTTGTTGCATTAGGAATTCAAACTAAAGGACAGATGAGGAACTGGAACTCAAAAATCCAACGCAAGAGATAAAAGTACATAAACATATTATTATTAAAATGCAAGGATAGGTAACAATCTCTAATGAAAGACAACAATGTGAATGGAATAAGGAGACACATATAGGGGAAACACGTGTATTTTTCGCCTTGCATAAATTTGAATATAACTGACAATGCAGACAACAAGAATAGAACTGGCAACAAAAAAGGAAATGAAAAATACCAATATACAACATCCAATTGACCTAACATGGCAGAAAGGGAAAAATTGAAAAGTTACATAAATATGCAAGGAAAAAAATGAACGTAATGACAATAATCAAACTAGAGCATTGGTGGTGATGCAAATTTATGTGAGGACCTATATCTTAGAGCAATACATTCTCACTAATCAATCTATCCCCTGATAATCCCAATACTAAACTATAATCACAAATTTTTGTTAGGAATTATTTGGAGAAAAGAAATTATGATATCTTTACCTAGAAGAACTCAACACATTGATCCCAATCAACACAAAAATAAATGGTGGTGTGTGCCTAGAATTAATGGATGTAGTTTTCAACAAATTTCCAAATTATTAAACATTTTATATATACTAAATAGTGGCCACTATAGACCATGGTCCCAAGCCACAACCACAATCCATTGGAATTGTGTGATCCCATTGATGTATGCATAGGAATGGTCACAAGGTATTTAGACATAGTCCAGTATGAATTTGAATCAAATTAACAAAGAGCATGAGCTAGGGTTCGAGGCATGGAGAACCTACATTTAGGCTCGATTATAAGCTAGTTCATTTTGTAATATATCATTTGTTCGTATATGGGGATGCATGGTGAGCTATGGACCATCACTTAAGAGAGGACGAAGGCCAACAATAACATAGATTGGATTATAATGAAGATTACAACAATCTGAGATGTTAAAGGAAAAAAATGTTGGATTCCTCTTGGAGCAAGAGGTTGTGTGATTATAAATAAATAAAGTGCAAGCAAGATAATTACAAGAAGGAATGAATAATCTGACTTGCCATAAAATTGGAAGATATCTAATAGTTAACAGAATAACAAAAATTGAAAGAAATGTTTGACACTATTTGGAGTAGAGAACAAAAAAAAAAATTATGGATATCAACAAACGATTTTTTTTGAAAAGTGTAGGTTGGATTTGCAAAATATGAAAAATTTGACAATGTGGACCCATAACATTAACCACAATAGAATAATCTAGCTAGTCCTTCTAATGTGTGATATCAAATAAAACATACAAAAAAGTCCCACGTAGGTGATTATATTTTGGTGGTACAAGGTTCACAGGCTGGTCAACATTCAACTTAAATAATGATTTAACAACACCACCAATTCATTCTAACAAGTACAACTTGTTAGGTTGAATAAGCAGTTATTCTTCAAGGAGCAACTAACAATGACCAATCAGGACTTCATAAATACTTAGGAGCATGTTCAAAATTTTTTGATGGTTACTATTAACATTCAACAAATTAGATGAAGTATGTATATAAATTCATTACACATTATCAAAAAAACGTTTATTTAATAACATTTGATCATCTAAATAGTGTAATTTCACAAATTGTAATTGTTCATAGTTATGATCTTAATGAGTTACATGGAAGTGTAGTTGAATGATTTTTAGAAATTTGTCTTTATTGTCCAAAACATTCGTTACTACACATCTGTCATGTAATTAAATGGCGACAGAATAACATTGAATTGTTATAATTGCAATAGGGGACAAATTTTGTTATAAGTAAAGATGTTAGCAAATTGTCAATAGCTTTGACCTAATGCATTTAATGATTGGCATCAAACCCAATAAACACATCAAATAATGAATTTTCTTAACACATAGAAAATCAATTTGAATTGGTAATCATTAAGTATACCTTCCTTGAACAATCACATGTACAATAGGGATGTAGGAAAAGCCAAAAAATGACAACATCCTTTAGAAAAGAAAGTATAAAAGGCACAAAATGGACATAGATGAAACATTTTTTCAAATTTAGAGGGCTAGCGCACTTCCAACCAAAGCCCAACACAAGAGTAGAAAAACGCATGGTAACAAGTGGATTCATATCAAAGCAAGATAGTGAAAGCTAACATTGGTGCTAAAGAAAATAGGGAGATGTGCCTTACAAATTCCTAGACAAATAGGTGTTATGTCTTTTCTTAGAGTGGAACAAAAATGTGTTATGTTGTATTTTAGCAACTCTCATACCTTTTAATAAAAATTTTACGCCATTCTGAAAGAAATAAAAGTATTAGGAAGATGAAAGGAGCTTGATTTTTCTCAAGGGAGGAAGGAATTTTTAGAGGTAAATTTTTTTGCATTATAGGCCTAGATGCATTACACTCTAAATGAAAGTACATTAACTGAGAAGATTTCATGAGTTCTAACTAGTGGATTATTATCATCAAAGAAGGAGGTAGAGGTAGGTTATGGCAAAGACTTATGATGGCAACAACATACAAGACACATGCCCTTGTCCTTCAGTAAGTGTTAGCGCAGTTAGGTTTTTAAAAAAAATTATGTTTGACAAAAAATGTGTTTATAATTTAGGGTTTAAGGTTTCTTCATATATCATCAAATTAAGATTACATTTGAGAAGGCTGGATAATTCCAATTAAATAACTTAATCCTTGTAGAACTCAACTACATCAATTAAGAGCTCAACTAAAATTATTTTTAATTTTTGAAATAATGTCTCAGTTAGTTTCATAATTTCATGCACAATCTAGTTTTGATTTAAATTATTGATGAAATCATCAAAATGCATAAAAATTTCTACTTTCATAAATAAAATTAGTTGAATGTTTGGAAACCCCATTTTAGTTATTTTTTCTGAATGCAATAATATATAGCCATTTAGAATTTATTTATATATTTTTTAAAGGTTTCATTAAATAGAGAGTTGGGGCTTGAGTCCACATATGTATATAAATGTTCATTCTTAAATGAATCTTTCTTGTTGATCTCTTTGTGTAGGAAGAAAGAGAAGGCCCAAAGACCCTACGAGATCTCAACACACTTCAAGAGGAGAGCAACAAGTTTGAAGTAAGAACTTGAAACTCCAACTTTGTTTTTTGTTCAAGTTTTCATGTATAAGGAAATCCAAGTTTGAGCTCAAATTCTAGGGTGATGGCGAAATTGGCCAAATAAAATGAAAAAAAGGAATCGAGCTTGGGCTTGGCTCCATGTTTGCAATCAGACCCAAGCTTGACTCCATCTTCATTTGCTTTTTCTGAGTTTTTTCTGGTGCCAAGAAAAGTTCAACAAGAGCAAAAAAACCATTGAGTTAAAGCTCAACTTCGAAATCAAAACCAAACTAAAGCTTGGCTCTAGTTTTTTTTGTTGCAACTGAGCTTCTTTTGGTGCCAAAAAAAACTCAGCTGCAACAAATAAAAGAGCCAAGCTCTAGCTTGATTTTGATATTTTAAGCTTGGCTCCAGAATCAAAGTTGAGCTAAAGCTCGGCTTCAATTTTTAGAGTTCAACCATGAAATTAAAGCTGAACTGAAGCTTGACTTTTCTTCTTTTTCTTTCCATCTCAGTGTTGAGAGAAGCTCAAATGGAGCAAAAAATAAACTTGAGCTTTAATCCACCTCCGAAATTCAAGCCAAGCTAGAGCTTGGTTCTAATTTTTTTGCTCTTGCCAAACTTCTTTGGGTGCTAAAAGAAACTTGGAAGGAGCTAAAGGAGCCAAGCCGGCTCCAAGTTTCTTTTTAAAAAAATTCGAGATCTAACTTGGCTCCAAAAGTGGAACCGTGTTAAAACTCAATCCTTGCTTTAAAATGAACAAAGCTGAGCTCTAGTTCGACTTGAAAAGTGGAGCCAAGCTAGACCTTGGCTTTTCATTTGTTGATGAGGCCAAGCTTCACTTGGTGCCAAAAGAAGCTTGGCTAGAAAATTTTAAAGAGCCAAGCTTTAGCTAGGTTCCACTTTTGGAGCCAAGTTAGAGCCCAACTTCTATTTTTCCTATAGCCGAAGATCTCTCGACATTGAGAAAACCTTGGATATTAGGCTTTCTTTTTTTCCTCATCTTGACCATCTCAACTCAATTTTTTTTCTTGGGAAATAATGTTGAACTTTCTTATGTCTACTTTTGTAGGACATATCTTATAGGGATATTTTCATCACAAGGATTATGGAAATGCTTCAAATATTGCATGCATTGGGATCAACTTCAATTTGCACAATTTTAGATTCCTTTCATAGTTTTTTTAATGCATTTGTAACATTTTGAATTTTTTTTTGCAAACATCCCAAGTGGTGGGATATGTAGATTCTCTGTCGTTCGTTAGGACTATTTGAGTTTTTCAAAGCCAAACCAAGTTTAACAACTTTGAAGTCCTTGATAAGCACAAGATGGTGCCTAGGAACAAAACTTGAATGTTTATTCTTTTATGTTAGACGATATCGATGTTGGTTGTTTGTCTTGGTCTCAAAATCAATATCCTCAAGGTGGAACGAATGTTCTAGACTAGCTATCAAGAGGGGGACAAAGTTTTTTACATTTCACCTTTCAATTATAAAAGGTTGGAGGAATTCCAAAAGCAACACATGTCTCCTTGGAGGGTTGGCATTAGATGTCAGAATGAGAGATTTGAGTCTTTCTTGTTTGCTAATCTTGATCTCAAGTCTATTTCCAAGCACATGGTTTTTGTCTAGGATGGGAATCATAGGTTGCGAGCTTGGTTGCCTTACATCAACCGTCTACACGATGATGAACCCTCTTGGAACATCTCTGTTGATTCCATTGTTTTTGAGACCTTTCATGGGTTGTTGAGTTCTTCATTACCATGACAAAACTCAACAAGTATGCTTTTGACCCTTCTATTGTTTCCTACATTAAGCTAGATTTAAATGATTTTGTTCTCATTCCTCTCTAAATTTCTACAAGTCAGTGGAACTAGACCATGTAAAACCCCACCTTGTTCATGAATGTTTTAGAATTCAATTGATTAGGGTTATCCCCTTGGAGTAGTTCAAAGAGGTGCTGCCAACAGATGTTTACAAGAAATGCCAGTCCAAGTCTTGCAAGACATGGCATTTCCTAACCTCATAAGCTTTTCTTGACTATATGTATAAGGTATGACATATTTCAAACTCCCTTCAGGACTTTGTTTTTCCTCTGTATTCAACTTATTCATCCTTTCTTTTCTTTGTTCTTGCAGTGAGAGATTTCTACAATTGGGGATGTTGCGGTCAAGTTGTATCATGAATAATTCCCCAACACTCGAAATTGTTCACCATTGAAGCTCTAGGAGTGAATGGAAAGAGCTATGGAGTAGGTAAGGAAGGATCATTACTTGGCCTTTTGCAAGCATTTGCCAACATGTGATCTTTTTTTGGGTGTAAACACTAGTAGAAAACCCCATTTTTCGACTTGTTTTAAGAGACTAAAAGTGTCTTTTGCGACTATTTTTGATCAAAAATAGTCACAAAAGACACTTTTAGTTGCCTAAGACAAGTTGAAAAATGGGGTTTTTCTTTTAGTGAGATTTCTTGAAGGAGATATAGGTTCGGTATGACATGAACTTGGATCCAAAGATGTGCTGCAAATGCTTGTGTGTTCCTACATTTCCTCTAAACAAAAGTTATTTTGGCTTAGGATGCGAAACAAGTCTGTTGTTCTAAAGGAGGCCAAAAATTCCCCAAACCCAAGTTTTCTGACTCCCAATTTGACAAATGGTTACACAAGGCAACCTTCTAGCATCATGTATTCTAGTTCTGGATGAAACATTTATTTTTTATTGAATACGCTCCTTCTTATTGCCCTCTTATTTTTGCAACTTGAAATTGAAACATTTAAGCTCTTTGATGCAACAGTTTCTGATTTTTTTTTGGTTGTGAAAGCGTTCCTGAATATGATCTCTTTCTCCTCATATATACAATAGTGGAGGTTGGCAATATGGGAGATTTGCTTTTTCTAATAATTCAAGCCTAAGGATGGCATTCGAAGAAACACATTTTGGGAGCAGTAATCAAGGAGTAAGGAGGTTGTACATGTCAAGCAAGTTTTATACATGTATTCCAATTATACAACTTCATTCCATTCTCAATATGTTTCAAATTGATTTCTGAGTGTTTGATGGTCCGCATTCTTTTTTCTGCACCACCACATAGCTTCCCCTTGCCTCAATGTCGTGACTAAGGGAATTGGTAGCCATTTATCAAATTTCTTTATGAAGGCATTGTTTATCACCCTACATAAAGAAATCTGTTAAATGGATACCAACTTTCTAATATCTTAGACATCTAGCATGACCCCAAGGCTAATAGCACTATGTTCCAAAAGGACCTTCTCAAGGATTCGCCTAGTTCCCATCTTCTCTAGTGTCGTTGGTATTTCGACTATCCAAAAGACAACACCCCCACCCTGGAAATTCCATTAAGGGAGACTATTGAACCCTCTTTTGTGGAGACTCTTGCAAGCTTTGCAAGAACATAGGTTGAGGGTGGGGGGTGAAAAATCGCTTATAAGGGAAAGGGAAAGTTGAAGGCAAAAGTGACTGAACCTCCCTCCTTCCATGCAAATTAAGGTGCCTTTGTTGAGGTTCCTTTAAGACAAACTCTAGGTCTGTAGACAACAAACGATATGACAAGAGAGACAAGGGCTATTATCGCACCTATTCTTCCCACCCTTCCTCCTAATGAAGTTTGGAACATTCAACAAGGATCATTCCAATTTTCTCCATCCTGCCCAAGTCCGATTATTGGCTTTCATTGCATGGTCCTCCCATTCTCATGGTGTTCCATTGTGGAAACTAAGATCTCATCACAAACCTAGCCCCTAGAGTATGAGACAATCTCCAAGTTCATTCATAAGTGTTAATAGGTTTTTCTATTCCCTTTAAGGGTATTCAACTTTTGAATTTCTAGCAACAAGTTCTTTTTATAACATGTACATGTAATAAATAACTAAAACTAAAACTAACTACAAATCTTAAACTAATCATGTACACAAATTACTGAAAGCTTGAAGAAAAATAATGATTCATGTTCTAAATAATGAAAAAATGAAACATAGAATCAAAATGAAGTTTAAAGTCCTCAAACAAGTCTGTCCTCCTAGTCTTATACTAGTGATTTCAAAATACAAAAGTCATAACTGACCATTATATATAGTCATTAGCTAGTACCTAGACTAATAGTTCAAAATTTCAAAAAGTTACACCTTGTTTAACTACTTGTTCAACTACCTATTCTACCACTTGTTCTGCAAACTACCAATTGATTAACCTATCACCTTGTCTTCTTAACCTAGTATAATATTACCTATCAGGTTTAGTAACCAATTAGGTTAATGCTACAAGTTAAGTTAAATAACATGTTAAATCACATGTTAGGTTTAACAACCTACTTACATTCTTAACCTATTAGGTCACTTGTTGTTACATATGGGCAACATTATCCCCCCTTGAAAACTACATTTCGTCCTTGAAATGCTAGCTCAAAGTCCTTAGTTAACTTGGTCTTCTATAATCAATTAGTTGATGGCTCTTTCAGTAGGTTCATATTTGCTTCCTCCATAGGTTTAGCTTGGCTCAAAATTTGAAAACTTGTTAACATTGGAGTCTTTTGTTGATCAAGTGTTTCTTCAAAGGTTGTTGTGGGTGTCGTAAATACCTCCAAGGCATGAGGGATACTTGAGATTAAATGAATTTCCTAACCTCTACGTGGGGTCAAAGGTAAACTACTAGATAAAAACTCTAAAGGTTTTACTCTATTGTCTAATATAATGAATGAAGGATCAATAGGTTTAGCCTATTTCTTAGCAAATCTTTCACTAGCTCTCATAGGTTCATTAGTAACGGTGGTAACTTGAACAAGTATGGAAAAAGCCCGAACAAGTAAGGGCATGATCTCTAAACTTATTCCACCTCTTAATGGGTTAAGTAGTTGGTAATGGCAACATGTTGTACCATAGATGGCGTTGTTGGAGTTTTGTTATTGGTTATAATCTCCACAAATACAAAACTAAAGGGTTCATACTTGAAATTAGGGAAAGTGGTTCAATATGCATGCAACTCTAATTGGTAACTTTGTTCATCAAAGCGAGCTAATTCCATACTTTCTTGAATCTTCTCCTCTATGAACTCTTGAACAGTTTACCACCACTCCTTCCACTTGGGGTTTCTATCTCCCAACACTTGATTTTGCACTTTGAATAGTGTATTGTCCAATAATAACTCCTCAAACTCCTTCAACCTATTGTTCATATTAATAGGTAGAATGGGGTTGGGTTTATTTAATTGTACCTTGGTTGTTTCTTACTAACCTTTCCAATCCTAGATTTGGGTAGTTAGATTTTTTTTTCCCTTTCAAACTTTATGTGGATAGCTACATGTTGCTTTCTAGCCTTGATAGGTTTACTCCAAACTAGTTATGATATCCTATTATTGCATACCAGACTCCTCCATTTTGGTGTAGTCCCACATCATTCGCTCCAAATAAGCTTGAAGATGCTTCAAATTGTTGTTGATTTTCTAGTTGAGCTCAGTAAGCTTGGCATATTCTTATTATAGGTTTTCAATTTTCCTAACATCTTGTTATGCTTCTTTTAGCTAATTGGATAGGTTCTGGTTCTTCAAAGTTTTCTACATTGTTTTTAGTTTTAGGCTACAAGTTTGCAAGCGGTTATGGGTCTCATACATGTTTTCTTTGATTTGCTCAAACTCAACTTTAAGGTTTGAAAGTTCTTGCAATGTCTTTGATTAAGTTGTGGCATTTTGAACAACTTGCTTTTAAAACATACTAATATCTTTTAAGTTTTTTGTAGAATGACCAGAAATTAAAATAGGTTGGAATCTAAAAAATTGTGGGTTTTCTATTTGAACATGTTCAACTATTAGGTTGAACAAGTTGGGATGATTTTATAGCTACAACTACAGGTTGTATGGGTTTTGCAATGGGTACTATAAGTTCAATAAATTCAATAAGTTCAACTTGGATGTTGTCAATTACTTGATCCAAATTGGGTTTAAATTTTTCCTCGATGTTGCCCTCTGTAGCTATTGCATAAAATTCTTCTCCTCCTCCACCCCTACTTTCATTTGAACATGTTCACTCTTCATCCTCCTCTAGATCAATAATATGTGACCCAAAAATAATTCTAGACTTTTTTCTTAGTGGTGAGGTAACAAGTTTAGGATTTAACCTGTCCCTCGGTGTAGGCGGTTCTGTACACGTTTTTAGTCAATAAAATTGTACATTGCCATATTATCACAAAAAGTGAATTGGTTTGGTGGTAAAGGAGTTAATCTCCATCCTTGTAGTCAAGGGACCAATTTTCACAAATGACATGGGTTGTGGTCAACAATGGTAAGTTAATAAAATATTCCTTGCTTACATAACCTATTAGGTAGACTATTAGGTAGCCTATTAATTGGCTTACCTAATAACCAAAACTAAGCTTTTAGCTTATGTAATGACATGTGTCAAAATTTATAAATTGAAATTAGTGGAATTATCAATAATATAATATATATAATACATAAATAATAATTTATTTTAATATTTTAATATTAAAAATTTAATGTATATATATATAATTTATGCGACTGCCATTACGATCTAGTGCTATGTATAATTCCACATGTTTTTTTTGTGATTGAAATTTTATGCGACTTGTTTAAGGCGACTCAAGCAAATTGTAGTCACATGTGGCATTTACATTGAAAAATAGTTTTAAAAACTAGTTGTTAATATGCACATTCCTTGTAGTGTTAAAAATATGATGTATTAATAGATTAATTGTCAAATCAAAAAATTAGTTAGTTGTATTATAATTGCAAGTGAGTTGAAAATGGGTCTTTCATATGATAATTTATACACATCATACATCATACATAAATATGTAGTCAACCATGTTTGATTTTTTTCACAAATTGCATTATAGTTACATGTGGTAACTACTTTAAAACTATTATAAATGTGTTATTAGAGCAACAACTATCAATTAATATACAATGTACATACATGCAATCGTGCCATGTGTTCACATTTCCACCACCCATTATGGGATATATTTACAACTAGTTTTTAATTATGATTCCCATTGATACAATTAATATGGTCACTAATGTGCCATTACTAAAGTACTATTGTTCAACTATGTGATGAGTAGATCATAATTGCTTATAATTTAATAAAATTGCATATTCATCACTTATTTATATCTTCATCATATGTGTTCTAAAAATCATTTTTGAAATGCAAAGGAAAATGAACAATGAAAAAATAACAAAAAGATAAATAAACTTTCCAACTTACAAAACATGTTTTTTTCCCCCTCCTTTGGACCCTTTGAATTGTCAAACCTCATAATTTCTTATTTCTTATTCATTTTAAATGATTTAAAATGTTTTAGGAATGTCATCTAAATTTTTGCAAATCATTTTTGATTCTAATAGCAACAAATCAACATACAAGGAATTTTGTGGGTGTTTGGGAACCGGCCTTTGTAGCATTTGGTGGTTTGTTTTTTTGAGTTTTCAACCCCCTTTACTTTGAGGGGCCATAACTTTCTCAATTCTATTCCATTTTTTACAATTTTTAGTGCACCACAACACCAATAGGAGGGGTTCAAGTTTTGTTTAAACACAAAAAAAATGGAGACCTCCCCTTGGATATGGCTTGCCTTGAACACTTAAGTGTTATAGTTGCAACTCAATTACAACTAATGAACAACTAAAAGATTTAACCCATATGCTTTGTCTTCGAATCCCATGTTACAAAATATATAAAGAAGGCTTGTATTCTTATGTTCTCACATTAAAATACATGTGTCATTTTGGAATGAGCTTAAAAATGTTTAACCTAGGGGCAAAACATACAATAAAAAATAAAATTTCATGGCTACTTAGTCTTGTGCTTTTCTACCTACTTACCTACCTAGGTAAGTAAGTAGGTCCTACTTTTCTACCTACCTATGTACGTAAGTAGGTAATGAGGTCCTAGGTAAATATGTAGGTATGTAGTTTTAAAACCTACTAACCTACCTACCTATGGTTATGTACAACCTACCTAGCTACTAAATTTTATTATTTTGTTTCTAAAATAAAATAAATATGCCATGTGGCATTTTATTATTGTGGCACATCTCACAATCTCGAACCATCATTAATAAACATAATGGACAATCCAAATCAATATTTCAAAAAAAATTATGTCTAAAAATCTTCATAATGCCACATGTTAAATTTTAATATATGGATGACAATTAATAATTTCAATATGACATCATGGGTGTAGTTGTAATGGTGTTGCATAGTAGTTGAAATGAATTGTTTTGACTAAATTGTAATGAGTTGCACCGTATATATGGTGAGTTGCAACTTTGTAATTCATGCAACTTGTCCGTTAGCACTCAAGGCGTATATATATAGTGAATTGCAATACCAGTTGCAAAACACTTTTTTTTTCATAATGTTAAGATAGGTCCTGGATAACAATCATTTGCCTTGGTTTTGTTAGAAATTAGGTTTAGTATTGTTTTCTTCTAACACTCTATCCAACGAGTTAATTCAACTAATAACTGGCACAAGAAGAAAAACCCCATTTTTCTTCTAGTGTGGGTCAACAATATGGAACACCAATTAACATGTTACCCCTTGTTGGCTAAGTCACAAGTAATAGCAATCTTGTTGCTAAAATATGTTAACCGCTCTCTTTATAGATTATAACTCAATGGTTGCAATGCCTTATGCCATCCTTTGCATGCTTAGGGAGCTTGTACACTAGTTCATTTCCTTGAACTTTACGGTATGTTGGGGCCATAGGGAATTTGATAGCCCTAACATGGCATGCATGAATGTAGGTAGTTTGGGACCTAGTCAACAAAACATAAAAAGACTCTGACCAACCCCAATTATGGTAATATTTACCAGCCACTACCATGTCACATGCACAAAACTCTTATCCCCATGGGCATTTGAAATGATTATTGAATGTGAAAATATTTTTTGTGCATAATAAGATGTAAAAGTCTTGACCTTCCTCATTTCCTTCTTTTACATTCACTACAAAATTGTCTCCCAATGACATTGTGAGGTGACTTTCCGTCCTTCTACTCCCGGTTCTACAAGGTGATTATGCTTGAAAACACAAATGCTACTGGTGAAGGAAAAAATGCAAATGTAATTCTAGATGTTAGATTGCGTTTGTAGTTGAAATTAAGTACCTTACCTCCTATGCATCATTTATGATTAGAACTGATAGATATATTTTTTCAAGCTCACACACTACACATTCTAGGACTTCATGTCAAATTGTCATTCATTTAAACCAATGTTTAAGGATTTAACACCATGTCCAACATAGCTGCAGACCACTAGTCACTTGAAATGTTGTTTTTCACACATATGTTATTCAAATCTAACTTGCCATAGCTTTCTAGAAAGCTAACAACAAGGCACAACTTGCTACCAAATCCTAAGCTCTGCAGCTAAACCAGCAAAAAATTATGCTACAAAACCCAAGAGGGTTTTACAAAGGTGATAATTCAACCTTGCTGCAAACCATCAGTCACTTAAAACATCATTTCTAACACATATATTATTCAAATCCTGCTTGCCTTAGTTCATTAGAAATCTAATAACAAGGCGCACCAACCTACAAAATCTTAAGATTTGTAGCTACACCAGTAAGGAGTTATACTACCAAACCCGAGAGGGTTTTTGTTAAGGTAGTCGGTTCAACTTGACTGTAGACCTTTAGTCACTAAAAACATCATTTCTAACACATACATTATTCAAATCTGGCTTGCCTTAGCTTGTTAGAAAGCTAACTACAAGGCGCAACTTGTTACCAAATCTCAAGATTTGCAGCTAAACTAGTAAGAAGTTATGCTATGAAACCTGAGAAGGTTTGTGAGATTTTTCTAAAGTTTCAACCTCCCAACACTATCATTACCCACCCCCATTCCTTCAAAACTATTACAAGATTTTCAATCTACTTTCCTTCCTTCTTCCCTCTACTAAAAATAATCATTATTTTCCTCTTCAAGAAGCTTGTGGAAACAAATATTCAAGATTGCATGAAAATTATCTTCGAAGCAAAGAGAGAGCTCACAATGATCCGAGTCTGCCTTTTGAAGAGAAGGAGAAAGGAGGTGAAGGTAGATCCAAAGCTTGGTGGCCAATGGAAGGTTCCATGCTTGGTGGCCAATGGAAGGTTCCATGCTTGGTGGCCAATGGAATGTTCCAAGCTTGGTGGCCAATGGAAAGTTCCATGCTTGGTGGCCAATGGAATGTGAAAGAAAAACACCTTTTCACTTTTTCCATTTCCCCCCCCAACAAACTTTACTTAACCTTCAATTTTTTCCTTTGACCTTACAGTTTTACTTTACCATGGACCTAGGCCGTTACTCACGCCTTCCTTTCATTTTCTTCGATCTATAAATTATGATTGTGTACCTTAATGTTATAAGTCCTTCACACCTTCATTGTCAATTTGATTTTGATTGAAGATTTGACCTTTTTCCTTTCCTTGAAATTATGGCGTCGCGCATGGTCACATTTTACGGGTCGCAAGCCACACAAGCGAATGAAGAACCGCTTCTAGAATCGTCTTTAGATCTTACCCTAACATAACATCCTCGTGATGAAGAACCCGAGGTGCATGCTTGTCTTGAAGTTGAACCCCCTCGAGCTTGGTACTATCTTATTTCTTCGAACTTTCGCACCTTGGTGATCTTGCTGCAAGTCGACCCCGCTTCTGGTGACGAACTCAAGACCGTTTGTGAAAGTTGTTACGAAACTGAAGATACTTCTATCTTTGCATGGTCTTCAATTCTCGGCATTGGTCACTATCGTTGGTTGCACGGTCCGATTCATCGACTGCCTCCTAATAGCAAGGTGGACTACCTAGTTCGCACCATCTGACGCATCTTAGATTTTTTGCAGTTGTGAACTATCACTATGGCATAACTCAAGATTTTACATGTATTTACAGCTCCTTGCTGAGCTTATCCCTATTCTAAATAAATGTTTCAGTTATCATCAGACTCCTATTGCCCTTGGCACACTATCATATTATCTATTTAATCGTTGAGTTGCCTCGAATTAACCTTATGTTCAACGACTTGAAGATTGTTCTATCTCTATTAAACCTTTCATTAACATCCCTTCAACTGCTTCAAAAATTTTCTAACATCCTTGCTACTCCCTAAATACCATAACAAGATTAATGTTGTGTTTAACACCGCAAATTTTGGCGTCTACTTCTACCCTCAACCCTCTAGAGATTTCTCACCCCTAATTATGCAACAGAGTTTCTAAAACTATGGTTATTAGCCTTTATTAAAGAAAAGAACTAATCCAACTCCTTATCCATCAATAACGCATTTCAGAAAAGAAAACAACCCCCCTAAACACCAAGTGCATTCATCATTCCCTATGAAGTCACTAAAAGCCCTTAATAATTTTACCCCACTCAAATAACCCTGATGTAACTCTTGAAAATTGAGACTACCGCACATGGTGGTGTTGGTATGGTTCATAGACATGCATGAAGCCAAGTGATCGCCATCCTCCCCATATTCACCCCATTCGTCAACTTGGAAGGAAACTTCCATGGCACTATGAACATATGCCACATTGTTGGGGATTAGTACCTCAACCTCCCACTAATTTTTCCAAGGTAGATTCTCACAAGCTGAAAAAATAAAATCCACACAAAAATAACAAAAACAGGCCAAACTTTTCTTTAATAGCTTATTCACATCCATGGATCCAACAAATCGAATAGAATGCACAATCCCTATCCCTTTAATTGAAGAACATGTGTATTTAGTGACTTAGTCCATATCTAATGGCTTTACATGCCAAAAAAATACACACAACTTGCCTTTGTTCCCTTGAATAGGATGTTTCTTGTTGCAACCCTAGCCTTGGGCTTGCAACCAAGGCAAAGGGCTTGCAAGGGAATCAAGGCAAGAAGAAGCTTGGGAGTTAAGCAAGAGGAAGCCTGGGAATCGAGGCAAGAAGAAGAAGCCCGGGAGTCACATCACATACTCCCAAGAGTGTAAGAAGTGCAAGGGAGTATGAGGGAGTGAACCCTCACACTCCCAAGGCAACTCCCACTTTGGGAGATGGACTCCCAATGGACTCCTGGAACTTCAAAGAGCAATTTTCGGGGTCAAACTCAATGGCTTGTGACATTCTTTATATCATTGGAAAGCTTTTGGATCTTAGATGTCTAAAATGGGCTCAAGTTGTTCATTTGAACATCTGAAACACAAGTTATGGCCAAAAGAAGGGCCAAGAGTCAAACTGGTAATTTGACTTCCGACCGGAAAAAGTCAGGAATCGACCCGATTTACTTGGCTGCAGAGGGCGTGCCACATACCTTGGAAAGCTCTCGACAAGAGTTACAACTTTGCTTCAGATCACACCTCGATCGGAGGTCTTCTCGCAAAGTTATGCGGCTCCAAAGTGGCGGGAATCCCAACCGGCGTGATTTTGGGACTCCCACTTGGGAGTCCCGGGAGAGAAAAGCCATTTGGATGTAGGCTCCGTGGCTAGCCACATAGTATACTATAAGGGGGCAGGTGGTGGCTTCCCCCAAGTCTAGGCCGTGGTGAGTCTAGTATGTCCGTGTTGCCTGTGGTTCGTCCTAGCACCAAAGGTGCTCCAACTAAACACTAACCACTTTGTGTGGGTTGTGTGCAGGCCCGTGTGAGTGAATGTAGCTTGTCGACTCTTCCTAGTCCCATCCCGGAGCTCCAACATGCCCCTCTGCCCCTCAAAGTGTTGTGAGCTAAGGAGTGTGCCCCAACTCCTCCCTCTTCTGCTGTTTTCTACTTGGACTCACATTTGAGTCCTTCGAGGTGTTGGGATTGCGTCATTTCTAGTTGGGTATTTAAATGATCATGAAACAAATTAACCACTTGTTTTACATTTTGAATTTGAGGACCTTCCACATCAAGTTGAACTTGCCGAATGAACCTTGTAAGGACTGCACCAACCCCATCATGAAAACCCTTTCCATGTCCAGAGCCAAAAAAGTTTCATAAGCAATTATATCCATTTTTGTTTGGTGAGGGTATTAACTCACAAAGTACCACAATATCTTGCTCTTAAATTGAGAGCCACAACCATCAAACCATATCCAATGTTGCAATGGCCTAAACCCACCTTTCACCGTGTCCTCTCAATATAAGAATAAGCAATGCTACACAAAGTAATTGTCATGGGTTTTATCGTCAGATATGTAAAAGTAGTACCTCATGACAATTTTAGAATCCTCACCACTTGGGTTAGGGTTTGGATTTATTGGAAACAACTTGAAAATAAGCAAGAAATGAAAGCTTCAAGGTTCATGAAATGGAACAATTATATTAACTAAAAAGAAGATTACAAAGGTTGTATGCTTCAAATGCTACAATCATAAAACTATGGCTTGCAACAACTAACAAGGCTTGAAGGTTCTATGTGCACTCAAAAAACCATGAAAGGAGAGAATGAAAGACAACTCAAAAACACTCCATTATATACTATCTCCTAACCCTAAAGTAGCCGCCACTTAACCCTAACCTAGCCGCCGCCTAGCCCTAGCCGCCACCAAACCCTAACCCTAGCCGCCGCCAAACCCTAAGTAGTCTTCACTTCTAAACCCTAACCAAATTACTACAAGGATGTGTATACTATTCATCCTTTTGATGAATGTTTAACACATTCATCAACATTGGGAGTTAGAAACGAATAGTTTTTTAACACTCCCACTCTATGAAGTTTCTAATCCGAACATGTTGATCAACTTATGATGTCGTTCTTTTGATAATGCCTTGGTAAGGACATCCGCCACCATGTGTTCCATTGGACAATATTCAAATTGAACTTCTCCATTTTCAACTCGTTCTCAAACAAAATGATGTACATCAATGTGTTTTGTTCGTGCATGGTGAGTGGGATTCTTGGTCAATGATATCGCACCTTGATTGTCGCATCAAATCACCATCATTTTCTTCTCCTCCATGTATCCTAAATCCATCATCAATTTTGTTATCCATATGGCTTCTTTTGTGGCTTGCGTGTTCGCCATGTATTCCGCCTCTGTGGTGGACAATGTGATTGTAGGTTGTCGTTTGCTACTCCAAGAAATGGCTCCCCCTCCGATCATGAAAACAAACCCTGTGGTGGACTTCCTATCTTCAAGATCACCACCCCAATTCGCATCGCAATATCCAAGAACTTCCTTGGATAGTGTTGCACCAAATTGTAATTTCATTTGCAATGTACCTTGCAAAAATCGAAAGATTCGTTTGACGGCCATCTAATGCTCCATGTTAGGGTTCGCCATGTGTTGACTCAACACGCTTATTGGGTATGCCAAGTTGGGTCGTGTGCACAACATGGCATACATCAAAGACCCAACCGCTTGTTGATATGGAAATCCCTTTGATTCATCATCTCCATTCGCATTCCTTTGTAACTTCACCTTGGGATCCAATGGAATTCCAATGGGCTTACATTCCTCCATTCGAAAACGCTTCAATATTTCCTTGAGGTATTTGATTTGGTTGATGCGTAGGAGTCTTTCATCACGATTCCTTTCCACCTCCATCCCCAAAAAGAAATGCAACTCCCCGAGGTCCTTCATTTCAAACTTTTGATTCAATTCCTCTTTGATTTGCAAAAGTTTGTTTTGA
>Ga0116229_10002887_pt1 | contig 28093 bp, 25 predicted proteins | sample S1TSphgellanicum_3_FD_87313 | JGI IMG/M metagenome (GOLD analysis project Ga0116229, IMG submission 87313) | Host-associated microbial communities from peat moss isolated from Minnesota, USA - S1T2_Fc - Sphagnum magellanicum MG | ecosystem: Host-associated > Plants > Peat moss > Unclassified...
AAAGCGATGGTTTCCGCGATGGTGCCGCGCGCGATACCCAGATCGATGGCGGCCTGCACGAGTTGCGACACCGGGCCATACAGCGTGGGTTTGACCGCTGCCTCGAACGCGGCGATCACGTGGCTGTCGGGTACGAACAGGTCGGTGGCGCGCACGGTGCCCGACGCAGTGGTGCGCTGGCCGAAGCTGGACCAGTCGTCGATCACCTCCAGCCCCGGCGCGTGGCGATCGGCGACGGCGCGGCGGGCGCGTCCGTCTTCGTCGAGCGCCTGAATGGGTATGTAGTGCGCGAACAGGGCGGCGGTAGCGTACTGCTTGGTGCCGTTCAGCAGCCAACCGCCGTCGACGCGCCGCATCCTGGCGCTGATGTCGCGGGTGGTCTTTCCGGTCGATTCTGCGAGCGCGTTGCCGAAGCGCTTGCCCTGCAACGCGAGTGCGTAGAAGCGGGCCGCCTTGCTCTGGTCCGGATCGTATTTCAACAGACGCAGAAAGCCGAAATGGTTCTGCGGCAGCTGCCCAAGCGAGGGATCGGCGGCAGAGATGATCGCGATGACCTCGGCCAGCGTGGCGTTGGACAAATCGGCGCCGCCATGCGCACTGGGGACCGTGATGCCGCCCAGGCCGCTGGCGGAGAACGTCTCGATCTCATTGTAAGGCAGCACGCGGTCGCGGTCGCGCTCCGCCGCGCCGGGCAGATAGGTCGCAGCCAGACGGCGGGCGGTAGCAATCGCTTCGGCGTCGGTGCGCAGGATCGCGGCGGTCGCGGCATCCGGGGAATTCAGCACGCGGGTCTCCTGTTTATCAGCCAATCAGCCAAGGTAGTGGACATCGGCAAGGTTGCCGCTCACCCCATCCGCGCCGATCGTATGCCCGGCCACCCGTCGGTCGTATATTGTCAGGTCGGGCGCGGTCAGGATGCCGATGTCGGGCAGGTCTTCCACCAGGATGCGCTGTGCGGCTGCGAACTGCTGGTACCGCCGGGTCGGATCGAGCTCTACCGCGGCGGCCTCGAACAACCGGCCACGTCCGGATTGGCGTAGTGAGAGCCGTTCGAGAAAGGCACGCCCGGTTTGAAATTCTTCGACCAATACAGCCGCTGCACACCCACCGTGGGGTCGAACAGATTGCTCATGCCGTTATAGGTGAAGTCGAAATCGCGGTCGGTGTAGACGCGCCTGGTGTAGGCCGCGAAATCCTGGCTGCGCACCGAAACCTCCACGCCGATCTTGCCAAGCGTCTGCTTGATGAATTCGGCACCGCGAAGGAAGCTGTCGGCGCTCGGGACATAATCGTGCGTGACGCGGATGCGCACGCCGTCCGTCCCACGGGGAAAGCCGGCCTGATCCAGCAGCGCCTCCGCCGCGGCGCGATCGATCGGATAGGTCTTCAGATCGGGGACATAGAACTTGGCCAGATAGGCGCTGATCGGCCCTGGGATCGGCGTGCCATATCCGTAATTGACGACATCGCGGATGGCGTTGCGGTCGATGACATGGGCGAAGGCGCGGCGGACGCGCACATCCTTGAAGAACGCCCGATCGAGATTGAACTCCACGCGGGAGATGCTGTTGGTGTAGGCGTAGCCGCGCGTCTCCACGGCGATGTGCGGCAAATTCTTTAGCCGTTCGAGCTCGGACAGCGGCACCGGCGTGCTGGGGGCGAGCTGCACTTCCCCGGCCTCCAGCGCTATCGCCCTGGCGGCGGGGTCGCCGATGATGCTGACGATCAGACGGTCGATATAGGGCTTGCCGGCATCCCAGTAGTCCGGATTGCGGTCGTAGATGATGTGGCTGCCGCGCACCCATTCGCGAAAGACGAAGGGGCCGGTGCCGATCGGCGCATTGTTGGCCGGATTGCTCGCCGCCTGGCCGCCAGCGTAGATGTGCTGCGGCACGATGGGCGTTTCGGACGCGGCGAAGGCGGCAATCAGGTAGGGCGCCGGTTTGGACAGCACCAGAATCGCCGTCAAGTCGTCCGGTGTTCGCACCTCGATGAGATTGGCGAAGGTGCTGCGCCCGCGTGGGTGGACCTCCTTCAATGTCAGCAGGGAGAAGGCGACGTCGGCCGACGAGAACGGCTTGCCGTCATGCCACTTCACGCCCGGCCGCAGCTTGAACGTGTAGGTCAGCCCGTCGGCGCTGACCTGCCACGCGGTGGCGAGTTGGGGCATCGGGGACAGGTCGAAATCGTAGGTGAGCAGACCTTCGGTCGTCTTCGACGAAATGATGACCGTGTTGAAGGCGGTCTGCGCGATCGAGGTCAGGGTCGGCGGCTCCGCGCTGAGCAGCAGCGTGACCACGCCGCCCCGCCGCGGCGCCTCGGCCCGCGCTCGCGGCGTGCCAAGCAAGCCGAGTCCGCAGGCGGCGGCCGACCATTGCGCGAACCGACGCCGCGCCATGCCGCCACGGGGGATGCCTCTTGTGCCGCTGCTCATGCCGCGGTGGCGTGCGGTTCGGCGTGGGCCAGGAAGCTGCCGTCCACCCAGGAGGCCACGTCGAAATCGGCGGCGATCAGGCCGATTTCCAGCAGGAAGGCTTTGTAGCTTTCGATCGCGGCAATATGCGCCTCATGCAGCCCGATCCCGAGGTGACGATGCAGATCGGGGCCGTTCGCGGCCAACACCGCGTCCTCGCTCGAACCGATTTCGCGCGCAACGAAGCGACGGGCCTCGTCCGGATGGTCCGCGGCCCAGGCGCCGGCTCGCGCGACAACGGCGATCAGCCGGGCGACGAGGTCGGGCCGCGCGGTCGCGAGACGCTCGTCCACCGTCAGGACGCGCGGCGTGCCGTTGTTGATGCGGATCGCCGGATCGGGATGGAAGCCGAACTCGCTGACGACGCGCAGGCCGAACTGGTTTGCGATCGCCACGCCCTCCGCGCTTTTCACGAAGATCGCGTCCACCTCGCCGCGCAGCAGCGCGGTCACCTCCGGCGCGTAGGGCAGGCGTCGCGGCAAACCCAGCAGGCTGGGATCGCCGACCGGTACGATGACGGATTCGCCGACCGGGATATCGACGATCCGCGCAGCCTCCTGCGGCAGGTCCGCCAGGCGCAGCGCAGAGAGCAGCCCCTTCAGGCTGGTCGCGTGGTGAAAGTCCACGATGCCGTCCGGGCGGCGCGGCAGGCCGAAGCGGCGCCCCGCAAGGTCTTGTCCGGCCGTGATGCCGCTGTCCGGCCGCGTGACGATCGCCTGGAACTCGTCCGTCCAGGTGATGCCAACCAGCCGCGTGGCGCGGCCCCTGGCGCGCGCGGCGATCGCCGGGATGTTGCCGCCCTGCCGGAACGACCAGGAAAGATGGTGGTCGAAATGACTCTGCCGAACCGAGCGGTCCGGCGAATCGCCGATCGAGCGGATGGCGACGCCTTCGCGCAGGAACGTCTCCTCGAGCCAGCCCAGCCGTGCGGCGATGCCCAAGGGCGAGGGCACGGGGCAGCGCGTGTACCAAAGGGCCTCGGGCAAGGATTTCGCCATCGGTTCGAGTCTCCTTTCCGCAAGCGTCACAGACGCAGGCCCGCGCTTCGCATCAACGGCAGGACCCGCTCGCCAAAGAAGTCGAGGTCAGGCTGGAAGTCGAAGAAACTGAGTTGCAGGCCGTCGATGCCCGCTCGCTTGAGCCTGACGAATTGTTCGACCACCTGCTCGGGCGTGCCGATCACCTCGATATTGCCGCCGACGATGCGACGCTTGTCGGCATCCACCCCGCTGCGGCCGCGCCAGGCGTGCGCGTCGCTGTCGAAGCCGCGGAAGCCCTTGGGCGATCGGTCATCGCCATGCGCCACGATGGCGTCGTGATAGGCCCAGGTCTCGCGCTCGGTCTCCCGGCAGATGACCATGGGATTGAGCAAGGTCCGCACCTGCCGCCCGACATCCAGTGCCGACTGCTTGACGCGGGCGGCATGGGCGGGAAGCGCCGCGATCGCGTCGCTGAACGTGGAACCGGCCGGGCTGGTGATGAAGACGATGTCTGAGAAGCGGCCTGCGAACGCGATGCCCGCATCGGATCCGGTGGCGTTCACCAGAACGGGCCGGCCGAATTTCGGCTTCGGCGTGACGAAGCCGCCCTGCAGGCGCCACGAGGATCGGCCTTCGTAGGAGAAATTGTCCGGCTCCGACCACAGGCGCTGCACGACCTCGATGAACTCGGTCGCCAGCGCGTAACGGTTGTCGTGCTCGATGCGGTCCCAGCCGAACATCTCGTGCTCGACGGCACGATGGCCGGTGACGACGTTGATGCCCCAGCGGCCGTTCGAGATGTGGTCCAGCGTGGCGCCGAACTTCGCCAGGTGCAGCGGATGCCAGGGCCCGTACAACACATGCAGCGTGGAGATCAGCAGGATGCGGGAGGTCACCGATGTCAGCGCGCCGATCGTCATGAACGAGTCGAGCGCGTTACCGTCGAACACGCCGCCATAGCCGCCCTTCGGCAGCCATTGCGACAGCGCGAAGACCAGGTCGAAGCCCAGCGCCTCCGCGCGCAGCGTCAGCGCCTTGTTGTAGTCGAAATGCCAGCTTGTCGTGCGCGGCAGGGTGGACGCGCTCCAGCCGCCGGCCTGGATCGGCAGGAACAGGCCGAGCAGCACCGGTTGGCGCAGGGCCTGCGACAGCGGGCTGTCGGGAAAGTCCGCGGGACCGGGGCAGCGATGCCCGGGCGACGGGGAAGGCGCTGCGACGTGGTCGGCGTAGTCCGCAGTCATTCGGCAAATCCCCGGAATATCAGCAATCCGGCAGCAGGCAGCCAGCCGGGCGATCAATGTCCACTATGAAGTGTTGAATTGTCAAACACACTGTGGCACATAGTTGTTTGAGATAAAATACACTGTAATAGATCGTTGAATCGGCGCCATCGGCCTAGCTGCCGCCGATCCGCAAAAGGAGACGTTCCCGCCATGCTGAAGCGTCGGGCCATCCTTTCGACCGCGGCACTGGCCGGCGGCTTGGCTCTGGCGCGCGCCGCATCGGCGGCGGACGGCCCGGCGCAGGTCAATCTGGGCTACCAGAAGACCGGCATCCCCCTGCTTGCCCGCCAGTTGCGCGTCTACGAGCGGCGCTTCGCCCCGCTCGGGATCAGCGTGAACTGGATCGAGTTCCCCTCCGGACTGCTGCTGCTCCAGGCCATGGACCAGGGCAGCGTCGACTTCGGCAACAGCGGCGATGTCGGCACGCTGTTCCTGCAGGCTGCGGGCGGCGCCGTGGTCTATGTCGCCGCGCAGCCGACCGCCCCGCATGCGGAGGGCATTCTCGTCAAAGCGGATTCGCCGATCACGCGGGTCGCCGATCTTAGGGGAAGGCGCGTCGCCTTCGCGCGGGGATCAAGCTCGCACAACGTGACCATCGCCGCGTTGGAAGCGGCCGGTCTTTCGCTGAACGACATCGAGGCCGTGAATCTCGGCGCTTCCGACGCCGCCCTTGCGTTTGCGCGCGGCTCGCTGGATTCCTGGACCGTCTGGGACCCGTATTTCACCATGGCGCAGAGCCGGGAGCCGACGCGCGTGCTGGCTTACACGGGCGACGTGCTGAAGAACAATGCCGGCTTCCTGCTTGCCAATCGGGGCTTTGCGGAACGCAACCCCGCACTGGTGACCGCCCTGGTCGATGGCGCCCAGGAGGCGGGGGACTGGGCCACCGCGCATCCGCAGGAGACCACCGCCGCGCTCGCCTCGGCCACCGGGATCGATCCCACCGTGATGGCCAGTGTCGAACGCAATGCCTCGTTCCGAATCGTGCCGGTCAGCGATGCCATCATCGCCAGCCACCAGGCCACGGCCGACCGGTTCTTCCGTCTGGGCCTGCTGCCGCGCGCCGTCCGCGTCAGCGACGCCGTGTGGCGTCCGGCCGCCCATGGCTGAGCCCGCGCACGTCATCCGCAGCGATGCGGAGGCGCTGGACATCGCCGAGCGGCTTGCCGAGCGCTTTGCGCCCGAGGCGCAGGCGCGCGACAAAGAGCGGCGGTTGCCGCGAGCTGAACTGGATGCGTTCTCGCAGAGCGGCCTGTGGGGGATGACGGTGCCGCGCGCCTTCGGCGGCGCTCAGGTCTCCTACGCGACCGTGGCGCAGGTCTTCGCCACCATCGCCAGCGCCGATCCATCCATCGCCCAGATCGCGCAGAACCACATCAGCGCGGTGCATTTCATCGGCCTGCTGGCCGATGCCCAGCAGAAGGCGCATTTCCTGGGCCGCATCCTGGCCGGCGACCGTTTCGGCAACGCTTCGTCCGAAAGCGGAACCAGCCATGGTGGCCGGATGGAGACGCGCCTGATCCGACGGGCCTGCGACGCGGTCATTCGCGGCCGGAAATTCTATTCCACCGGCGCGTTGTTTGCCCGGTTCGTGACGGTGATCGCGCTCGACGAGCAGGACCAGGCATGGGTCGCGATCCTGGAGCAGGGCACGCCGGGCCTCACGATCGTCGACGACTGGGACGGCTTCGGCCAGCGCACCACGGCGAGCGGCACAGTGATCATCGAGGATGTCGTCGTACCGGCCAGCCGCCTGCTGCCCGTCCATTTGGCGTATGAATATTCAGCCCAGGGAGCGATCTCGCAGATCACCCATGTGGGCATCGACGCCGGGATCGCACGCGGCGCCGTTCGCGAGACTATCCGCCTGCTCCGTAACCTCGCGCGGCCGTGGCGGGAAAGCGGCGTGGTGCGCGCGTCCGACGACCCTTACGTCATCGCCCAGGTCGGCGACCTGCAGATCCGCCTGCTCGCGGCGGAGGCCATGATGGAGCGCGCGGGGCACAGTCTCGATGCCGCAGTGGCGGACCCGACCGAGCAACGCAACACCGCCGCGCTCGTCGCAGTCGCGGCGGCGAAGGTCCTGACGACGGAACTCGCGCTGCTCGCCGCGAACAAGCTGTTCGAGCTGGTGGGCACGCGCGCCACCGCGTCCACGCTCGGCCTGGACCGGCTTTGGCGGGACGCCCGGACCCATACGCTGCACGACCCGGTCCGCTGGAAGGTCCACGCGATCGGCAACCACACCCTCAACGAGGCCCCGATGCCGCGCCGCTAGACGGTGACAGATAGTCCGACGCGGCGGCCCGCCTCGGATGCGTTTTTCGATTATGGCTTCGCCGCAATGACATCAGATGGCCGACATGTCCTCACTTGCCTGATCGCCGTCGTCGCCGGACAGATAGACCTGAACTCTGAGCATTCCGAGTTCATAGGATTCCCCGACCATCGGCGTCCAAGCGCTCATGGGTTGAACGATGTCGAAGACCTTCGCCCCTATCGCAACGCCCACATGACGTGTCGCCCCCGCCGTCCGCACGCCGGTGACGCGCGCCGGCCCCGGCGAGGGCAGGATGTCGATGTCGTGCGGCCGGATCAGCGCGAGCGCGGGGCCGGGCGAACATTCGGTCGCGATGCGCGCAAGGGGCACCTCGGCGATCCGGGCGATGCCGTCCTGAACCACGCAGTCGAAGCGGATCGATTCGCCCAGGAACTCATGCACGAAGGCATTGGCGGGATGCGCGTAGAGCCGGTCCGGCGTATCCACCTGCTCGATCCGGCCGGCCCGCATGACGGCGACGCGGTCGGCCATCTCCATCGCCTCCCCCTGGTCGTGCGTGACGAAGATGCTGGTCAGGCCAAGACGGTCGTGCAGGCCGCGCAGCCAGATGCGCAGGTGCTTGCGCACCTTCGCGTCGAGAGCGCCGAACGGCTCGTCGAGCAGCAGCAGCCGCGGCTCGGTCGCGAGCGCGCGCGCCAGGGCGACGCGCTGGCGCTGGCCGCCGGAAATCTGGTCGGGATAGCGCGCGGCCAGATCGCCGATCTCCATGAGGTCCAGCAGGGATTGCACGCGCCTTGCGATCTCGGCCGGTGCGGGGCGCTGGGCGCGCGGCTGGACCGCCAACCCGAAGGCGACGTTGCGGGCGACCGTCATGTGGCGGAACAGGGCGTAGCTCTGGAACACGAAGCCGATGCCGCGCTTGCGCGCCGGCACGCCGTTCATCGCCTGCCCGTTGAACACGATCTGCCCGGCATCCGGCGATTCGAGGCCCGCCAGCATGCGCAGCAGCGAGGTCTTGCCCGAGCCGGACGGGCCGAGCAGTGCGATGAACTCGCCATCGCCGACCGCGAGGCTGACGTCGTCGAGTGCGGCCACCCGTCCGAAGGACTTGCGCAGGCCGCGAACCTCGACCGTCACAGCAGGGGGCCGCCGCCGGGCCGCCCGATCCGCCATTCCAGCACCGCCTTCATCACCAGCGTCGCGAGGGCCAGAAGCGACAGCAGGGCCGCGATGGTGAATGCGCCGACCCAGTCGTAGTCGTTGAACAGCGCCTCCACCTGCAACGGCATGGTCATCGTCTGGCCGCGAATATGGCCGGAGACGACGGCGACGGCGCCGAATTCGCCCATGGCGCGGGCGTTGCACAGCAGGACGCCGTATAGCAGCGCCCACCGGATGTTGGGCAGCGTCACGCGCCAGAAGGTCTGCCAGAAGGTGGCACCCAGGGTGATCGCCGCTTCCTCCTCGGCCACGCCCTGTTCCTGCATGAGCGGGATCAGCGTGCGGGCGACGAAGGGGAAGGTGACGAACAGCGTCGCCAGTATCAACCCGGGGAAGGCGAAGACGATGCGGATGCCGGCCCGGTCCAGTGCGGGGCCAAGCCAGCCATTGGCGCCGAACAGCAGCACCCAGACCAGGCCCGAGATGACCGGCGAGACCGAGAAGGGCAGCTCGATCAGGGTGATCAGCAGGCTGCGGCCGGGAAAGCGGAACCGGCCAATGCACCAGGCGCCGGCCACGCCGCACGCCGTGTTCAGGGGCACGGTGACGGCGGCAACGCTCAGGGTCAGTCTTATGGCCGCCCAGGCGTCCGGGTCCCGCAAGGCCGCCAGCACGGCGCCGAGGCCCCGCGAGAAGGCCTGCGCGAACACCACGATCAGCGGCAGCAGCAGCAGGACGGCGAGCAGCACGATGGTGAGCACGACCAGGGCGGCGCGCGTCGCCGGTTGCTCGGTCGTCGGCGCGGGCAGGGCGCGCGATGCCGTCGGGGTCACGCGCGCCGTCCCCGCATGCGCCGGTGCAGCATGTTGAGCGAGAGCAGGATGGCGAAGGAGACCACCAGCATCAGCAGCGCCAGGGCGGCCGCACCGGCGTAGTCGAGCTGTTCCAGCCGGATCACGATGAGCAAGGGCGCGATCTCGCTGACCATCGGCATGTTGCCGGCGATGAAGATGACCGAGCCGTATTCGCCCACGCCGCGCGCCAGCGCCGCGCCGAAGCCGGCCAGCAGTGCGGGTGCGAGCGCCGGCAGCACGACGCGACGCCAGGTCTGCCCGCGCGTCGCGCCCAGGGTGGCGGCGGCTTCCTCGGCGTCCGGCGGCAGGTCCATGATGACGGGCTGGAGCGTGCGCACGACGAAGGGCAGCCCGACGAAGACCAGGGCGACCAGGATGCCGAGCGGCGTGTAGGCCACCTTGATGTGCAGCGGCGTCAGCAGGGCGCCGATCCAACCGTTCGGCGCCAGCAGCGCGGTCAGCGCGATGCCGGCCACGGCGGTCGGCAGGGCCAGCGGCATGTCGATCAGCGAGTCCGCGAGGTCGCGGCCGGGAAAGCGGTAGCGGACCATCACCCAGGCGACCAGCAGGCCCAGCGGCAGGTTCAGCAGCGCGGCCAGCCCGGCGGCGCCGAAGCTGAGGCGCAGCGCCGCCAGCACCCGTGGATCGGTGAGCGAGTGCCATACGCCCACGAGGCCGAGCGACCACGGCCGCAACGCGAGGGCGGCGAGCGGGACCAGCACGATCAGGCACAGCCACAGCAGCGTGACGGCCATGGCCGGCGCGAAACCCGGCAGGCCGGACGGACTGAGCCGTGACCTCATTTGCCGGGGGTGAAGATTCGGTCGAACATCCCGCCATCGGCGAAGTATTGCGCCTGTGCCGCATCCCAGCCGCCGAAATCCTTGATCGTGACAAGGTTCATGGCGGGAAAGCGATCGGCGAATTGCGCCCCGACAGCGGCATCGCGCGGCCGGTAGTAGTTGTTGCCGATGATGGTCTGCGCCGGGGCGGTGTAGAGGAATTCGAGATAGGCGGTGGCGGCGGCCTTCGTGCCCTTCTTTTCCACGACCGTGTCCACCACGGCGACGGGCGGCTCGGCCAGGATGCTGACGGACGGATAGACGATCTTGAAATTGTCGGCGCCAAGCTTGGTCTGCGCCAGCCATGCCTCGTTCTCCCAGGCGATCAGCACATCGCCGAGGCCGCGCTGGGCGAAACTGTTGGTGGCGCCGCGCGCGCCGGTGTCGAGCAGCGGCACATGGTGCAGCAGGTCGCGCATGAAAGCCTCGGCCGAGGCGTCGGTGGCGCCCGGCTGGCGCTGGGCCCAGGCGAGGGCGGCGAGGAAGTTCCAGCGCGCGCCGCCCGAGGTCTTCGGGTTGGGCGTGATGACCGCGACATCGGCGCGCACCAGATCGGGCCAATCGCGGATGGATTTCGGATTGCCGGCGCGGACGAGGAACACGATAGTGCTGGTGTAGGGGGCGGCGTTGTCGGGCAGCCGGGTTTGCCAGTCCGTGCCGAGCAGCCCGCGCCGGGCCAGGGCGTCGATATCGGCGGCGAGCGCCAGCGTCACGACATCGGCCTGCAATCCTTCCAGCACGGCGCGGGCCTGCGCGCCGGAGCCGCCATGCGACATGTTCACCGTGACGGCGTCGCCCGTCTTGCCGCGCCACGCGGCGGCGAAGGCCGGATTGATGTCGCGATAGAGCTCGCGGGTCGGGTCGTAGGACACGTTGAGCAGCGCGACATCGGCTGCGGCGGCGCGGCGGGCGAGGCCAAGCATCGCCAGCCCGCCGGCGAGGGCCGAGCGGCGTGTGAGTGATGCGACATGCATGTGTGGAGCTCCGTTGTCGATGTCGGATCAGCTGGCCGCGGCGCGCGACCAGCCCTGACGGACATGAATATTCGCGCCAATGGCAAGCTTGAAACACATGTCCTGTATTGGGAAACTCTTCAAAAGGGCCCACTCACACGTTCGGTGTCCGATTTTCAGGCGACATGATGTCTCTCATGCTGGTTCGCCGTGATGGCGCCATGATAGCTGCGTCCTTGATCGTGGACATCGCTTTTCACGCCGGCCGCTTGGGCACTGTCGCGGATGACGATGCACATCACGGCCCGGTGGGCCGCTTGCAGACCGCTGTCATCGATCGGGTCTGGCGCGATCTCGACGAGGCGATAAAGGGGAAACTGCAATCCGTCATCCTCGATGATATTCTCAATCGCGCAGCGGCGGTTGGGCTGCGCCGGCCCGAGTCGACGCCGATGAGCGTTCCTGTTATGAAACCGATTCAGAAGAAGCCGCCTACCGGTAATGGTGTCCCGTTGATGGCGTGATCTCCGATCGCGCGGGCCTTGTAGGCTGCCGGGTTGTGCGAGGCGAGCGTCCGCGCGTTGCGCCAGTGCCGGTCGAGATTATAGGTCTGCTTTGTCGCGGACGCGCCGCCGACATCAAGCAGCAGACCGGCGGCTCGAATGGCCAGTTCGTCCACAACGACCTTCGCCTGCGACGCGCGCAGCGACGCCTCGTGCGTGGCATCGAAGTCGGGTTTCCCGGACTCCCGGACAATGTCGAGTTGGTCCAGCGCATCCGCGGCCGCCAGCACGATTGCCTTCGCCGCGAAGGCGCTGCTGGCGATCTGCCCGACCGTCTGTTGCAGCAGCGGATCGTCGGCGGGCCGTTCGGCGGAGGCGTGAAAGAACGAACGCTCGCGCCGACGGACAAGCGCCGCGGCGTCGCGCAGCGACGCCTGGACGATGCCCGCGTTTATGGCGGTCAGGATAAGCTGGGGAACCGCACCGACATAGGGTTGGGCAAGAAATCGGCTCTCGCTGTCGAAGACGACTTCATCGGCCGAAACCCGCACGTTGCGCAGATACGTCGTACCGGTGCCGGTCAGCCGCTGTCCGAAGCCGTCCCAGTCGTCGACCAGCTCAAGGCCCTCGCGGCCCACCGGAACGATGGCCGATGCTTGCGTGCCATCTTCAGCGACGGCGCGCACCAGCACATGGTCTGCATACAGGCTACCGGTGCTGTAGTATTTGGTGCCGTTGAGCCGGTAACCGCCGGCCTCGGGCGTGAGAGTCGTGTTGACTTCCCGGTTGCCGACCGCCTTGGTTTCGAGCTCTCCATAAGCGAGCCCGAAGATGGCGCCGTCCGCGACCGCCTTGCGCCACTTGTCGATCTTCTCGCCTCGATTGTTGCGCACGTAGCGCTCCACGAAAGAGAAGTGGTTGCGAAGGATATGGGCGACGTTCGGATCGGCCTCGCCCAGACGCACGATCAGGCCGAACAAATCCCGGTTCGTGCTGCCGGCGCCGCCGTCTTCCACGCTCAGGCGCAGGGCGCCCAGCCTGGCCTGCCGGATCAGGTCGATCATGTCATGGGGCAGCCGCCGCTCCCGGTCCCGCTCGCTCGCGCCCTCGGCGATGCGGTCGAAGAGACTGAGAAATTCTCCGGCCCTGGTCGCGGCAGGCCCGTCGGCATCAAGTGTTTCCGATCCGGCGATCTGGTCCATGATCTGCGATCCCTTCGCTCAGGCCCGTCGGACACACGCCGCCGGGGATTTAACACCCATTATCGATAGTGATATCTTATAAACAACTACTTTGATACGCATCATTGCTGTTGGCCAAGTCTGATCTCCCGGTCGAATCCGTTCCAAAAGACCGATCCTCGCAGCCGGCAGCCAGACCATCCCTGCAATTCCATATCTTAACAGCGATTGCAAATAGTGATTTTCCAGAATACCAATGTTGTGTTGTTGTATGAAAACCGGCGCGGTCCGGGCGGCGGCAGGAGGACTGGTCATGGCGGCTTCCAAACCCCGGTTCGGCATCTGGGCGCTCGTCTCGGGCGCCACCGGGTCGCTGTTTCACCCGCAAGAGGCGCCGGACGCAACCTGGGAGCGCAACAAGCGACTTGTGCTGGAGGCCGAGGCGCTTGGTTATGAGAGCACGCTGGTGGCGCAGCATCTGTTCCATGTCCGCGACGAGAACCTGGATCAGCTGGAGACCTGGACCGCCTGCGCCGCGCTGGCCGCCCTCACCGAACGGATCGAGATCATCGCCGCCATCAAGCCGCGCCTGTTCCATCCCGCCGTGCTGGCCAAGATGGCAACACAGATCGAGGAGATCAGCCACGGGCGCTTCGCGATCAACCTCGTGAACGCCTGGTACAAACCGGAGTTCGAGCGCGCCGGCATCCCGTTCACCGAGCATGATTCGCGCTACGGCTATGGCCGCGAATGGATCACCATTGTCCGTGCCCTGATGCAGGGCGAGCGGATCGATTTCAAGGGCGAACATTTCGCGATAGACGGCTATCAGCTCCGCCCGGTTGGTCGTTACCGCCCACGCCCCGTTATCTACGCGGGCGGCGAGTCCGTTCAGGCGCGCGACCTGGCCGCCGATACCGCCGATGTCTGGTTCATCAACGGCCAGCCCCAGGCTGACGTGCGGGCCTTGATCGAGGATGTCGTCGCCCGGCCGCGTCGCGGACCGCCCCTGCGCTTCGGCCTGTCCGCCTTCGTGATCGCGCGGGAGACCGACGCGGAGGCCCAGGCCGAGCTAGAGCGCGCCTTCGAGATCGGCAAGCAGGACGCGCCTCTGCGCCACCGGCAGACCGGCAACACCGATCCCAAGGCGGTGATGTTCCAGACCTTCGCGCGCAACCCGCATATCGGCTCGAACGGCGGCACCGCCGCCGGACTGGTGGGCAGCTACGACACCGTGGCCGCCCGAATCCGCCAGTTCCACGCGATCGGGATCGAGACATTCATGCTGCAATTCCAGCCCTTCGAGGCGGAGATGCGCCGCTTCGCCCACGAGGTCCGGCCCCGCGTGGAACGACTGTTCGCGCAGGCGGCCTGACGACCAAACCACAATCAAGGAGTCAACCGAATGTCGAAGTTCCGTCCATTGCACGACCGGGTCGTGCTGCGCCGCCTGACCGCCGAGGAGAAAACCGCAGGCGGCATCATCATCCCCGACACGGCGCAGGAAAAGCCGACCGAGGCCGAGGTCGTCGCCGTCGGTCCCGGCGCACGCGACGAGCAGGGCAAGACCGTGCCGCTGGGCGTGCAGCCGGGCGACAAGGTGCTGTTCGGCAAATGGTCCGGCACCGAGGTCAAGATCGGCGGCGAGGATCTGTTGATCCTGAAGGAGAGCGACATCCTCGGCGTCATCGAGGGCACCGCCAAGCCGACCAAGAAGGCGGCCTGAGGCACGGCCCCGCTTAACCATACAATAGGGAACATCAGACCATGGCTGCTAAGGAAGTGCGTTTCGGTGGCGATGCCCGCCAGAGGCTGCTGCGTGGCGTGGATATCCTCGCCGATGCGGTGAAGGTCACGCTGGGTCCGAAAGGCCGCAATGTCGTGCTGGACAAGAGCTTCGGCGCGCCGCGCATCACCAAGGACGGCGTGACCGTCGCCAAGGAGATCGAACTGGTCGACAAGTTCGAGAATCTCGGCGCCACGCTGGTTCGCGAGGTGGCAAGCAAGACCAACGACATTGCCGGCGACGGAACCACCACCGCGACCGTGCTCGCGCAGGCCATCGTGCGCGAAGGGGCGAAGGCGGTGGCCGCCGGCGTCAACCCGCTGGATCTGAAGCGTGGCATCGACAAGGGTGTGGCCGCGATCGTCGCGGAGCTGAAGAAGCAGACGAAGAAGATCACCACGCCCGCCGAGACGGCGCAGGTAGCCTCGATCTCCGCCAACGGCGAAGTGGGCATCGGCAAGATTATTTCTGATGCGGTGCAGCGCGTCGGCAATGACGGCGTGATCACGGTGGAGGAAGCGAAGGGGGTCGATACGGAGCTGGATGTGGTCGAAGGGCTGCAATTCGATCGCGGCTATGTCTCGCCCTATTTCGTCACGAACGCGGAAAAGCTGACCGCGGAACTGGATCAGCCCTACATCCTGATCCACGAGAAAAAGCTGTCGACCTTGCAGCCCTTGCTGCCGCTGCTGGAGGCGGTGGTGAAGTCCGGCCGGCCGTTGCTGATCATCGCCGAGGATGTCGAGGGCGAGGCGCTGGCCACCCTGGTGGTCAACAAGCTGCGCGGTGGCCTGAAGATCGCCGCGGTGAAGGCGCCCGGCTTCGGCGACCGGCGCAAGGCCATACTGGAAGACATCGCCATCCTGACCGGCGGCGAGGTCATCAGCGAGGACCTGGGCATCAAGCTGGAGAGCGTGAAGCTGACGCAGCTCGGCCGCGCCAAGCGTGTGCTGATCGAGAAGGAGAACACCACCGTCGTGGAGGGTGCCGGCAGGAAGGCCGACATCGCCGGGCGGGTGGCGCAGATCCGTGCGCAGATCGAGGAGACCACGAGCGACTATGACCGCGAGAAGCTCCAGGAGCGTCTGGCGAAGCTGGCCGGCGGCGTGGCGGTGATCCGCGTCGGCGGTGCGACCGAGGTGGAGGTGAAGGAGCGCAAGGACCGTGTTGACGATGCGCTCAACGCCACCCGCGCGGCGGTCGAGGAAGGCATCGTGCCGGGCGGCGGGGTCGCGCTCGCGCGGGCCAGCCTGATCCTGGCGAAGCTGAAGGTGGATAACGACGACCAGCGCTTCGGCATCGAGATCGTGCGCAGGGCGGTGCAGACCCCGCTGCGCCAGATCGCCGAGAATGCCGGCGAGGATGGCGCGGTGATCGCCGGAAAGACGCTCGACCGGGACGAGTATGCCTGGGGCTTCGATGCCCAGGCCGGCGAGTTCAAGGATCTGGTCAAGGCCGGCATCATCGATCCGACGAAGGTGGTGCGCGCCGCCTTGCAGGATGCCGCGTCGGTCGCCGGCCTGCTGGTGACCACCGAGGCCCTGGTGGTCGATGCGCCGGAAAAGAGGGCGCCCCAGGCACCGCCGTCCGGCGGCGATCTGGACTATTGATTCAGCGCCCCGCGCCCGGACGGAGGTTCGGGCGCGGTTAGCCGCCATTCTTTGTTCCTGGAGAAACCGACTATGTCTGAGGCGAGTGCGCGTCCCGCCGACCATGAGTTTGTCCCGGCGCAATCATCCGGTTGGGACGAGCTTTGGCGCAAGGAGGACTGGTTGGCCGTGTGGCTCGGCCTCGGCCTTGTGGCACTCGCCTATGGGCTGTTCGCATCGGGAGGCAGCATCGCGTGGCTGGCGGTGACGCCGGCGAAATGGTCCGCGCCCGCGCAGCTTGGCACCGCTCTGCTGAAGGACGCGCCACGCTACGCGGCGCAATTCGGCCTGTGGCTGGTGCTGTTCACCGGCACCGGCGCGGCGCTGGGCTTCCGTCCGGCGGCGTTCGTGCCGTCGTTCCTGCTTGTCTACGTGCTGTCCGTCGGGAGCATCGCTGCCGGCGCCTGGGACAAGGCGCAGTACTACAACATCGAGCCGCCACTGGTGGCGCTGGTAGTCGGCCTGCTGATCGCCAACGTGATCGGCTATCCGAAATGGCTGGCGGCCGGATTCCGCGTGGAGTTCTACGTCAAGACCGGCATCGTGCTGTTGGGGGCGACGCTGCCGTTCACGCTGATCCTGTGGGCCGGGCCGGTTGCCATCCTGCAAGCCTCCATCATCTCGATCACAACCTTCCTGGTGATCTTCTTCGTCGCCACGCGGCTCGGCCTCGATCGCCGGCTGGCGGCGACGCTGGGCGCGGGTGGTGCCGTGTGCGGCGTGTCCGCGGCGATCGCCATCGCCGGTGCGGTGCGCGCGAAGAAGCAGCATCCGCCGATCGCCATCACGCTGGTCGTGCTGTGGGCGATCGTCCTGATCTTCGCGCTGCCCCTGGTCTCCGCCGCCCTGCATCTGCCGGCCGGCGTCGGCGGCGCCTGGATCGGCTCGTCGGAATTCGCCGACGCCGCCGGCTTTGCCGCCGCCCAGGCCTATGGCGGGCAGGCCGGGCCGGCCACCGGCATCGCCGGCACGGCCGATCAGGCGGTGTGGTCCTACACGCTGATCAAGGTCGTCGGCCGCGACGTGTGGATCGGCATCTGGGCGCTGGTGCTGTCGATCATCTCGGTCACGCGGTGGGAAACGAAGACCGATGGCGGGCGCATCGATGTCGGGCAGGTGTGGTGGCGCTTTCCGAAATTCGTTATCGGCTTCCTGCTCGCGTCGATCTTCATCACGCTGGTGGTGCGCAACATCAGCTTCGCCGACTACAACACGCTGGTGAAGCCGGGGCTGGTGGCGCCGATCACCGGGTTGCGAAGCTGGGCCTTCACCTTCTGCTTCCTGAGCATCGGGCTGACCACGCGCTTTCGCGATCTGGCTCCGGCCGGCGGCAGGCCGTTCGTCGCCTTCACCGCCGGCGTGATCGTGAATGTGGCGCTGGGGTTCGTGCTGTCGGTGCTGGTGTTCGGCGATTACTGGGCGAGGCTGGCGCATTGAGCATCGTGGCGCGCTGCGGCAACTGCCGCGACTTCCGCAACGATCCTGGCACGCTTGAACGGCAGTTTTACGGCATGACCAGCATGGGATCGGCGTATGGATCGACGCGCGGCGGCGATGGGCTGTGCGACCGGCACGACCTGTATCTTCCCGCCAATGCGAGTTGTCCCGAATTCGCGCCGCCCGATCAGGCGGAGGCGCGGGCAGGGGTGGCGTAGATGCTGTCGGGTCGCGGCAGACCGAAATGGTCGCGCAGCGTGACGCCCGAGTACTCCTCGCGGAAGAGGCCGCGGCGGCGCAGGATCGGCAGCACCTCGTCGGCGAAGATATCGAAACCGCCGGTGAAGTAGGGCGGCATCACGTTGAAGCCGTCCGCAGCGCCGCCTTCCGCCCATTGCTGCATGATGTCCGCGATCTGCTCGGGTGTTCCGGCCACGACATTGTGCCCGCGACCGCCGGCCAGGCGCTGGATCAACTGGCGGATCGTCGGACGTTCCCGATCGACGATGTCCAGCACCACCTGAAAGCGGCTGGCGACGCCGAGTTCCCCGTCGGTGCGCACGAGGTGGCGCGGGAAGGGGCCGTCCAGGTCGTGGCCCGACAGGTCGAGGCCGATCATCCGCTGTAGCTGCCCCAGCGAATAGGCCGGCTGGATCAGCGCGTTGAATTCATCCTCCAGCCGCTTCGCCTGAGTTTCGGTGCCGGCGATGAAGGGGCTTATGCCGGGCAGGATTTTGACGTGATCGGGGTTGCGCCTGAAGCGCGCAGCCTGGCGCTTGATGTCGCTATAGAAAGCCTGCGCATTTGCCAGCGTCTGGTGCGCGGTGAAGATCGCTTCGGCATAACGCGCGGCGAAGCTGCGCCCGTCATCCGATGCGCCGGCCTGAACATAGACCGGCCGCCCCTGCGGGGAGCGGGCCGTATTCAGCGGACCGGCCACCCGGAAGTGCGTGCCGATGTGATCGATCGCGTGGATCTTGTCGGTGTCGGCGAAAAGCCCCGAATCCGGGTCCGCGACGAGCGCACCATCTTCCCAGCTATCCCAAAGCTTGGTGACGACGGACAGGAATTCCCGCGCACGGGCGTAGCGTTCGGCATGGGTGGGATGGCGCGTCAGCCCGAAATTCTGGGCGGCGTTCGCGGCACTGGTGGTGACGATGTTCCATCCGGCCCGGCCGGCGCTGAGATGGTCGAGCGAGGCGAACTGCCGCGCCAGATTGTAGGGTTCGGCATAAGTGGTCGATGCGGTGCCGATCAGGCCGATCCTGCTGGTGACGGCGGCGATGGCCGAGAGCCAAGTCAGCGGCTCCAGCCGGAAGCGGCTGGCGTAACGGATATTGTCGGCGAGTGCCGGACCATCGGCGAAGAAGATCGCGTCCATCTTCGCCGCCTCGGCCCGTCGCGCGAGGTCCTGGTAATAGGTGATATCGAGCGCGCGGCGCGGCTCGGTGCCTGGATAGCGCCATGCGGCTTCGTGATGGCCGCCCGGATAGATGAACAGGTTGAGGCTGAGTTGGCGCGGCGGATTCGACATCGCTTGCATTCCCGTGACGGCTGGAGGCTGATCCGACGCGGCCCCTCAGGCCGCAGGGTCCAGCCAGATTTCTGCGAAACTGTTGTTGATGCCCTCGGCACCTGGCGCGAAGTTGTGCACCCGCCGGTTGGCGACGATCTGCGCACCGGCGGCGACCAGATCCACCGACGGCACATCGTGGTGGATCAGCGCCTGGAACTGGAACCAGAGCGCCCGGCGCCTGGCTTCGTCCGGCTCGATCGCCGCCGCTTCCAGCAAGGCGTCGGCTTCGGGACTGGCGTATTTGCTGGCATTGGAAAACACCAGACCGACCTTGAAGTTCTTCGACCAGTAGGCGCGCTGCACACCGAGCGTCGGGTCGAACGTGTTGGACAGCGATTCGATGGTCAGGTCCCACGCGCGGTCCGTGTAGACCGTCTTCAGGTAGCTCGCGAGGTCGGACTTGACGATCTGCACCTGGATGCCGACCCGCACCAGGGACTGGCGGATGAAATCGGCATAGGAGGGCGGCAGGAAGGGGTTGTAGGCCAGCCGCAACCTGAAGCGCGTGCCGTCGCCCGTACGTTCATACCCGGCATCGTCCAGCAGCTTTTCGGACAGTTTCGGATCATACGCATAGGGTTTGATCGACGGAGCGTACCATTTCGGCAGCGCCACGCTGACCGGGCTTGGCGAGACCTCGCCATAGCCATACAGCGCCACCTCGACAAGCTTTTGCAGATCAAGCGCGTGGGCAACCGCGAGGCGCACGTCGCGCTTCTGCAACACCTCGTTCTCCAGGTTGAAGAACAACTGCTGCTGCGGTCCGGAATAGGCATGGGTCGTGGTGTCGACGAACAGTTTCGGATTCTGCCTGAGCCGGCTGACATCGGCGAGCGGCACCGGGTTGGCGCCGATGTCGATTTCGCCTGTTTCCAGCGCGGCGGCGCGCGCGGCGGGGTCCAGGATGATGCGCAGGATGATACGGTCCAGATAGGGCTTCGGCGCGTCCCAGTAATCTGGATTTCGCACGAACAGGAGATGGCTGCCCGGCACCCATTCCTTCAATAGGAACGGCCCGGTGCCGATCGTCTGTTCCAGTTTCGGCTGGTCCGATGGCTTGAAGGTTTCATAGACGTGCTTCGGCACGATCGGCGATTCCGAGCTGCCGAGTGCGGTGATCAGATAGGGCGCGGGCTTGGACAGCACGATGACGGCGGTGTGGGGATCGGGCGTCTCCACCGCCGTCACGTTCTGATAGGTGATGCGCCCGCGCGGATGCGCTTCCTTGAGCCGGAAGATGGTGAAGGCCACATCCGCGCTGGTGAAATCGCGTCCGTCATGCCACTTCACGCCACGGCGCAGTCCGAACGTGTAGCGCAGCCCATCATCGCTGACCGACCAGGACACCGCCAGCAACGGCTTCGGATCGAGGTCGTAGTCGTAGGTCAGCAGGCCCTCATTGATCTTCGGCCCGATCGCCTGCCCGGTGCCGGAGGACGTGTTGATCGCGATCAAAGCACTCGGGTCGGGGTAGTAGGCCCAGTTCAGCGTGCCCCCCGCCGCCGGTTTGTCGGTGGCCGCCGCCCAGGCTGGGCTTGGCAACACCACGGCGGCACTGCCCAGCAGGAACAGACGGCTCAAGTCGCGGCGGTTGAACGGCATCGTCTTGCCTCCTGAGGATTTCGGTGTGCGGGCTTACGCGGCAGGATGGTGACAGGCGACGAAGTGGCCCGGCGCGATGGGACGCAGTGTGGGCTGCGTGGCTCGGCACTCAGCCGTCGCGGCCGGACAGCGCGGATGAAAGCGGCAGCCCGGCGGCGGGTTGACCGCGTTGGGCAAGTCGCCCGCCACGGGTGCGGCGCGGCCACGTCCCTGGCCGGGAACCGAGGCGATCAAGGCCCGGCTGTAGTGATGCGACGGATTGGCCCAGAATTCGCGATGGGGTCCAAGCTCGACGATGCGGCCGAGATACATCACCGCGATGGTGTCGGCGATGTAGCGAACGACGCCGAGATCGTGAGAAATGAAAAGATAGGACAGACCGGAAGAGGCTTTCAGCTCCACCAGGAGATTGAGGATCTGGGCCTGAATGGACACATCCAGCGCCGAAACGGGCTCATCGCACACGATCAGCGACGGCCCCAGGATCAACGCGCGCGCGATCCCGATGCGCTGCTTCTGCCCGCCCGAAAATTCGTGCGGGAAACGACCCAGCGTGCTGCCCGGCAGACCAACCCTGTCGATCGCATCCTTCACCCGGCGGCGGCGCTCGGCGCGGCCACGCACGCCGTGCGCGACCAGAGGGCCTGCCAGGATCCGGTCGATGGTCTGACGCGGATTGAGCGAGGCGGACGGGTCCTGGAAGATCATCTGCATGCGCTGACGAAACGGCTTCAGCGCGTCGCGCGGCAGGCCCGCGATATCGGTGCCGTCGAACACGATCTGGCCGGCGGTCGGTTGCAGCAGGCGCAGGATCGATTTGCCAAGCGTGGATTTGCCGCAACCGGACTCGCCCACAAGCGCCAGGGTTTCGCCGCGTCCGACATCCAGCGACACGCCGTCCACGGCGCGCAAGGCGCCTTCCGGCGTGGGGTAGCTGGTTTCGAGGTTTCTAATTGAAAGCAAGCTCGCCTCCCGCTTCGGCGCGTTCGACAACGGGGCAGGCCAGCAGATGATCGCTCTCGCCGATCGGGAGTGCCTCCGGCCGGATGGACCGGCAAGCGGCGACGGCCGAGCGGCAGCGCGGCGCGAAGGCGCAGCCCGCGACGTCGGCCGCCGAAGCGATGCTGCCGGCGATTTCCGGCAGGTTGCCGTCGCGGTAATGCAGGGCGCTGCCGAGCCGGGGGGAGCAGGTCATCAGGCCGCGCGTGTAGGGGTGGCGCGGTTGGCGGAACAGCGCCTCGACCCGCGCTTCCTCGCAGACGCGGCCTGCGTACATCACCAGGACGCGGTCGGCCCAGTCGGCCACCACGCCCAGATCGTGGGTGATCAGCAACAGGCTCATGGAAAACTGCCGACGCAGCCCGTCCAACAGTTCCAGGATCTGCGCCTGGATCGTCACGTCGAGCGCCGTGGTCGGTTCGTCGGCGATCAGCAGGCGCGGCTGGCAGGCCACGGCAATCGCGATCATCACCCGCTGGCGCATGCCCCCCGACAGGCGATGCGGATAGTCATGCACGCGCCGATGCGGCTCGGGGATGCGGACCAGATCGAGCAGTTCGACGGCGCGCGCCCAGGCGCCGCGGCGCGACAGCGCTTCGTGCTCGCGGATCGCCTCCACGATCTGGCTGCCGATCGTCAGCACCGGATTGAGCGATGACATCGGCTCCTGAAAGATCATCGAGACGCTGCCCCCGCGCAGCCGGCGCAGCGCGGGATCGGGCAGCGTGCGGATGTCCTGCCCGTCGAAGTTGATGCTGCCCGAAACGATCTCGCCGCCGCGCGGCAGCAGGCGGAGCAGCGACAGCGCCGTGGCGGACTTGCCGCAGCCGGATTCGCCGACCAGCGCCAGGGTTTCGCCGCGCCGGATGGAAAAGGAGAGGCCGCGCACGGCCTGGGTGGTCCCGAACCGCACCGCGAGATCGTTCACGGTCAGCAACGCGGATTCCGGCGGCGGGCGCGACGTGTCGAGCGGCATCATCGCCTCCGGTTGCGGGGGTTGAGGGCATCGTTCAGCCCATCGCCGACCAGATTCAGCGCCAGTACGGCCAGCACCAGCGCGCTGCCCGGCAGAACGACCAGATACGCGGCGGTGCGCAACTGGTCGCGGCCGCTGCCGATCATGCTGCCCCAACTGACCAGGTTCGGATCGCCCAGGCCCAGGAAAGACAGCGCCGCCTCGCTCAGGATCGCCGTCGCCACCATGACGGACGCGCTGACGATGATGGGTGCGAGGGTGTTCGGCAGGATTTCGCCAAACACGATCCGCAAGCGGCTATAGCCCAGGCCTTCAGCGGCCAGCACGAAATCCCGCTGCTTGAGCGAACGGAATTCGGCGCGCACCAGACGCGCGATGGTTGGCCAGGAAACGATCCCGATGGAGAGCGTGATCGTGGCGACCGACGGCTCGGCGATCGAAACCAGCACGATGACCAGCAGGAAGGGCGGGAATGTCTGGAAAATCTCGGTCAGGCGCACCAGCGCGTCATCGACGCGACCGCCCAAATATCCGGCGGCGGCGCCGACCAGGGTGCCGACCGCGAGCCCCAAAGCCGTGGATGCCAGACCGACCAGGACCGAGACGCGCGCGCCATGCACGATGCCCGCCAGCACGTCGCGGCCGAGGGAGTCCGACCCCAGAAGGTGGTCGCGGTTGGTGAACGGCCACACGAAGGGCCGGGTCACCATATCAAGCGGATCGCCGGGAAACGCGACGGGTGCGAACAGGGCACCCAGGATGACGACGAACAGGATCGAACTTCCCGCCATCGCGGCCGGGTTGCGCAGGAAGCTGCCCAGGAAACCGCTGCGTCCCGGCATCACCGAAGCTCGATTCGCGGATCGAGCCAGGCCTGCAACAGATCGACCAGCATGTTCACCACGATCACCATCATGGAGGACAGAAGCAGGATGCCGAGCAGCACCGAGAAATCCCGTTTCAGCACCGCCTCGAACGCGAGGCGGCCCAGGCCCGGCCAGCTGAACACCGTCTCCACCACGACGGCGCCGGCCAGGATCGCGCCCACATGCATGCCGGCCACGGTGGTCAATGGCAGGACAGCGTTCCACAGCATGTGGCGCAGCGTGATGCGGCTGCGGCTGAGCCCCTTCGCCGCTGCCGTGCGGACATAGTCCTGGTCGCGCACTTCCAGCATCGAGGCGCGCACCAGCCGCGCATAGATCGCGATGAAGAACAGCGCGAGCGAGCCGGCCGGCAGGATCAGGTGGCGCAGCCGATCGATGAAGGCCGCCCAGCCGGTCAGATCGGCGCCGATCGTCTCCGCCCCGCCGCTCGGCAGCCAGCCGAGCCAGACCGAGAAGACGACGATCAGCATCAGCCCGATCCAGAATCCGGGCACCGAGTAGAACAGCAGCGTGACGACGGACAGCACCCGATCGAGCGTGCGGCCGGCGAAGGCCGACATCAGCACCCCTGCCGCAATGCCGATCAGGAGTGCCAGGACCAGGGCCGTCACCATCAATTCCAGGGAGCCGGGCAGCCGCGCCGCAATCAGCCGTGAGACCGGCATGTTGTACAGCGGCGAGAAGCCCAGGCTGGCATGCAGCAGGTTGTCGATATAGGCGACGAACTGCACCACCACCGGCTGATCGAGGCCGAAATGCGAGCGCAGGGCGGCCATGGTTTCGGCGGTCGCCGACCCGGCCTCGGCCGCCAGCGCATCGGCGGCGTCGCCCGGCGCGAGTTTCAGCAGGAAGAAGTCGATCACGACGACGGCGATGACGGTGGGCACCGCCTGCACCAGCGTCCGCCGTATCGTCGCGACGATGCGGGGCAGGTCGGTCATGGGCACCTTCCGTGGATGACGGCTTCAATTCGTGGTATTCTCATAAACCACACCTTACCGTGTGCATTACCGATATACAACACAGTGTCGCCGTGATAATTCCGCGTCGTCTCGCCTTGAGAGGTCTGCGTGGGTTCCGGTCCGCATCGTCTGTCCCGCCGTTCGGTGATCGCGGGTGTATTGGCCGGCGGGGCGATGGCTTCCGCGGCGCGGGCCGAGGCGCCGGTTCGCGGCGGCCGCTTGGTGATCGGGCAGTTTCCCGAACCGGCGCTGCTGACCTCCGGCCTGACGACGGCCGGTCCGACGACGAACATCTCCGGCAAGATATTCGACGGCCTGCTGACCTATGGCTTCGATTTGCAACCGCATCCGTTGCTGGCGACCGCGTGGCAGACCAGCGCCGACGGCCGCGCGATCACGATGACGCTGCGATCGGGCGTGACGTGGCATGATGGCGAGCCGTTCACCTCGGCCGACGTGGCCTATTCGGTCACGCAGATCTGGAAGAAGTATCACGGCCGCGGCCGTTCGACCTTCGCCAGCGTGGAGACGGTGGACACGCCGGACCCGACCACGGCGATCCTGCGGCTGAGCAAGCCGGCGCCGTTCATCCTGAACGCGCTGGCGGCCACGGAATCGCAAGTGCTGCCGAGGCATCTGTACGAGGGAACCGATCCGCTATCCAACCCGCGGAACATCGCACCCATCGGCACCGGCCCGTTCCGCTTCGTGCACTGGGAACGCGGCGGGTATGTGCTGCTGGAGCGGTATCCGGGCTATTGGGATCAGCCGAAACCGTATCTCGATCAGATCGTCTACCGGTTCATCCCCGATGCCGGCGGACGCGCGGCGGCCCTGGAGTCGGGCGATGTGCAACTGGTCGGCGAAAGCGGCGTGCCAGGACCCGACATTGCGCGCCTGGGGGCGCTGCCGGCGCTGGCGCTGGAGACGCGCGGCTATGAATACGGATCGAGCATCGCTCTGGTGGAGTTCAATCTGGATCGGCCAGCCTTCAAGGATGCACGGGTGCGCCGCGCCTTCGCGCACGCGCTGAACCGCGACTTCATCGGCGAGGCGATCTGGTACGGCTACGGCAAGCCGGCGACCGGCCCCATCCCGCCGAGTTTTCCGGCCTTCTACAGCCCGGACGTGCCGCTGTATCCATACGATCCCAAGCGGGCGATCGCGCTGCTGGACGAAGCCGGGCTGAAGCCCGATGGATCGGGCACGCGGCTGACGGTCATGCATGACTACATGCCGTACGGGGAGCCTTATCAGCGCACCGGCGATTATCTGCGCGAGGCGCTGGGCCGCATCGGCGTCAAGGTGACGATCCGCAGCCAGGACTATGCCGCGTTCGTCAAGCGCGTGTACACCGATCGCGACTTCGACTTCACCAACTACTCGGCCAGCATCGGACCGGACCCCGCGATCGGCGTGCAGCGTTTCTACTGGTCGCGCAATTTCAGTCCAGGTGTAGCGTTCTCCAACGGATCGCATTACGTCGATCCCGAGACCGACAGCGTGTTGGAAGCCGCGCAATCGGAGGTCGATCCGGACACGAGGCATGCGCTGTATGCGCGGTTCCAGGCGCTCGCGCAGCGCGATCTGCCGGAATTGCCGCTGGTGGCGCTGACGCAGGTGACGCTGAGCAGCAAGCGCCTGCGCGGACACACGGTGAACGCGGAAGGCATCCGCGCCAATTTCGCCGGCGCCTACCTCGCCGCCGAATGAGCCGCGCAGACAGGATGGGCGAGCGATGACGATACAAAGACGCAGGCTGTTGCGCGACGGCGCCTTCATGGCCGCCGCGATCGGCGCCAGCCGTTCGGCCGCCGTCGGCCAGGACATCGATCCCGAATCCCCGCCATGGGTGCACGAGCAGGGCGCGCCGGTGCTCAGCCCGCCCTATGGCAATCCCTCGCCGTTCGAAAAATCCGTGATACGGCGCACGCGCGTAGCATCCGCCATTCCGAGCGTGGCCAGCAGCCTGACGCCGTTGCAGGACCTGCACGGCATCATCACGCCAGGTGGGCTGCATTACGAGCGCCACCATGCCGGCGTGCCCGCCATTGATCCGGCACTGCATCGGCTGATCGTGCATGGGCTGGTCGAGCGGCCGCTGATCTTCACGGTGGACGACCTGCTGCGCTTCCCCTCGGTCTCGCGCACCATGTTCCTGGAATGCTCCGGCAACTCGCCGCTGTGGAAGAGCGTGCCGGAAGCCTGGACGGTTCAGATCACGCACGGGTTGCTGAGCTGTTCGGAATGGACCGGCGTGCGTGTGGCCGACATCCTGGATCAGACCGGGCTTCGGCCGAATGCCAAATGGGCGCTGGCGGAGGGCGCCGATGCGGCGGCGATGACGCGCTCCATTCCCATCGAGACGCTGTTGAGCGAGGCCATCATCGCCTATGCGCAGAACGGCGAGCGGCTGCGGCCCGAGCAGGGCTATCCGATCCGTCTGCTGCTGCCGGGTTTCGAGGGCAACACCAACGTGAAATGGCTGCGGCGCCTGAAGATCGGCACCGATCCCTGGGAGACGCGGGAAGAGACGTCGAAATACACCGACCTTCTGCCCGGCGGCAAAGCCCGTCAGTTTGCTTTCGTCATGGAGGTGAAGTCGGTGATCACCGCGCCGTCCGGCGGCCAGTCGATCGCGACGCGGGGTTTTCAGGAACTCCGCGGGCTGGCCTGGTCGGGGCGCGGGCGCGTCGTGCGCGTCGAGGTCTCCTCCGATGGCGGAACGACCTGGCAGGATGCGGCGTTGCAGGAACCGGTGCTGTCCAAATGCCTGACGCGCTTCCGGCTGCCCTGGCGCTGGGACGGCCAGCCGCAACATTTGCTGAGCCGTGCGACGGATGAAACGGGCGCGGTGCAGCCGACGCGCGATACGTTGCTCGCCGCACGCGGCGCCAATTCTTATTACCATTACAATGCCATCCACGGATGGCGCATCCGGCGGGACGGAGTGCTTCTCAGTGCGGCGTGATGTGCTGGTGTGTCTGGCGATCCTGCTGACGGCGCCGGTGGCGCGCGCCGAACAGCATCAGCCGCTTGGCATCGGACGGCCGCCGACCGCGCAGGAGATCGGCGCGGTCGATATCGACATAGCACCCGACGGCACCGGATTGCCCGCCGGCCAGGGCAGCGTCGCTGCGGGGGCCGTGCTGTTCGCTGCTAAATGCGCGGCTTGCCATGGCGCGCATGGCGAGGTGGGCGACGATTCGCCGGTGCCGAAGCTCGCGGGCGGCCAGGACACGCTGGCGACGGCGAAGCCGCTGAAGACCGTCGGTAGCTATTGGCCGTATGCCACGACGCTGTTCGACTATATCCGCCGGGCGATGCCGCTGAACGCGCCGCAAACCCTGGACGCGGACCAGACTTACGCGATCGCCGCGTTCGTGCTGAAGCTGAACGGCGTGGTCGGGGACGATGCCGTTCTGGATGCCCACACGCTGCCCGCGGTCCGCATGCCCAATCGCGATGGTTTCATCCGTACGCCGAACCAGCCCGGCAGCTAGCGCATGACCGTTTCAAACGGAATCGTCGAACCCCCACCCCCAGCCCCTCCCCACAAGGGGGAGGGGAGTCCCGCCTGCTTCTCCCTCCCCCTTGTGGGGAGGGCCGGGGTGGGGGCGGTCAGGCACGGCCCGATCCGGTTTGTTCCGGTCATGCCCTACGCGGGCCGCCAGCGCAGGAGTCGATGCTCCAGCGCGCCGGCGGCAT
>Ga0116229_10002888_pt1 | contig 28093 bp, 19 predicted proteins | sample S1TSphgellanicum_3_FD_87313 | JGI IMG/M metagenome (GOLD analysis project Ga0116229, IMG submission 87313) | Host-associated microbial communities from peat moss isolated from Minnesota, USA - S1T2_Fc - Sphagnum magellanicum MG | ecosystem: Host-associated > Plants > Peat moss > Unclassified...
CACAAAGCTAGAAACACATGAACATTTGCTTGACCTATTTCAACATGTTGACGTTGTTGCTTTGATAGAAACACATCACTTTCCGGGCGATACATTCCCGGTCTTACCGAGGTTCTGCTGTTTTGATGTTGCCAGGCCTATGATTCCACAGGGTGTCGTTCGAAAGCACAATGGAGGCATTACGGTACTAGTCAGGGAAACATGGGCAAATAGTACTATTGTTTGGAAGATTGCAAGGGATGGGACTAGGATTTGGCTGCGCTTGGGCAATGCTTTCCAAAGGCCTTTGTTCCTCTGCATAGTATATGCTACTCCACAAGGCTCGCCATATGCGGACAGCAGCCTGTTTGAACACATATGCCAAGAGGTTGGAGAAGCCATGAGCTTAGGCGGTGTGCTTTTTGCTGGGGATTTCAATGCAAGGACAAGCACAAACACTGACTTCATTGATTGCAGTCAACTAACAGATGTGCTGCTAGTGCCACAGGCCATTGAGGACACCTTGCCCAATGATATGCTAGAGCGCCAAAACCGCGACACCGTCACGGCTAGCTAACATTGTGAGTTCCTGGATTTCTGCAAAACTACTGGGTTGTTCATCCTCAATGGTTGCACACCAAGAGACATATCAGGGGAGTACACATGCCTATCCAATAAAGGTTTTAGCACTGTGGACTATTTTCTTACGACAACTGACCAATTAGAGGGTGTCAAGTGCTTAGAGGTTAATTGCGATGAAAAGTACTCAGGTCACAAAGATGCGCACTCTGATCATAAACCATTGGTACTTACAATCACTCAACAGTGGCAACCCCCTCTTGTTCAGCAAAAGACAATCAAACACCTACCACGTTTCAAATATGACATTGCCAAAGCAGCCGAGTTTAGCATGAGTGTACAACATAACATTGGTGTCTAGGCAAGCCTAGATGTGCTTGATGCATCTAACGTATAAACAACAATCAATCTGTTACAACAGTGCATCACATAATCTGCAGAAGAAGTGTTTGGAAATAGACAAGTGGCCTTAGGAAAAGCAATAAAACACAACCACAAACCCTGGTTTGACACAGAATGGCGCTAGACCAAAAGCCAGTTTGCTAAATTGTCACATGCGCACCCAGATAGGCAGGTCAAACTTAAGCAAATGAAACAGTTGTACAAAAGGAAGAAACATGTTTATGATGTGCTCAAGGCTAAACAAGTATGTGGTTTAGCAAAGGCGGATCCTGCAGCATTTTGGAAGCGGTACCGCAAGCGCGCTAAGGGTGTCAATGGCATCACTAGCAAAGCGCTTAGGGATGGCTTCCAGCAACTGCTCCAGCCTTCGGTGGCACCAGCCATAGCAGGAGCTATGACAGGTGCCGTTATTCAAGCCCAGGTGGTCTCCTTTCCACCCAATGTTATTGATTGCGAACAATTGCATGTTGACATCACACTAGTTGAAGTACAACAAGCGTTCAAAAAGTTAAAATGACACAAAGCTGCAAGCATTGATGGCATCAAACCAGAGTTCCTTTTGGATGCGGCTCCTGCCCTACAGCAACCACTATTGATTACTTTTAACAAAATTCTGCGCGAGGGCTATTGTGAATCACTCTCTGTTGGGATCATACATGCACTGTACAAAGGGGGTGATTGTAGTCAATTTGACAATTACAGGGGGATCACAGTAGGACCAGTCTTAGCCAAGGTGTTTGTAATGATTCTTGAGTCCCGCATCAGTCAATGGGTGGAGACCAATGATTTACACGCAAAGGGACAGGCTGGTTTCAGAAAGGACTTTAGGACAACAGATAACTTGTTTATTCTTCGCACTTTGACTGAACAAACTAGATTTCAAAAAAAAAAAACTATACACTTGTTTTGTGGACTTCAAAAAAACCTTTGATATAGTACCAAGGGACCTGTTGTGGCAGGTGCTGGAGGGACTTGGCATCAGTGGGCGGATACTAGAGTGCTTGCGCTCCATGTATCGTTAAGACCAGGCCTACCTACACCATCCAGAGGAGGGGCTCACACCCACTTTCCTCTGCCGCATCGGAGTGAAACAAGGATGCCCCCTTAGCCCGCTCTTGTTTGGCCTCTTCATAGATGGCCTAAAAAAACAGCTGAATGCTTTGGAGGGTGACACACCACCAATGTTGGGACAGCTAGCTGTTCGTTTGCTCTTGTATATAGACGACTTAACTTTCATGTCACACACTCCTGTTGGATTATAGAAGCAATTGGATGTCTTGCAAGCTTTTTGCTATGAGCGTTAGTTGACTGTGAATGTCAAGAAAACCAAGGTTGTTGTGTTTGAAGCATGCAAGTCTGTGTGTCAGGCTTTTGAGTATGAGGGTGAAGCTATAGAGCAACTAAACTCTTTCAAGTATCTAGGTGTTGAGCTACACAACACAAAAGGTATGCAAGTGGCAATACAACGATTAGCAATGTCAGGGAAAAAGGCAGTTTTTGCATTGCGGCGCAGATGCACAGAGCTGCACATCTTTGACCCAACATTACAATGCCAACTGTTTGATACACTAGTCAAACCAGTGCTTAGCTATGGGTGTGAAGTATGGTCAGACCACATGGCACGCGAATAATTAGAGGTGGTTCATTGGGCTTTTCTGAAGTCGTCACTGGGGGTTAGCACCACGACATCCAGTTACGTCGTGTTGGCAAAGTTTGGCAGGTTTCCCCTAGAAATATTTTGGTGGCAACAGACCATGCGCTTTCTCTCACGTGTCAGTTTTGAGGTAGACTCAGATGGCATGCTCATGCTAGCTTATGATGTACAGCTGCAGTTGCTTGCAGCCAAGCGAAAAGTCTTACTCAGGAACCAGAGTGCTGTGGGTAGAAAGAGCCGATTGCCTGCTTGCTAGCTAGCACAAGTAGATGAACGATTGTCAACGTATAATTTGTGTATCGATAGCGATCAACTGCCACCATGTGCTTACCTCAAGCAATTGGCTGAAAGGCAATACATTGTACACCATCAAGTGGCTACAGCTGACTCCAGCAAGGTGAGAGCCTATCTGGGGTTGAATAACTCAGCACAGTATGGGTACAAAGAATACCTCTCCAAGGTAGACAATGCACAGCTTAGGAGAAGCTTGGCACGTTTTCGTTGTGCAAATCACAAGCTACAAATTGAGCTAGGAAGGAAAGTCAAGCCAATGAAGGTGCAGATGCAGCAGCGTTATTGCAAATTGTGCAACTTGGGTGCGGTTGAAGATGAGGACCACTTCTTGTTGGTTTGCCTTGCCTATCAAAGTGTTCAAGAGAGGTTTAGAGGTTCATTGCCATTAACTGCCATCACACGTTTGGCTGAATTGTTGAGTTGTCAACAGCAAGGCATCCTTGCTAGATTTTTAGTGCAATGTCAGACGGTTAGATCTGAATTGCTTCATCAGACTTAACGTCAATTGGGCTCTGGCCGGGGCGCTATTTGGCCCACTTAATGACGCTAAATTGTAAGTAAATAAGTAAGTAAGATACTCAAAGATTAACAAATTTGAAGGAACTATTCACTCTAGGGTTTGGAGAGTGTGTATTTTTTTTTAAAAAAAAACTCTAGAGTAGAATTAACTTGTTTAACAAACATGGACCAAGTTATAGGGTAATCAAAAGTGGGGATAATGAAGCTTTGATCATGTATATTATTCACATCAAAGGAAAGGTGACCAATATTGTGGTGGATGTTAGGCCTATTAAATGTGGGGAAAAGTTCATGGTGGCCAAGGACAAGGAGATAACAACAATTATCAATTCACCATAACTTTTGATTAAACTCAAAAATATACCTAGGGGAGTATAATCTGGTTTTATGTTTTTAAAATATTTATAATATGGTTTAAAGTAGACCAATTGAACTTTGTTATGTGTGTGTGTGTGTGTGTTTTTTTGAAAAGTGTTCATGCATGATGAGCAATGAGATGGACTAAAGCTTGTTGCATATTGAGTTGGAAGATGAAATGTATATTATCTTTAAATTTGACATGGAAGACAATATTGCAATTGCAACCCTTACAAAATGAGGTACTTAAGTTGAAACTTGACATAAAATTATATATAATCTTGATATATCTAAACATGAAAGTCTTGTGGTAGTTTTAGTTTTCAAACACATATGTTTGGCAAGATATAACATTTTTCATTAACTAACGGCCACCAACACCACATATGGATCGAAGCAACCAAAAAAAAAATTCAAATATGCAAATAATATATTTAATTGCCTTGTGTTATATCCAAGGTGATACAATAGAATATGGAAATATTGACTAAACAAAAAGTTTTGATAAGAGGAGGTTGACACCCATACTATTGATAGAAATTGTTTTAGGATCTAGTTTTGGAAAACTAAATTGTAAGCAATCATGGCATTTATCAACCATTCAAGCCAAGTACAAGTCGCTCACAAATGGAATTAGAGAAAATAGCTTGGGTAAATTGATTAATAAAAATGTTTCGTATAATTGCCTATTTGATTACATGGCGACAATTGAAGGAACATTTATTCAACAAAGCACCTAATTTATCATGTAAAAACAAAATAAATCAAAATGCAACATCATGTCGTGGAAAGGTTCAAGAAGGAGCAATTGAAGTAGCACACATCAATACAAGGGATCAACATGTGGATATACCAACAAAACCATTTGGGAAATAATTTTTTGAACCAGCAAATGGAAGATTGGAATAAAATGTTTTTAAATTTTTTGAAGAGTGTTTCATAACCATAGGAAGAAATACCATCCCAATATTATGTTTTCATTTTATGTTTAAGTTCTTGTTCATGGACAGAATGAACCAACTCCCATGATTACACCAGTTGACTATTTTGTCCATAAGATGGGTTGCATTTTCTCATCTAGCCCCAATTAATCAACTTTTTTGGTTTTTGATCAATGAGTTTATTTTAGAATTGTTTTTTTTTGTCAAACATGGCCTTCAAATAACCTTCCCACCTAGTTACCTTATTGACCTAACTATTTTATTGACCTAGCTACCCTACTAACCTACATCTTGGCCCTACCTATCAACTAATAATTGACTCCCTCCTACATATTTTTAATTTTTTCATTGGCTAAACATTTACCTTCTTTGCAAAAGCCTTTATTTCTTCTTGGTCAAACTTTTGCTTCTTGGCAAAACCTATTTTTAATGGCTAAACTTTTATCTTTTGACAATTTGTTTTTGGGCTAAACCTCTATGTATTCTCTATTTCTCAACAAAAAATTTATCTTTCCCTAACAAAAGTTTATTTTTTCATGGCTAAGCTTTTATATCTCGGTAAAATTTTTTTACTTCCAAGTTAAACATTAACTCTTAGCATAACCTCTCTACTTTTTAGCTAAACCTTTACCTCTTGACAAAACCTTTTTACTTGCTAGCTAAACCTCTACCTTTTGGCAAAACCAATATCTTTGTTTGGCTAAACTTTTGCCTTTCGAATTTATTTATTTATTTATTGACTAAATTGTTACTTTTTGACAAAACCTTTACCTTTTCTTAATTAAGCCCTTATTTTCAAAAAAAACTATTATCATTACTTAGCTCAACTTTTCACCCTTCAACAAAACTTCTTTACTTTCTTACTAAATTTTTATCTCTTGGCAAAACCAATATCTTTTCTTGATTAAACTTTTGCCTTTGAACAAAACCTTTTTACTTATTGTCTAAACCATTATCTTTTAATAGAATTAATATTTTTAAAAAACTAAACTTCCACCTTTTAGCAAAACCCCTTTACTTATTGGTTAAACCTCCACCTCTTGGCAAAACCAATACATTTCTTTAATTAAACCTTTATATTTTGGCAAAATTAATATTTTTTCTTTGTTAAATTTTCACCTCTCAACAAAAGCTTTTTACTTCCTAACTAAACCTCCACCTTTTGGCAAAACCAATATTTTGTTTTGGTTAAACTTTTACATTTCAATGAAACATTTTTTACTTTTTGGCTAAATCAGTACCTATTTGGTATTGCTCACACATAAGAAAATCCTAAAGATATTATGGAAGGTGATGATTATCATCAATGAAAGTATTGCAAAAATCAACGCATTTAAGATTGAATGGAATTTTGACACACATTTGAAACAATTTTGCAATACCCTTTTTAAATGGATAAATTTTATTAACCCACCTTAAATCACAATGCGATACCTTCATCCACCATTAACAAGTTGTATTAATTACCCAATATGCAATATTCATATCAAGGTCATGCCAAAACTAACATTTGTTGGTCCAAGCTTATCTTAGGTGGGCCTTTGACTTCAAAATGTAATACCCACATTGGCATTATGTCAAAACCACATGTTGAACATAACACATGTAATATTCATATATAAACAAATTCTAAGTTGGGAAAAAATGTAGGTATACAAATATTACATAATTGGTTGATACAACAATTGACATTTTAGGACCCATATGTAAGTACTACATAGTTGGTGACAACTATTAACCAAACAAAACCAATGAAAAGTTTGGGAACGCAATGTGGGCGTTGCAAGGTGGTAATGTTGCAAAAAATAATTTAACGACTATGGATGGGGATATTACATAGTCGACCAAAAAAACTAATGAAGAATTTGGGAATGCGATGTGGGTGTTGTGGGGTGACAATGTTACAAAATGTAATTTAACAATTATGGATGCAAACATTGCAGGGTTGGCCAAAAAAACCAATGAAAAATTTGGGAGGTTAATGTGAGTATTATCAGGTGAAAACATTGTAGAATGCAATATAAAATATTCATATGCAAGTATAATTGCATGTCCAAAAAAATGTTATGTTAATTATTAATTTGTCATTTTTTTGATTGACTAACACAACAAAATTTGAATTTGTAAAGAGGCAATATTTACATGAATTAATGCAAACTTTGAAGTACATGTGAAATTCAAAAATTCATTAAGATCTTTTGGAAAACATTCACATGTCATTGGTTGCCATAATACCAAATGGCATAAACTAATTTTTTAGTTTCTATGTACACATAAATTACATGCTAAATGCACTAAACCATAAGAATTGTGTCCCAAAAAATGCAAATCAACAAGTTCATATTAATATGAAAAGAGAAGTAATGACATGATATTCCCTCTTCATAGAAAATCTCTTTCTATCACTAGTCTCTTTATTTCTAATTTCATAAACTTAGTGATATAAGTCACAATTCTTTTAATCACTTTTGTAACATGGTGATATGTGTACAATGTTGGTGCTAAATGTGAGGATGAATTATGTTGATCTTATAAACTCATCCTTAGTGGTTCCACGCAATATAATTCACAATTACAAACATGCATTAGAAAATAAAAGTTTCAAGGTTTCTATTAGTAATATATATATATAATGCAAAAACTAAGAGAATCTGAAAAAAAAAAAACACGTTAATTGAAAAAAACCAAAACCAAGATAAAAGACATCATAAGAAAGAAAAAATGCCAAAAAAACACAAACATGAAAAAACCAAAAGAAAAAGTAGAAAAAATACCCAAAATTTTAAAAAACTGATAAATAATTTTTTTTAAAAAAAAGTAGAAAAAACACAGGAAAAGGGGAAAAAATGCAAAAAATAGTAGAAAATTTAGAAGAAAAAAAAGACTCACTTGAGAAATTCTCAAGCTTTGTTGCATTTTTGTAGCAAGTCTTGTTGTTCTAAATTAACCTCCATGTTGCATTGTGATCTTGCTTAAAACCAAAGTCGCCAACCCCTTGTAACAAGCTATAATGTTTTTCCAAATCCCTATCTTGCTCCAAACTAAAAGGCCCAACACACATGAAAAAGAAGAAAAAACAACAAGGAGAAAGAAATGAAAAAGGGCAAGGAAAGAAATAACAAAAATAATCAAGAAAAATAATAACAAAAAATATTTTTTAAAACAACAAGAGAAAAAAGAGGACAAGGAGCAAGGAGGAAGAAAAGAAAAAAAAAAGAGGAAGAGAAACAAGGAGGAAGAAGAGAAGAAAAAAAAGAGGAAGAACAACAAGGAGGAAAAGAAGAAAAATTAACAAGAAAAAAAAAGGAAGAGAAGAAAAAATAGCAACAAGAAAAACAAGATAAGAAAAAACAACCAAGGAAAAATAGGTTTGTGAGAGCGGGAAAAAAAAGGCAATGAAAAAGTGGGGAAGTTTTTTTTTAAAAAGAACTTCATAACCAACGAAACCCATAACGGTTTCCATTGGACTGGTACAATCATGGGGCCTAGTTCATTCAAGCCTTGTTCATTATCTATTTGAACAATTTTGAATGTAAGATTAGTTTCATGTTTCTTAGATTTCCATGCCAAAGAGGTGGGATATATTTAACATGAATGTAGATATTTGTATCCTCGCATAAGAGGAAGTACATGTTGGAAAAAGTCAAATCAATACATGTGAAATAAAATAGTAGGCCTTTGACTTGTATTTTTCATAAAGTTCATTAAGAAACAAATTTTGTTAAATTTTATAAATATAATCACATCCATTCTATAATAGATCCCATCAATGTTAACTGAAGTTACTTGAATTGGAATGAACATAATATAATGAAGGATTTTCAAGATCTATGAAAAAAGATCAAATGAAGTCTATCACAATTATGTTGGCCAAAGATTAGGATTCAATACAAGAATGGTAAGAAAATTTCATGTTTGGTTTAAGATATGAAAACCATGACAATTCCACAAATTGTTGCAAGCACATTTTGTGTCATAAACCTTAGCTTTAGGCTCACAATCAACCTTAGATGGACCCAAACCCACCTTAAAACCAAACCCTATGGGTCTACATAGACTATGACCCAACCTTAAAACATGACTTGTTGGGTCTACATGGATCCAAACCCAGCCTTCAAAGAAAATAAGGTAGGTCTACATGGAGTTAAACCCACCTTAGAATCAAACCCAATGGGTATTTAAGAGTTTTTTTACATGGTCCAAATCGTAAGTTTAGATACAAGTGTATGTAGGGTTTAAGGTTTTTAATTTCTAGAGCCTTGGGCCCATTGTAGGGTATGGATGAAGATTCAAATTGGCATAATTAAATAAATATGAAGATATTTGCATTTTCTTTGCAGCAAAGGAACTTCCAAAGTTGTACACAAAACATCAATTTCTTCCACGTTTATATTCAAATGGGGTTAGCATGGGAGGATCCAAAGTTGTTAGGTCCATTTTTTTTGTACAATAATGAGGGAATGACAAAAGGGATCCGTTAGTTATGCACAATCCTAGACTATGAAATATCGGAGTTATGGTATTACACTTGTAAGAAGAGGTGGAAAATTTTATTAAGGTCAATATAGTTATTTGTTTACTTGAAACCATGATGAAGATGATATATTTTTCAGAGCCAAACTAGAACATTCAATGATGGATCTTTTAAATAGAAAATTTTGATATTCTTGTCATAAAACCCATAATTGGTTTTGAACCCAAGCCAATGGGTCTTATCAAGATAAAAGCCATAAGATCTAGGAATTGGTAGTCAACTTTTTTTGACCTAGCCCCAAAACCAATGGGTAAATATATATTTTTAATAGATTTGGAACCAATGGTTCTTTTATATTGAAAGTGATTAAATTCAAAGCCAATGAATCTTTTTAAAACCTCAAAATTGGACAACACTAGTTTCAACCATTTGTATGTGTCCAATTCAAAAACTTGATGCAACACATTAAAACTATTGTCAAACATTAGAAGATAATATAAACCCATGTTCAAAATACATGTATTTATCAAGAATTACAAGAGTCCAAAATTTTAGGACAATAATATGTTTTCATTTTGGAACAAAGGCTTTGGGTATTTCATGAAAATGTCATTTGGATTTAGTCCATGTGGTGAAATTCATAATTTATTATAAGGAATGTAGTTTTTCTTATAGGAATTCAAGTTATATTGGATTCATGTGAAACCATTACGAATTCATGATCTAGTTTTAGCTCCAAATTACACTAACCACTCCCCAAGTTTGTTTATTTGTTTGTGTACTTGAGATGATTGAGAATTACATGGGAAGTGTCTTGCTTCATCTTATTAATTTTTAAAATTCTTGCACCCCATAATTGTTCACAAGCAGTTAAAAATTGTGCCCCAAGTTCCTACAATTCCATTTTTATTAAATTAGGATTTGCCACCTATATTAAGTCGATGGATAATGATTTTAAATATATTTATGTCAATCTAGTCATGACAAACTAAACCCCTCCCACCTCCCATGTGCTCATGGTATGTCAACAATTCAAAGTTGATGTGTGTGGCAAGTCAAATCTTGGCAAATTCATGTGATTAATTTATTGGTGTTTACTAAGTCAAGGGGGGGTATTACCTATAAACTTAATAGAAATAATTAAAATTCTTTTAAAAGAATTACATAAGTAGTTAGAGTATTCGTTTTTCATTAGTTAAAAGGACAATGTTTAACATTAAGAAGCCAAGTCTGGTAGTACAAACCATGAGGGGAAATGAAAAAGAAAAGCTACAAAGTTTTGGATATTCAAAAAAAAATTATGTTAATGTAATTAAAAGGGTTTCTCTTTTACAAAAATGTTTTACCCATGTGAATACATAAATTCAAGATGGGTTGATTGTCAAGGTGTGTATGTGTGTGTGCATACCTATCAAAATAGTGAGTGATGTATTGTTTGATCCTTATTTATGTAACTTTGTTTTGTTGATTTCTTGAACTTATATCTCCAAAAGATTATGTAAGTGAGATTAAAATGAACGCATATTACATGAGTTGGATAACATGTCTATTGAACTCCCTGATTAGATTCAACAACAAACTACCAAATAATTAATTTTTTTTAAATCCTAACTTTTGCATTTGGTTTTTAATTCTGAAATTTTTGGCAAGTAATGGTTATAAATAATAATAAACACATTCCTTTTAAGTTTATGGGATAGCCTAGTATGTTTATATTATCTTATTCTATAATTCTTGAATTTTTAAAGTCTACAATTCAAAAATGACAATTTAAATGTTGTAGATTTTTTTATTTTACAAAAGTTTCAGTTCAAGTAACAAATTTTTTTTCAAAAATTTGACAAAACGAAAAATAATTTAATTTATTTTGAAATTGTTCAAGTATTATGGTAGTATCTAGTTGACAAGTTTGAACAAGCACCCAATAACTATTATTAACTATACTAAGTGGAAGAAAATATCATTTACATTTTTGCAACCATTAAGCAAGGATATGAATTTGTTAAAACTCAAGCCATCATTGTCATATTAATCATAATGACCAATAAAAACAAGGTGGGTAAACCTTCATGAATTCCATTTATGTTTATGTTTTGGGTGAGTGCATTATAAGGGCGGTTAACTTTGGCACTCTCACAACATGTGCATAAAATATACACCTCCAAAATGTGCTGCATTTAATTATGATTTTCATTTTTGGTGTTTCGGCTTTATATTCATATATATTCAAAATAATGATATTTAATATAATTTGAAATAAATAAATTCAAGGAGTATTAGGTATATTTATGGTATATGTAGTATAGTATAACTCATTTCTTGTTTTAGATTACATTAGGTTTGGGTTGAATCAATCAAACAAAAAATGTTTGAAATGGAATTTCAAAAATGGCACACATCACACTTTTTATCATCTTCCATTTGAAAGTGATTATTTGTCAAAATTTTGATTTGTCACATATCTATGGTCATTGCCTTGAAGAAAATGTATGATATGATATCATCAAAATTTTCACGTGACTCAAACTTATTCTAATCATATGGAATCACAATGTTTAGTAGATATTACAAATTTCATAAATATTCAAATTCATTTCAATCATTTTTTTAATATTTTCACTTTTTAGTATGTTGTGATGTACATGTTTTTGTGCAAATATACTCTAACAGGTGAAAGCATGGTAAAGTATACACAAAAAATAGTGTAAACAACAAAATATTAAGGTTTTTAAAGAAGAGGACCAACAAGTAGATGATTGTATGGGGATAATATATATATATATGGTACATTATTTCTTAACTCTTGTTCGCACGGACTTCAAAAGCTAAATTATTATAATCATGTTTTTTTAAGCTACTTGCAAGTACTTGAATTGGACCTCAAATTTGTGACAATTTGAAAAATAAAATTCAAGTCCTTGAAAGTAGGTGAAATGTTTTTGCAAATATTTAGTTTTTTTTTCAAGCACCTCAATATTGATGTGGTGAACATTTTAATATAATTTTTTGGTTAATCAATTTTGTTTTCATAACTAAAATCATCCCCGACCCTTAAAAAATGGGGGATTTTTTGGGGTATTTTTCAAGTCCAAATAATATGACACAAATTTCTTTTGAAAGCTAGAAGGAGGCTAGAGATGCTCATGAAAAAAAAAATCATTTGTTTTGAAATGCTAAAGGAAGGTTAAAAGTTTGAAAAACTATTTTTTTCGTGTTTTCAAGTGGAAAACAAGGTAACAATTATGTACAAAATATTTTGTTTACACCTTAACATCACATCATATGAAATTTAAAAATGTTGTTTTTTTTTACATTTGATTACTTTGGGTTTTGACCTACCACAATATGTGAAAGTTTTGTAAAAAACCTCCATATTAATAACATAGATGAAGTTCAAACATGGTATCCTTAAAAACCAATATAATGTAACAACAATCTTGGCCCCCCCCATAATGTGCTTTTACCTTTTTATCTTATTTTATCTAGTCATACCATATAAAACTAACTATGATGTATATAAATGTTTGGGAGTTTACCAAGTTGAAAAACTTGAAAGAATCTTAAAAGATATGGAAGATATGGCATTGGAATGCACTAGTTGTGTAATGAGATTTCCTAACTTTATCACTCATGAAAGAACATGATATTTCAAAACAAATTAGGCGAATGATATAATGAACAAAGAATTTCATTTGCTAATGTTTTTCATTGGTGATTTAAATGAAACATCGTAATATAATGAATTCAATAATTGTTAAAACAAAATTGCACATATGGGTGCTCATATGTGGACTTTTTGCACACAAAAATAAATTGTTTAGAATAAGGATGTTAATAAGTTCAAGGAATTACTAATCATAATGGAGGAGGCAATTTAAAGAAAGTTCACAAAGGAACATTATCATGGTCCTTGAAAACAACATACATTGAAAATACATGTTTCGTGAATATTTAAACGCATAAGGTAGTTGCTAGTCTTGGTGTGTTTTTGGGCATTCTCCTAAGTTGAATGAATATGATTAGTGAAGAAGGATTTATGAAGTATGACACAAATACTTTCATTGAGAAGTGGATGTTGTGTGATTCATTTTCAACTCAACACGGTTGGTTAAAAGGGTTATGAATTTAACATTGGTGGGAGTTGTTGATACCATCTCCATAGAAGCTTATCAATGATCTATGATGTTTCCATAAATATAGTTGAAAGTAATTAAAATGCATTTAAAAAAAATCCAAAAAAATTGTGAGATGAAATTCATTAGTTAATTGAAAAACCATTTGAACACTTGGTGTTGGTGTTCATAATATTTTGTAATCAATATAGATAATTTGTATATGCAAGTACACAAAAAAAATTACACCACAATTTTTGGTTCAAATTGTAAAATAAAGGAAAAGATCTTATATGCCAACTTTCATTGTATCCGAAATAGCTTTGTATGTAATGCAGTTTTCCAATGCAAGCATTTCTTTTAACATAAGCAATTTTTCAGCACGTATTTTTCCAACATAAGAAAATTTTCAACATGCAAGTAATTTTTCAATATAAGTAGTTTTTCAATACAAGTAGTTTATTAATGCAAAAAAAATTCCAATGTAAATATTTTTTAATATCTACGTGTGAGTGAAAGTATTTTTCATTTTTTATGTGTGTGTGGAAATGTGTATGTGTGTGAAGTGAATGTGATTTTGTGCATAGACATTCATTTAATTTAAATTCATGGCAATGGAAACATTTACTTAAATTTATCCATTCATTTTTTGAACATTTATTACATTCATACAACCTAAACCCATCTAGTTTCAATATATAAATATGAAGTGGGCAATTGTCTATTCAATTCTATATCTTATTTATTGAATAATCAATCATCACATTCAAATGAGACAAAATAGTATGGCATATTTAAGTCAATGTTTGTTATTGAATACAAAAAAAAACCCAACAATGTCACATTTGAGAATTAAATCTAAGTTTTTTGTTTAATTTACATCAAGATACCATTCAAAATTATTACCTTAATTTTTTTTGTAACATGTGACAAGTCAATAGGTAGTTAATTGACAAGTAAATTAGCAAAACAAGTAGTTAGCAAAGGTAGTTTTGTACAAGTTAATTTTTAAAAAAATTGGACTATGTTGTTTATACCAACTAGTTACTATTTAAGTGGTCCAATCACACTATTCATTTTGAAATTAGTTAATGTATATTTTGAAGAGGGAGGAAAAAGAAAAGGAACAGGATTGAAGAAAATGGATTTTAAATTTTTTTTCAAACTTGTAATGGACAACTTTTACATTTCAGACTTACATTTTGATTGTGCAAACTTGTGAATACATTTTATTTTGGAACTTTGATTAATACATCATATTAAAATTTTATTTGTTGTATGTATCTAATATTGTAGATCAGAACCTATTATGCAAGTAGAATTCACAAATAATTTTAATGAGAATCAACTAAGATCCCATTAACATTTGGCAACCATGTAGTAGATCAAAATTGTAAGCATTAACATTTATAGTCTCTAGTTTGTACCATGTTTTATATATTTTTTATGCGACTTCAAGTTTAAGTTTTTTAAAAATAATGTTGATGTTTTTGTTATATTTTGAATGGATTAGGGAATAGGTTGAATTAGTGTAAAGTTTTTGAAGAAAATCACTCAACATTCTATCTATAAAATAAATTTTCTGTAATTTTTAATTGTTAGGCAGAGTTTGTGTTAAAAGATAATGCAAAATGTTTCATAATACAACTTTTTGATTTCAAGAAATGTCATAGTGGTTATAAGAAATTTTAGAAAACATTTAAAGTAGGTTATACATCAACTTGTAACAAAACCTGCAGAAATGCAAGACAAGCAACAAATGCAACTTATTGGAAATAAACTAGTGCATGTGCCAATCATGGAGGTAGCACAACATGTAAAAGCCAACATTTGACATCAAAATATAACCAAATAGGTTATGCACAAGGAATCAACCATACCCTTAACCATTCACCAAATGACATTACAAATCTTGTTCCCAATAGAAGGCAATGAATGTTCATAATGGTGGCGGTAACAAACCAATTCAAATTTTTGAATCCCAACATCGATTTGGTGATAGTTGATTCAGAAATGGAACAAATCCAACTTACAAATTCGATGGAACAACTTCATTACATTGCTTGAATACCTTATAATCAATGAATTTCCATGCCACATTTGGAATCGGTTAATCCTTTAGTAGCACCAATTATTGTTCAACAAGAGCCAACATGGTACTTACCACTTGGCCAACTAGACCAATTTCTAGTCAAGGTGAAAGGGTTACAAATTTCATAAAAGATATTGATTTTGGGGAGAAAATATATTTGTGTTGGAACTTGAACCTGTTCCTATTGTCAACACATGGGACATCAATTCAAACATTGCCCCTTTGTTGATGATAGATTAATACAACTTTTGAAAAATGAGGTGATGAATGTTCATCAACTTATTATTCCAATTACCACAATTATATCACCAAATGCACTTATGCAAAGAATTCAAATCATGAATCCAAGTTTTGGTCATGAAACAATATTGGTTAGCTATCAACTAGCCTCGAAATCACTTGTTACACCATTTGTACCAAGTCGGACCAATGTTTTACCTACATTTACATACCCAATGTGGTATAATATCATACCCCTTTACATATTATTAGATAATGTGTATCCAACATATCCTACTATAACAAAATGGTTTGATCCTTTGATTTATAGAAATCACACATGTTACGTACTTGGATATGTGTACTTGGTACCAAAGCAACTTGTCATAACACTAATACAAACACTATGCACTATTGGTAACCAATATACTATAGTGGTTTAGCTAGTCATTAACAAATATAAAGGACATGTTTAGCTAACCACATGTGATGGCTTCAATGACAACTGCTACACCAATCAACACTGAGATGCATCGAACTAGTGACAATTTGTTAGTTCATGTACCAAGAAGTTTTGATCATCATCCACTAGATGGAAATCAACTTGGGGATTCAATTGGAGGAAGTTCATTTGAAGAATGACCATCAATATTTTAGTTTATTACATATTATGATATTCATTATACATCATTTTTTTAGTGAAAAGTGGTTCACCCTTAATGTGCTTCCACTTGAAACTCTATATCCCAATTAAGAGATATAAAAATAGTGCTTCTATAAACTTTTGCTTTATCAACTCCCAAGCTACCTAACACTTTGGGGTCCACATAAATTGTTTGTCTTCCTCATGAATTTGGTAATTCAAGCCATGATAAATGAAAAATTATTGATGAAACATCTACAAAATTAAGCAATTCCATTAAATACTTAAATTTGTTGTGCATTTGTGGGAATGGGCATCCAAATTATAGCTTGGATTGTCTTAGGATCTAGTAATTTATCATCCTTGGAAACTATAAATCCTAGTATCATCCCTAAAAATACCATGAATGCACATTTATTTGGATTCAAGTTAATTCCAAATTCTCTACACTTCTAAAAGTGCCATGGAGTTTAGCTAGATGAGTATCCATGTAACTATAAATATAATGAAATCATCCATTAAAAATTTCATGAATTTGTCTAGACGATCTTTGAAGGCTTCATTCTTTATCATCTAGTAAGTAACATGTCCATTCTTCATTCCAAATGGCATAACTACCTGAATAAAAGGCTTTCCAATTTGTTACAAAGGTTATCTTGTATCTATCATCTAGTGTTATGGATATTTAGTGGTATCTAGAGCATGTGTTAAAAGGTGATTTGTGATCTATAGTTGCATATAGTTGTTACATTTTAAAATAACTTTACTAGTTATATTTTTACTGGTTATTTACTAATCATAAATTTTTATCTCTATTCTTGTATACAAGTGCAAATGACCATGTATTTTGAAGATGATTAGGATTGTGATTATTGTTATTGAATCAAATGAAGTTTTCTTAAATGTTTTCAATTTTCTTTGATTTGGAAATATAAAACATGTTTCTTGTCTTGCATAGATTGAAATAATATATACTACAAATCAAAGAAGAAAATTGTAGAACTTGTTTTAATATGAAGAATTGAAAATAATTAAAACATAAAATCTACCTTTTCCATTTTTTTGGCAACCATGTCAAGGAAGAATTTCGAAAGAATTCTTCACAAATTTATAGTTTTAAATCAATTGTTTAAACATTGTGTAATAATTTTGGTAGTTTTTATCTCAATAGGAAAGATATGAAAAAAATAATTGAATCAAATAATAATCTAATATGCAAAGGGAATATATATTTTTGACTACTGAAAGGATAATTATTTTTTCAATTTGTATTTAGAAACGAAGTATGTGATAAAAGATAAATATGTTTAAAATGGTTACCAAGAATTTACAAAAACAGATTAATCAAAGTAATCAAATTGAAGATAGAGTGGTATTGATAAATTATGAATGGTATTTACTAATAGGATCACCATAGAAGTAGGCTCTAATTCATAGGCACAAACAAAGTTAATAATGAAAAAAAGATGAATCCAAATGAAATTGCAGAGGAGGAAAAAATGTAGAACCCACAACAAACATTTGGATGTGTTGAAAATATGCCAAATTCATTGAAAGATCTTAATACAAAAGATGTTGTTGAGGTTAAATTGTAATGGTTTAATTGCAAATAACAAATCAAGGTAGTCCATCAATCATGTATCAAATTTAGTTCAAACGAACGAAACCATGTGCTCTCAAGAAAATGGACTAGAAAATTTTGGCTGAAGTATTAATGTACAAACCATGAATCAAGTACACAACAATGCTAATGGATTGGCTATATCGGTGAACACACAAGCAAACCAAGATCAACAACACAATGTTGCATAAAATGTGCAATATGGGCTTAAAGGAGGACAATCGAACAATCCACATGTTGTATCGACACAAACAAATTGATTTGTCTGTAAATTGTGTCATACGAATGCACATGCTAGTTATAATTGTTCATTCATTTCATATGAAAGTTCGACAATAGATGATTGATGAATTGTGGAGTTTTGTTCAAAATATTCAAAGGAGGTATTCCACTACAAACCCATTGAACTAACCACAATTACAAAATTTTCAAGCATTGATGATTGTGAGTTCTATTGATTTATCGATAGTTAATCCAAGAGTTGAAAAACATTTGAGGACAACATAAGGGTTTGAACAACAATCACCTCTAATCATTGTACCGTCATATTGGTGTGGGCGAACCCATATATACTTCTCCACTATGAACACCGATGATGCCAATGAACACAAACACGATGACTATTTCACCGATGCCCATGTGGAATCTAATGACATCTTATGTTGAAAGGTGTATGTCCATTGGTACCCACCACCCAAATACATGTGGCTATACATGTCCCATTCAATGCACAAATACCAACCGTGACACAACAAAGATCCACAAAAGTTATAGTGGAAGTGATGATGGACAAAATAGCCCACCAATATCACCACCACCAAATTCAAAAGGCAAAGTTGTTCCACAAGAACCATCTAATGGAGGATGGTTTGTATTTAATACATAAGGGGTTACATTCACACTATCATGGTATCCACATTCTATTACACCAATAAGACCCCCAACAAGGAAACATTTACTGTATATGACTTATGTCAAGGATACAAATCTTGATGTTCACATCTAAATGTTCAAGAAAACGATTAAAACTAATGGAGAAATAATTAATGAATACATCATTAATGTACTTGGCTTTATTCTTTGAGATAATATTTCTAAGTGGGGAGGAAATTTTATGCAAGATCATCCCAATTGTACTTTTGTAGAATTGGAGGAAGTTTTCTGTAACATTACAAAACGAAAGAAAATGATGAACATATTTAATTAAAGTTGAGGAGTATCAAATAGGAAGAGAAGGAGTGTGTCAAATTTGATTACAAATAGATCCTTAAACTAGTTAATTACTTGCAAATCAAGGTCACTGATATGTACTTCACCTATGTCTTCATAGTAGGTTTACATCCATATTGGAATGGAATCAACAACTATAATGAAATGAGAAACCTTAATCAAGCACAAAGAAACTATTGTGATTTGTGAAGAAAGCGAACCTGAAGGCTACAATTTGTATTTGAAAATTCATACAAATAAAATGGAGTTTGATTGAACATTATAGATTTTAATCATAATAATCGATATTGTACCAATTGCAATATGAAAAACCATAATACATAAGTTTATTGAGCAAAAAATATATATATATCAAATGTCACAGATGCCAATGCCATGGAGTTCATTCATTTGAATGTTCATCCATGTACCTAACTTTTAGTTTAGTTTTAGTTCACTTTTAGTCAACTTTGAGTTAAAATTTTAATTCATTTCCACTTAACTCATAATTCATTTCTAGTTGGCTATTAGTTCATTATAGTTAATTATTAATTAAATTATAGTTAAATTCAAATTAAGTCCAAGTTAACTCTTAATTAACTCCTAATCAACTTCGAATTATGTCCTAGTCAACTTTCAGTTGACTCTTAATTAAATCCCAATTAACTTTTAATTAAATTTCAATTGACTCATAGTGATTCTCAATTAAGAAGGTTCTCAAGAAACTTTTTTATTCGATGCACACATAGAAACCTTTTTGGAAGCTTCCTTGAGTTAGGTCCCCAAAGGGGTATAAATAGAAGTAGGACCCTTCATTTCCTTTAGTTTGTTCAACACCAGTATTAAGCATGATTTTGCACCATAACCTTGTCATGTTTTTTCCATGTTCATGTTTCCATGTGTTAGCATAATAAAAATCAATTTTCACATTTGTCTTGCACATCTCGTGTTCTTGTGTTTTTGTTTTTGAATTGCATAATTTTTTTTGTTCCCTGTTTGAAAATTAGATTTAGACCTTTCCTTTAACCTTTGTTCTTGTGGATTTTCGTGTTCTTGACAAAACTTCTCCCATAGTATTATATTGATTATCTAAAGTTTGGTGACGTGCTTTTGTTTATGATTCCTTTTGAGGAACACCCATGGGGGGTGAATATGATAATCTTCTCTCCTATAATGAAATTTGGCATTTTCATTCATTTGATAGTTTGTGTGAGGTTCCTTGGCAATGGAGAAATGAGACCATAAATGGTTGGTGGATAATGTGTGACAAACACTTTGCAAAAGTGTAAAAATCATTAACAAGCATGGCAACCTATGGTATTTGTGCAAACCATAAGCAAATGTTATGATGCATGTGTTTGAAATGTTGTGTGTTGTCCATTTTTGTCCTTTCAATAACATTACAAACAACTCACTCAAGTGTGTTACAACTTTAGAATTTGCAAGTTCTACTTCATATTTTAATGAAATGCATTTCATGTGTGTAGTTTAATTAGCATTGAGCTAGGTTGTATGTTTGTAAGATGGGTTCTGAAGTGAACCCTCCAAAGAGGAAGTATGTGAAAAAACCCAATGAAGTAGAATGAAAGCAAGCCCTTGTTGACTACGAAGCTAAAAAGTTGTGAAAACAAGAGGAGAAGCGACATAATCAAAATGAATGACAACGACAATGTTGTGTTTTATGAAAAGAACATGTTACTATGCAAGATGGTAATGCACAACAAAAAAGGGAGGAAATAGAGCATGTTATTGGAGTTTATGAACAAGTGATGGAAGAATGAAATCATTATCGAATAGCCAATCTCATCGTTGAGTTCATTTCAAAAGCATTACCAGTTTGCCTTAGACTTATAATAATAAGCTTGTGATGGAGAAAACCATTTATCATGTCAAGGTATGTCATCATATGTGTTAAGGAGGTAAGCCGAATATGTGATTCAGTATGAACAAGGCAATTAGGATAAGGACTAATCAGGGAACTTTGTTAGTTTGAAATTTGAATTCTTGTTGTTTTGGATCATAATGATGTGACTTGGGATGGTTCAAAAGGGGGGGAAATTCTAGAGAATAAAGAAAGGAGAAAAAGATGAAACATGGAGTTTTTGAAAGAAGAATAGGAAGAGCTGGAGGTATTTGTGGTAGAAAATCACAAACTTTGTTATGATATAATACAAATTTTAAATGTCGTTTTGGGATTTTTTTCAACAAAACTTGGGATTATGCTATAATTTGGATTGATGTTCTCAATTATACAAAAAAAATTGACTTCTACAATGAAATTTATGTTATGCTTTTGTGTGAATTCTCTGTAGTGTTAGATTATGATGAAATGAATTGTTTATGATATAATACAAATTTTAAATATCGTTTTGGGATGTTTTTCAACAAAACTTGGGATTATGCTATAATTTGGATTGATGTTCACAATTATACAAACAAGCACACACTTCTACAATGAATTCTATGTTATGCTTTTGTGTGAATTCTTTGTAGTGTAAGATTATGATGAAATGAATTGCACTCTTGTTTTTGGAGTTTTTTACAATGTATTCCGAAGTAGATTCTAGCTATATGTAATAACTATGAATATGATGTGGGAATGAATTATAATGCTAAGTTTGTTGAGACTTAAGATAGAAATAGTGAACATATGCCAGTGAAATGCAAATATGTTGTTATAGTAGCGTGAAATATTTTACAAGAATTTAAATTTCACTTCTACCAATATTGTTGATTATATTTTGCCTTCAAAGGTTTCCATTGTTTAACAAGAAATATTTGTTGGGGTGATGAAGGCATTAGATGATAATCATCATTCAAATAGTGGTGTTAAACTTGCAACAAAACATGCACTATTAATTGTTGCTATTAATGGCCATAATGAATCATTAATTAGAGATGTTGTAAGAGCCCTTGGTATCCATCATAAAAATATTTTTGTTGTTTTTTCATGGTGGAAATTGATTGATGGTAATGGGACTGCACTTTGCTTTTTGTCTATAAGGAAAAAAAAGATTTATGGAGTGCTTGAGTTGTTGAAAGAAATAATTTTGGAATGGTGGCTTTAGAGACACATGTAAGTCCAAATAAAAGTGAAGTCACATGCAAAAGAGTGGAGGCAATGGTGTATGATGAGAGATTGACACACTTCTTGATGGAAACTCAAATATGTTTTAACCTTTCCTCAATGATTTTATTGTATTAGTGTAGGAATTTTCATTATTTGTGGTTTAGTTCAAACTGTGTAATTGTTGCAACTACCAATTTGTGTCCACCTCTTGTGAAGGGTGAAATCACACTATAATGACCCCCTTTGGGGCACTTTTGGGTCTAATATTATAATACATATAGTATAATTGTTTCAAAAGTATGGTACATTTAATTTTGGGCATTAATTTTGGTTTTTGGGCCCTACAATAATTATTTTTATAAAACTAATGTTATTTAGTATTATTTTTAAAATAATAATAAATTTTTGTATTTATATTGAAGGATCATGAGTATTTTTATAATACACATTGATATAATAAGGTCATAATTTCGTTTCGACTACACTAACTTTAGGGCTTCATTAGTGATTAAAATAATCAATTTTAATGGAATTAAAATAATGGCCCATCTAACTATGCTTATCAACTTCTATTTGAATGTGATTACTTGTCAAAATTTCAATTTACCACACATAAATTTCATCTTTGTTGAAAAAAATCATTTTTTAAGATTAAAATTTTCAAATTAGTCACATCATATCCAAACATGGATAATATCATTTCAAATGACATGGTCCAATATACCTTCAACTTTCATAAAGATAAAAAATTCATTTAAATGTTTTTTGGAGTATATTTGTGTTTTTGAATACACAGGTACACTAATGTACTATAATCTCCCACTTTATAAAATGAAATAATTTCTTGCTTAGGTTATATTTTAACATAATATGCAAAAATATTGTGAAAATCTTTTGAAAGTTTGAGGTGGGATACATTCAAACATGCACGTCCTTGGAAAGTTGTATAGTGTGACACCCCAAAGGGGTTCACCGTAGTGTGCTTTCACCCTAAATATGATATATTAGAGTCCATATTGAATCTTTCTTGCATTGTTGTAAATTGGACTTGCCTTTTGCCCATCTACATTATGGACTTATTGTCTTAAATTGTTGATAATACTATCTACATTGCTACAGATTTAAATAGTCTTTCCTCCCACATAGATTTTACTAGTAATGTCCATTAAATCCATGCAAATTCTCTCATTATCCATCTTGTTTCTTCATTAGGTTCATACAAAATCCTTTGTTGTTCATCTTTCTTCAAGTTGTCCATATATACTCCTTAATTGTCCATATAGACTACTAAAAGGTGATTTTGATTTCCACATAGTCCATAATGTAGTCCATAAGTATGTTCCCATGTATATATTTCCATATTTTTTCTAGATTATCCATATATAATCCTTAATGGTCTATACAAATTACCAATATGTCGTTTTGATTTCCACATAGAGCATAGTTTATTCCATAAGTATGTGCCCATGTATATATTGTTTCCATATTTTGTCCATATATAATCCTTATTGGTCCATATAGACTCCCAATAGGTGCTTTTGATTTCCACATAATGCATAGTCCACTACTCCATAAGTTGTGCTTATGTACATATTTAGTTCCAATTTTTCATAGAATGCCACTTAACATTGGTCAATTCTACATATTAATAATCCGTACCATAGTCATACATAATGTCTATACCATTTTATATCATGTTTCCAATTTTTCTACTATGCATGGTTATCCTTCAGATGTTGAAGGTTTCAAATTATCTTACAGATTTGGCATATTAACATGATTTTCATCATGTTTGATTACTCCAATTCATAACGTATTTTCTTTTTGTGTAATGTTAATTATAATATCTCCACTATGTTTATCCCTAAAGCCTTTTGCTCAAGGTTTCAAGGGATCTAGTAAATATGTTTCAAGACATGATTTTATATCTTAGCTAGTCCATTCCTTATTGTTTCAATCTTTTGTGTAATGGTTTTCTTTATGCCTCTATGGTTATCCCTCTTGCTCAAGTTTCAAGGGACCTAGTAGATTTGACTTGTAATTAACATGATTTTATCACTTGGTTGCTCCAATCCATAATGTCCAACTCCTTTTATGTATAATGGTTTTTTTTCCCCCATAATTATGGAACTATCCCTTTGGCTCAAATTTTCAAGGATATATAAATAACATGATTTTATTACTTGCCTTCTGCCCATCTACATTATGGACCTACCTAAATTGTCTTATGGATCTTTAGACCTTTTGAATAATGGTTTTCATTTGTCCACTATATGTCATTATGGTTTTCTCCCATTGTTTATAATCTATTTAGGTATTTATAATATTTGGCATATAGTTCATGATTTTCTCATGGTTTGGTTGTTGGACAATCTATAATTTGTTTATGTTTTTTGTGTGATGCTTACCATATATCCGTTATAGTTTAACGTGTTTGTGTTATTTGTTTAATTGTCCAATATGTGTTTATTGGTATCCTAGGTCTATGGTTTTTATCATCTATAACCTGGTTATTCATGTGTCATGGACCTTGGTTTAATTTCTTTTATTACTAAAGCACACAAATATGACTACATAGTGGTACATTTTGCAAGCAACTACCAATTCAAAAGTTTGATTATGTTGACTTGGATTTTTTTTGCCTTCAAGGAAATGGTAATATGGGTTTTTGAAGGAAAATGTTTATTTGCAGGGTGCACAATCAAGTCATGATTAAACCTTTCTTGTTTGGTTGTGTGCAGACTAATTTTTTTTAAGGTTTTAATCATGGTGTTTACATTGGGTAGAAAACATTTGAACTTTTGAAGGCATTATTTGTGAAGCCAATGAAGGAGCACAATACATATTGTATATACCGTGTTGAATTGGGTGAACTTAGATTGGGCTTGAACAATATGCAAGTGCATTAGGACCATGAAAAGGTTTGTAATGGACATGAACATGAAGTATGTGCACCTTGTAAAATCCTTTGCAAACCTTCCACAAGCTTATGGGAATGTTTGTCCAAAAAAGGTGAGTTTGAGGAATGGTACAAGAAAGAATGTTTGTATGGAGATTGGAGAGCTTGTGGCATAAAGAAATTAGGTTTTTGTCCAAATGAGTTGAATGGCATAAATGAACAACTAGTAGAGTGGAGATGTTACACTCTTGAAAAAACTACAACCAAAAATGGGAAGTCTTTAAAGAAACTAAACTTGGTCTACAAGAAGACCACTTCAGATGAATTCACTGATTACCTTAAGCCCAAATTGCAACATTTTGTGAGACACAATTTTGTTGCTAGATGGCAAGACCAACATATTAAAGCATGTGTGAAAGCTATCCCGCTTAACTCCATAGTTTTTGTAGTGGATTTTGTAAAAATACTATTCTTTCCAAGTTGAAAATGAGGTTCAAAGCATGCATTGGCACTCATTCTATATTGGTTTTGGAGGTTTACCGACCCAAGTGCATTGACTTCAATACCAACTATAGTGGGTTCCTCTTTTTTGCTTCTACTCATCGCCAGATTGTGGTTTGTACAATGATAATTTATATACTACATGCTTGGCTTTGTAATGATCTAGTTTCCCATAGCCATAATCCTTGTTCATGATGTTTGTGGTATCAATAATGAATTATGCGTTTTAGGTACATAAATTTACCTTCTTCACACAAAAGTATAGAATCCTTATGTTGCAAATTGTCCCTTTCATCCCCAATGTAGCAATATGTAGATAAGATTGTAGTCCAAATCTAAACATGGTCACAAATAACTATCATTTGTAGCAATTTGCAAATTGTTTGTCAACTTGAATAAATTTTCATAATACACCACTTGTTCTATTGTTTCCTTCATCAAATTCTTGGGCTACATATACATTTGTTCATTGTTATATGTTATTTGATAACATTTACAAAAAACATGTTGTAGATTTACAAATATATAGTTTGGATGATCTTTCATGTAATTATTACACGAATTATTAGATGCATTATCCCTTAATGTAAAATTAAACAAATTTGTTATTTCTTCACCTACCATTTCATTGTTAACTTTAATAACAACTTTGAATACTTGTACATGAACATTTGGATAAGATTTTTTTGTGTATTTAGGATAATTTAAAGGTCTCATGTAAGGCCTAAAGTAAGGTGTTATAGGTTGCATAGATGCTACTACATCACCTCTTAACGGTTTAGAGGGTTTCTTCTTGGATTTGGTGGTACTAGTGTGGTAGTAACTATGGTATGTGATGGTATTCTTGTGGTTAAATGTGTAGGTACATATACATAAAGTTTTGCCACTACAAATCTTGTTAGTATAAAATTAGTTGGTATTATTATGGTGACATGTGAATGATTCCCTTGCACTATCACGATAGGTTCAATATATATTGTATTGTGTAAAGGAAAATTCTCTATCGATATTATGGGAATTCCATAGTTTCATACTAATATTGGATACCTTCTTCATTTGCATTTAGAATCTTGTTTTGGTATGTAGTTTTTGTACTTGTCCCATACACTAAATTTTTTATTGTTGCATGAAATTGTGGTATTATATCAATTATTCCAACATGAAGTGATACACTTTCATACTATTATATTGCAATATCTACCACTTGTCTATTCCACATTCCTAGCACAAATACCATTGCCTCTAAGAGATGTGGTTCTTACACAATGAAATCCAAGATGAAATGCAATGATCCTAACTTTCTTTGGAACAAAATGTAGTTTTCTAATTAGTTGAGGTACCTTAGTTTCAAACGGAATCCTCCACACATTTCATCTTTTTGTAAGGTAAACTATTCCCTTAAAGTTTTGTAATTATATTGAATCTACAACATTTCAAGGCACGGTCATTGGGTTATGTTCTTATTCCATATCCAACTCAATATGTATTTCAATTTGGAAATGATGGATCATTGCATGGACCATACATCTTCTTCAATGAAAAGACATTTCACTACTACAAAATGTAGGTGTGGTTCATTAGTCCCTATTCATTAGACTAGTGAATTCATTACTTTCCAATTAGTCCCCATTTACTAAAATCAGTGAATACATTCAAAATCTAGTGAAATCATTTAGCGTACATGAACACTTTTTGTTGTAAAACATGGCCTTCCTATTTACAAAAATTACAACGTTTGGGTGTAGGTCTGGGTTCTTGATCTGCATTTTGAACAAGTCACTACTACATATTGTGCATTTTTGCGAAGGGCCAAACAAAAAACTGGAAAGGTTTGCGAAGCAAAAACAACCTGCCATATTTGCGATGCGACACGCATCGCACCTTGTGGTTCACCAACCATCGCTAATTTATAATGTACCTTAAATCATCGCAACACTTTTGCGACATATACCACAAACAAAACTTTGCGACCCGCTAAGTTTCTGTCCACCCTAGCGATATTCCACACTTCGCAACGTTTAATCATACTCACAACATCGCACATTTTACAATACACAAAATATCGCTAAACACTTTGAGAGTCACAAGAAATTGCAAGCTTGCGTTATTCGGTGCATCGCATTTTGCGTTTGAATATGTATCGCAAACCTCATCACAAATTTTTACAAAACTTTTCGGTGGTGGACGTATCGCAAGTTGCGATGTGCGTTAGCTTGCAAAGTAGTAAAAGGGTTAGTGGAGAAGGAAGTTTCGCAAAAGGTTTCGCAATGTCATCTGATTTATCACGACCTTTTTTAAGTTGCATAAAATCTCGGTGACATTGAGGTAATACATGCGGTAGTGCAAAAGAAAGTAGTACAAAGTTCCCATAGGGCCTACTTGCAAAACTATAAAGGCTGAAATTCGCTAAAAACTTTGACACAATGAACATTGTGCAGTAATATAGAACCACAAGCCTCAATGGCAATTTGCATAAAAATAATGAATAGTACATTATACGTGGTCATCATCCACCTCAGAGGTTGTAA
>Ga0116229_10002890_pt1 | contig 28090 bp, 18 predicted proteins | sample S1TSphgellanicum_3_FD_87313 | JGI IMG/M metagenome (GOLD analysis project Ga0116229, IMG submission 87313) | Host-associated microbial communities from peat moss isolated from Minnesota, USA - S1T2_Fc - Sphagnum magellanicum MG | ecosystem: Host-associated > Plants > Peat moss > Unclassified...
ATTATTACTACTACTACTACAACTACTACTACTTATACCCACTTAATTTTGGCAACTTTGAGTTTTTATTTTTGGCCAATGCCAAATTTTTTTTGTAGAATGCCAAATTTTATGAGGCCTGCCCTAATGACAACTCCTAGTACGAAATCCTTATAAACCCATTCCATGCAATGAAACTTAGGATAAAATGTTTTTAGCCCACTCAAAAGTGCATTTGATTTGAGTGTTGGAATGTGCATAAAGCTTAATCCACATTTGAACAAATTCCCTAAAGGGAGGACTGGATGGAGAGCTTCACCTTGCCAACGAGAACCTCGTTGGTGTGAGGACCATATCGTTCCATCAGAGGAACCTAAATAATACAACAGGAACATGATCCAACCAAGGTTTTTTTTCAATTTCTCCAAGTCAGGGGGATGGCTACAATGTGCTTATTGTGGTATGTCTAGGTGGCATATTAGTTTTTAGGCTGGTGATTCCAATTGGTTACAAAAGTTTTATTTAGCTTTAGAAGTGGCTAAGTAAAATTTTCTTTGTTCATAACTTAATGGCGAGAATCCAATGAGGGTTGTAAGTTCATAAGACTACCAAATTTTTTTGGTGTAAGTACAAGTGGCTAATAGATGTGAGGCAAGGTAAAACAAGTGGTGACAAATGCTTGACCACATTAGCTTTTGTGGTTATTGAATCATACAAAAAATAAGTGTGTTATTTTCATCATCAAATGGTAGACTCCCACACATTAGAGCATATAGAATCACACAACATCTATTTCACAAATTCAAAAGAACCCAACAAATATATATTAGACCTTACACACCCAAAATCCATTAACAACACATCTTCATTTATATGGGGTTGCAAATAGGATAATATGAATTGCACCTACTTGCTTTTGGGATTTTTTTGGGAAAATATTCATTAAAATATTTTTTAAAAGGTCTTCAAAAAAAAATTCAACATTTTTTTAAAAATAACATTATGTCAAGGTTTATATAAAAGATTTCAAAATATATGTAATTTTTGAAGTTTATTTATAAATCCTTTTAGTGTTAAAAACACACACACTATAATTTTTAATGAGTGTTTTTGAAAGGTTTTAATTCATTTGATTTTTTCAAATTAATTCACATATTTTAATGATATATTATGAACCTTACTAATATAAAAAAATCTTATACTTTCAACATCAAATTAAATTATCCTTCTAAACATGAAAAATTAAGCACACGTTACACTTGTTGTGGTTTTTGTTAATGTGATCACCCATGGAACACATTAAATCTCAGTAGTCTAAATTTTTAAGTCAATAATGTATTGGAACCACCTGCATGTGTGCATACAAAAAATTTCTATATCTAATAACTCTAACCAAATTGGAGTAGTTTTTTATTACAATTTGTATTTTTTTCCTAACAAATTTTGTTTGGCTTTTTTGTTGTTGTTGTTGTTTATCCTTGTGCTATTCATTACTACCTTATTGACATTTTAATTAATAGTATACCTAGCATGCAATATTGTGAATAAAAAACCATGATAGAAAATATCAAGGACCCAAATCATAACTTGGTAAAATTTAGGTCTGCAACATTTGTGCAATTTTGCAATCAATAAGTTTAGTCAAAGCCTTATGTCTTGTGAAGATAGATTCTATAGAATTATTGTGTTAGGCTACAAGTAGAGTTTCTTCTTCATTGTCATTGTGTGCCTACAACTACCACTTTATTATTTTGAAAGAAAAGCAAACAATAAAATAAACCAAAACTTACTAGATTTGATGATGGGTCTTGAACAAAGAGGAAAAGAAAAAGAAATTTCAATTCTTGCAATCCTACACATGTATATGATTAGTTAAACATCTACATTACAAGCAGTCATAATTTTGTTGCCCAACAAATGTTTTGACATGTTCGCAGAAGTAACATGTAAAGAAAAAACACATGTGAATGTAAATCATAAAATGTCAATCCCATTGATCTAATTTTCACAATTTGATGAAGAAATTGAGTTACATAGATTCTAATAGTTTCACTAATTCTGTTAGCAAATAATGACCCAAGAAGCTAATAAGACAAAATCAAACAATAATTGAGACAAAGTTGATTTTAGTCTCGGACTACCTAGTTGTGCCAATAGAATTCATGAAATAAACACATTTGACTTGTTCATGCATGGTTCACTTGATTGATGAAAAGTTTACCATTGTTGCCATAAACTAGCAATGTTTATAGAGCAAATCCAAATTGACTTTACAGTTGGAAATGGAAATTTACAACAAGGAAATATGATTGTGAGGCATCTGAATTTAACAGTTTTTTTCAACATTAGTAGTACAATGACCAATGAAATGAATTTTTTGAGGAAGTTACAGATGTTTTGTTAGCTTGAAAGGGATAATAGTACAAACACAAAAGTTAGATACATAAATACCTATAAAACCCCAAAAGATTAATGGGTCCATTGAGTTTTCATTAAGAAAAGAATGACCAAATGTTTATTAGCAAATGATTAATTGTCATTGTTGCCTCCTTGTTGAAGGTGACACTTATCACCAATCATAATTAGGTTTAGGTGGATACCTAAGCCTTTTGTGAACTAAAAAATCATTAGGATCCCATGTGTTGGATCAATGACCATAATAGTTGGGTTGGTTGTTGTGGTTATTCATTGCTGCCATTCCAACCTTTCATACCCTACCAACCTTTCATACTTTGGCAAAAATAGGTGCTCGATTACTACTTTCTACCTTTAATGTAACACAAAGTTACATGACATCTAATTAACTATATATCTAAAAAAATACATGAAGTTTTTGTTGGGCTATAGTTGGAGCAAGGTTTATGCATAGAATCATATGGAGAAATGTAGATCAAAAAGTTGAAATTGCAAAGATGGAGTAAACATATAATTCACTATTCACATTATGCTAAATTTTTTTTTGTATAGTTACATTGCATCCTTCAACACCTATAACACACAACGCACTCCCTTCTTCCTTTTTCTACATCTAAAGCATCATTACAAATGCATTTATTGTGTTTCTACAAACAAACTAAAGGTCACATAAATGAATTCGTTCATTTCATTTGTAGTAGGGTGAAAGCACATTAATGGTGAACCATTTTTATTCAAGAAAGGTGATGTATAATAAGTATTATAGTACCCAATAAGTTAAAATCTTGATGACATCTTTGGTTATCATAAACACGAGTAAAAAACTTTAAAATTTGCATAACAACATTTTTGAACTCAAAGTTCATTTTGAATCAAAATTAATTTTGATTGAACAGATAGATGAGGAAGATTGGAAAAAATCAATGTACATAAAATATATAATTTACAATTTCTAACAACCATAAGGGCCTCATGTTTATGATTCATGAAATGTTACCAAACAAAATAAAATTGAAAAAATAATGCAATGTCCATCTATAAAATCTCTTCCTTTTTGATATGGTAGTGGGTTGTTTTTATAAAAAAAATATTATTATGCATTCATTACTAAACAAATGCAAAAAAACACATTTTTTGAATGGAATTTCATCCAAAAGCTTTTAAATTTCTAAATTGTCTTAAATTTAATTGATGTATATCAATATCATACATCGTTAAGAAATTCACCCAATAATTCCATCCACAACCTTAGTTTTGAAATATATAATCAAAATTTCAAACTTTGTGATGGGTATTATTTTGTCATGAATATACTCCAAACGTTCAAATTTTTCAATGTTTGTTGAATTTTTCAAAATAATTGATTAGATGAAGTCTAAAGCTAATCAAATATACTTAAAACAAGCAAAAATAATCTAAGATATGATGTCCATACATTATAGAAAATTTAATTGCAAAAATATTATACATTTGATTACAATTTTGGGGGAGCTTAATGTGCTTTCACCTAGCAGCAAAATAAACATGGTTTGAAATAGTCTCAACTTCTAACCTTTGATTTTTTTTCCAAGCATATTTATACACCTACCTACAAAAATGGATTCAAAGGGGATTTGAACCCCAATCCCAAAAGGATCCTGCCCATTACAACACAAGCCCTACCTACACCCACACCCATGTTAGAAAACATACAATAAACAACCAAAATCAACATGTGTTTCATTTGATGCAAAAATATAAAATCATCATAGTGCATAACCAACAAAAGGTAATGTCGTCAAATGCAATGCAAAACAAAATGTAAAACCTTCATCACATACCTTATTTTGTAGAATATGGGTTCCTCACCACTGTGATACATAATTGGAAAAAAAACCAATAAGTTCAAATGTTGTTACTAGCCCACAATTGAATTGCATTATACATACATAACTAAAATAATAACTAGCAAGCTAAGATCATAGAACCAACCCACCATAATGTATTCTGGTAATAACCTGAAAGAAACTAAACCTTAAACACAAAAAATGCACTAAGCATTCAACCCATACCATGTCTAATGTTCATTCTAGTCACATATTATTATGTAGAATGGAAGGGTTTCCATTGAGTATAAACTTTCAACATATATCCTCACAACAAAATCAAGGCGAGTTGTAAGGTGATTAGGAAGCTTATTTTCCATAAAGGACAGGTTAGAGAAAGTCCTTTCATCCTCCATGCTTCCAATGATCATCACCATGCATAACTACACTAATTTAAACCACTTTGAGAACTACCAACTCACAATTGCATTTGATGCAAGCCTCCCCCACAACTTCATAGTAGGGTTGTAATCATGAGAAAGGAGCATAATAATGTGATAAATGTTCTGCAATGTCAATTTTTTTAAAAAAAAAAATTTATCAAGAAAGATAATGACGCACCCCCAAATTCAAATGTGAGTCTAAACTAAAAACAACAGAAAAACAAAGAGTTAAGGCACACTCCTTGGCTCATAGCACTTTGAAGGGGTAGAGGGGCGTGTTGGAACTCTGGGATGGGGTTAGGACAAGTGATAAGCATCAACTACTCACACAGACCTACACAAAACTAACATAAGGTGGTTAGTGCATAGTTGGAGCACTTTTGGTGCTAGGACGAGCCATGGGCAACTCGGACTCACAAGACTCACCACGGCCCGGACTTGGGGGAAGCCACCACCTTCCCCCTTATAGTATACTTAATGCCTCTCCACGAGGCCCACATCCAAATGGTTTTTTGTCTCAAGTCTTTCAAGTGGGAGTCTCAAAATTGCCAAAATTGGGACTTTTGTGATTTTGGGGCCCCATAATTTTGTGTTTAAACCTTTGATTGAGATGAGTTTTGAAACAAAGTTGTAGTCCTCATTGAGAGCTTTCAATGGTATGTCGCACGCCACCTGTACATAAGGAAATCAAGTCAATTCCTGACTCTTAGTGGTCGGGAACTAAATTGTCAATTTGACTCCCAACCCTTCTTTTGGCCATAACTTGTGTTTCAGATGTCCAAATGGGTCATGTTAGACCATTTTAGACAATTACATTTCAATAGCTTTCCAATGGTATAAAGAACTCCTGAAGCCATTGGGTTTTGACCTTTGCAATTGTTCTTTGAACATTCAGGAGTCTACCGAGAGTCCACCTCCCAAAGTGGAAACTCCTTTGGGAGTGTGGAGGTTCATTCCCTCACACTTTCTTTCACTCTCAGGCTTCCCTTTTGGCTCATAACTTTGCAAGCCCTTGCTATGGTTGTGAGCCCAAGGTTAGGGTTGCGACAAATAAGGTTTAATAATGGCCCCACAAACCTTCCATGCTTGCCTAAGGCCTTCCAATACCCAAAGTGTGTTTGAATTATGACCATGTGGCCTGAAAATGTAGTTTTAACTTCAAAAACTAACTAGTATTGAAGATAAATTATCCTAGTGGCATTCAATAGCTCTCGACCTAGGAATTGTTTTTCTAATTCAGAGATCAAATGTGTAGTGAGGTGAAAGAATGATCAAGTATACACAAAAAGTGGTTTAAAATAATTATAGTCATAATTTTACACATAAATGCAATGATGGTTTAACAATGATTGAAATTATAATATGTTGTATACAAAGTTTGGAAAATCTTAATGTATTAAAAGTAAGTCCAAAATATTTTTGAAATTGATTGGTGGAATCATGTTAAAAAATACTTATACATTAAAAAAGATATATTATTACTTTTACCTTGAAAATTAAAAATGCATAAGTAAATTTTAGATGGCCATTAACCAAAAAAGTAAAAAAATCTATTTGCACATTTTTAAATAATCTATTTAAATATATTTTGAACATGTGATTATTCAATATCATTGACATAAATTCAAAAAATCTATTCATATTGATCATTAAATCAAGTAATACTTCTAAATTCAATATGTTAAGGCTTGATTTATGGCTAATTTACATTTTGTTAACAAAGATCACGAAATGTATATTTGATTATGTTTTCACCCAATAGCTTCAATACATTTTTTTTTCATATAATCAATAGCTCGAGGCAAATTTTCCTTGTTCACATTACTACAAAATGTGGGTGTAGTTCACTAATCCCCATTCACTAGACCAGTGAATTCATTGTTTCTTCACTATAACCAGTGAATTCACTCAAAATCCAGTGAAATCATTTGGCGTACAAGGACACCTCTTATTGTAGTGTCACCATGCTTCTAACCCTAGTGATTGAATTTGTAACTTGTAACTTGTACAATTTACCTCCCACAAAGAAAATAACATAGTCAACTTGAAAAGTAGGCTCTTTCCACCAGGTTAGACACACCACATCACTGATATGCTCAATGAGTTCAACCATTAAAAAAAAATGCTAAGGGCTATAATTCTTCTCACTGTCACAATACATAATGAAGAAGTCTACTTCTACAAACTTTAGGGCAGAAATGAAATCATAGATGAAGGTGTCCACCCTTGTGTGAACTTAAATAGCCCTTGCATAGTTTCCAAACAAGGTAAGATGCAAGCCAACCCTAGTAATGTCTCCACATCACACAATAATTTGTAGCCATTTTTTGCATTTTCAATGTGGCCACTATCTTTAGCCATTTTTACCACCAAAAGTTTATATTTTGTAAAAATTCTCTTACATGGTGATAACATGGATATCCATCATGTTTTTTGGTGTTCTTCAAAAGCTTGTTCCCCTTGGATTTTAGAATTTCGGCCAACTTGCAAAACTCTAGATGTCATTTAGTGTTATGTGTAAACAAATTGTACATTCCAACTAGAAGATTTTCCACCTTGGAAATTAGCCTCAAAGAACTCAACATTGCAATAGTTATATTTGTGCAATGTGCCATGTAGTGCACACCACTAATATGGGGCATGTTATTGCGTAAATTAAATAGTCACACCTATTTTTGGACCCTAGAAAATAGTGATTATGTCTACTCCAAAACAAAAGAGCTTATGTGCTAGGTTGGTGTCTTTCATACCTTTGTGTTTGGCAAATGAAGTAACAATATTCTCTATCAACTTATTGAACATGGCTCCATCCACTTTTTACAAGTTCAACAATATAGAAACTTTTATCAAGTTGTCAATAACATACACATGCATAAACAACCAACTCTGGTTGTCAATATTGGTCACTTCATCACAACTCACTACAAGAAATAATGATTTATCCACTACAACTTTGATGGCGCACAACATGACCTAGTGCATAACCGTAGCCATGGTCTAGCCAATTGAATCACTCCAGTGTTTTCGAGGGCAGTGTTTCCACCTTCAAAAACTAAAAACACAATTTGAACTTTTCAAAGTTTGTCATTGGGCAACCATGTTTGAACAAGTGCTATAATGCAACAAATTGCAGATTTTATTTTATTTTCCAACTTCCCACCATTTTGTAGTTGATCAATAACACTAAACTACCTTATAGTTCCATAAACCTTCTCATTTCTCACATGAATGTTAGAAGGAGACAAAAAATATTCCCAATTGTAATTCATGGTTTAACAACAAGACATTTCCTAAGGCTTGAATGTTTAATCAATGAATCTAGTTTAAACACAAGTAATTTTTCTTTCCCCTCTATTTGAGAACAAATCTTACATCACACCATTCTCATTTTACCATTTGTTCCATTCACATGCTTAGACTAAATAAAGTTAACAACCCCTCAATCCTAGTAAATTTGGTTGATTTCCCAAAAACAATGGTTTTCTTTGTGCTTGCATAATGGGAAGCAATGGCATTGTGTGTGTAGGAGGTGGATGTGCGAAAGGTCAAAGGCGACAAGGGGTGATGTGGCAATCAACACCCATGATGTTTTGTGGCTACTCGCGACAAATGAGAGCCACCCATCATGTAGATGGCAACTAGAACTTTTATGTTGTTAATGTATGGTGACAAGTTCAACTTTTGTAGCCCTACTTTCCTATAAGGTTGTTACATGGGCCTAAAAAATTTCACCACAATGCAAAAATTTGCCAAAAGAAACCTTGGGTCCAATGCCTTACTAATGAATGACCATACAATTTTCCAAAAAACTTCAAATCTATAGGACATAAAACTTTCAATAAAGCTTGATTGTGAATGAAATATTATAAATATTAATTATTTTCAAATCATTCTAAATTCAATAAAATTTGCCTAGTTAATTTCAAAATTTCAAAATCATGGTCATGCGCATTACATCATTGACAACTTTTTGACAATGCTAAAAGTGTACCAAGGGGCCTTACTATTTGTGAGAGTTAAGGTGTGATCATAAAAAAAAACAAACACCCATTTTAATATATAGAAATTTATAACAACATTCTAATGTGGCATGTTGTAGTTGGTTCAATTGCGAATTCATTATTCAACTAATTGCTCCTTCCAAAACCAATTTTTATAAATTATTTGAATTTCCAATGACAAAAAATATTCAAAATCAATTCCAATTGATCAAATAAACCTTGCTAATTGACGATTTTCCAACAATGTTAATTACTAGTGAAATTTTTAAATATATGATTGAATTTATGACTAGTATTATAGTCATAAAAGACAAAAGTGACTAACATCCTTAAAATCATTACAAACAAGTTGTTTAGGACAATAATCATTTAGGACATGATGTGGCACAATGATGTGGCAGATATCATCCATTAATCATAAAGGACATATGTGAAGTCATTAGTGATAGTTTAGTCATTATTTAATTATTTTTTATTATTACAAATTGAACCCAAAAACTTGGGAAACAATCTTTTTTTAAATTATAATATTTATTATTATAAATTTATTATATGCAATATAAATAATAAAATATATTTTTATTTCAATTATTTTTAATATCATTATTTTCATTCTATTAATTGTTGACATGCGTCACCACCTAAATTAAATTTTAAACCTAATTTAAATGGGTAAACAGACCACCTAATTTATATACTTAAGCTTGCCTAAGTAACCACCTAACCTACGTAATCTAAATAGGTACGAAATATTCAATCAATAATCCAATGTTGACCATAACACATTGCATTTGTGAAATTAAATCCTTCAACCCAAGGATGAAGTTTAACTCCTTTACCACCAAACCACCTCACTTGTTATGTAAACAATTTAATGTTTATTCTATTTAGACCATACTTCATTTAAACATTATACAAAACTTCAAATTTAATAATTCGTATCTTATTGATAATTTGTCCAAATGAAAAATTGAAAACTTATTCATAAATTTCCTTCAATGATGTACACAACTATATTATTATTATTTTAAATGTAAGTTCAGTTCAAAAAAAATAAATTTGAATTTTGTTATTGAATGACATTTCAATGACCATAGTTCGGAAAAATTCAAACACATGATTTGTAAATGAAAAAACCTTTATGATTAATACATGAATAAATAAAATAAATATTTCATATTTTAAACCTTCATTTGGTTTAAGAATTTATATTATACAATTTTGTTTCCAATATATCATAATTTTATTAATAGATTTTAATTTAGACATATGAATCCATATAATTTATCCACATAAAATATTGATTAATGGATCATAAATCAATTATATTTATATATAATAAATGTCTTTATATTAATCATATAAAATATGAGGTATAAATTTAATCTAATTTTTTATTTTAATATTAACTAATTAATATTAAAATATTAAAAAAATTCCCCTGAAATTATAGTTTTAATTCATTTTACACATATAATCTAATATAATTGTGTGATAATATTTTTTACACAAAATAAATAAAGAAATGTATTTTAATACATATATTATATTTTTTAAAATTTAAATTTATGATAAAAATTTAATGTACAAATAAATTATATATTTCCCACGTCTTACATTTCTATTTATTTTTAAGTTAAAAATATTTTTAAAAATTTATAATATATCATACTTTTACCATTAAATTTATTTCAAGGTATAATATTTAATTTAATCACATTGAATATTTAAAATGGATTATATATCAAGTATACTTAAGAAAAATGTAATAAAGGTTTTTATATTACTTATATAAATTAGTTCTTTACATGTTGTAGTTTATTATGTCTGTTTGTACTCATCTTAAAATACTAATAATCATTTTTGAATCATTGTAAAATAATTATATGACCACATTGTTTTTGTAATGACACATCATTTTCATAGTTATTTTTTAATCACATTTGAAATGACTTTATCATAGTCACATTTTCAAATGATATCTTGAACATCCACATCATTTTGTTATCAATCATGGATGTTATATGGATGAAACCTTGTAATGAAAAAATGATGTCATCCTACTATTACCACCTCATCATTTACTAGTCAAATGCACCATTAATATATGACTACAACTTTTTCGCATAGGATTTGAAATAATATTCTATGACTATAGTCAATTATGTTGTTGTTTAGAACATCTAGTCATTGATTTCTTGGTTGCAAAGGATATAATTCTTTCTAGTGAATAGTGCATTCAATTTCTCCCTACATTATTTAGTTTTAATTTTTAAAATAATTTTATTTGTTCTATGGGAATAATGTTGCAAGAGGGTAAATTAACCAATCCTAGGTTAAAACCAAGGGTATAGGTGGCTTTTTAAAAATATGTAATACTTATTGTTTATGTTGATGATTGTATATTAATCAACAACAAAAAACTTTAATTGAACAAACAAAGTCTATTTTCAAACAAGAATTTGATATGCTCATTTCTAATCCACTTAATACCCCATGTAGGTGGGCACAAGACTAAGTAAAGATGATTTTTTTAAAACTTTGGTTATGCAAGTTATGAAGGATAAATATCCATATTAAAATAGTTGATATCTTTTGTATATGTATTCAATTGTTAATTCAAAACTAGATTGTGCATTTGCCATAAGTAACTTTTCACATTATCTTTCCAATCCAAAAGATGTGCACATCTAAACATTTAAACATCCTATGTGTTATATCAAAAGAACACTAAGCTATGCCATCAAATATCAAAATTTTGAAAATGGTCAAATTTTACATGGATATTCTAGTGTAGATTGGACTAGAAACAAAAATAATCGACATTTCACATTGGGCTATTGTTTTATACTTGCTAAAGGAGTAATTTCAAGGCGAAGTAAGAAACAAATTGCTCTTTCCTCCACAAAATTTGAATACATTACTTTGGTTAAAAACAACAACTAAAATCATCTATGGAAACTTTTTGTTTAATTTAAATTTGAACAAAAACATCTTAATACAATTTATTTAGATTCCCAAAGTGTCACAACCTTTAGTGAAAACCCTAAATATCATTCTTGAAGCAAACATGTTGATACCCAACACCATTTTATTTGATAGTGGGTTTTTGAAAAACATATTCAAATCAAGTATACTTGTATTTTAGTCAAGACAACAAATATTTTAACAAAAGCCTTACCTCAAGAAAAACACTATTTTTGCATGAAGGAGTTAGGTACATGCACATTATTAGAGATCATTTCAAAACCCAATGCTTTGATTCTTGAAGTGGATGACATTCCCATTATCCAAGGCTGCATTCATGCCTTTATTCACTTGCATCAGATTAAAAATTTCCAACATCTCCTACAAATATTGTGGATTCAATCATTACTTTCCATGTGGTTCATTATTTTAGCCACAATAAAGACCCAAAGAGTTTTTGTTTTCTTCAATAATCAATCCTCTTTTCACACCCAAAGCAAATAAATGTTGGAGTGGAAAAGATATGAACACAAACAACCTAAAGTTGAAATGAAAAAAATTATACATTTGGGTCATAAAGATAAATTCAACTATAGTTTTGAGGAATTCAATCAATGAACCAAAAAATCTAGTGTCTTATAATGGAAATGGCATTCAACCATTTTCTCAAAGAAAAAACTTGGGTATGTTCACAACCACTCATTATGCTATTCAAGAAAGAAAGCAAGTAGTCCAAGCATCTTGCCCTAAATAGTTCAATGTGGACATCAACCAACAAATAAATATCAAAACTTCATGCAACTCCCCAATAACATAAAGCAACTTGAAAATTCATGCTAGATACAACATTGACAACAATCACCTTCAAACACATATGTCAAGTACCCAAATAAAAGTTATAAGAACTATCAAAGTTTTCAACATTATAATCATCAAACAAAATGTAATCAATGAAATGATCTATCTAAAATGATCTTTGAAATGAAAATAACTACAAAACAACTTGAAGCAATGCTACACATAGAAACATATTTACCTTGGGAAAGTCCACAAAGAAGAAGAAACAACATTGGAGAAGTTCAAAGAAGGTGACAAAATTATGTTCCAACACCACAAGGAAACTCAAATGAGTGAAAAAAACTTGAATGCATCGGAAAAACAACCTTACTTGGATAGAAAGATGTTTCATCCATTTATGAGGAATGAATAGTTAAAGGATATATAGACTAGTGCACTAGTGGGAATGTAGGAACCATTTGTGTGTTAGTATTACATTAATATGTTAAACATTCCACTATGGAAAGGTGTGACTCTTCATATGTCATACCCTTTTGACTCTTAGAACCCACAAATACAATTTAAAGTTTTTTTTATTAATACAATATATTTATTTCATCCCTCTTTATCTTTTGTCTCTTATACGATTCTCACACACCTAAGTTGTCAACCATTGCTCCAAGCTTGTTCAAGTAATATTCCATTGTATCAATTCACTCCATCCAAGACATGAAGAACTTTTGTGTGAAAAATATTTTGTTGACAAGTCCTTTGTCAACATGTCGCTTTTGAAAAGTCTTCCAAACCCCCTTAGCTATCATCTCCTTTTTTATGCTCATGAACTGATTGTTAGAAAGACTTTGAATGAGAAGATTCAAGGCTCATCTATCCTTCCTCTCATAAACCAAAAGTCCAAGAGCGTTTGATGGATTAGGTTTACTTCTTCTCCATTGATTAGTCCTCAAAGTTCTCTTGCCTTGAACAATGATTCAATTTTGAATTTCCACAACATGAAATTCTTTCGCTCAAACTTCTTTATGACTCCATATTTTGAGCCCATAACCTATGAGCGATCTATTTCTTCCAGATGGTGAGAAAATTAAAACGCATAAGAAAAAAATAATGTAGTTGAAAAGAAGCACATATAGGTAGTAAATTGAAAGATCATAGTTGCAAATAGTGGACTGTTTGCTTGTAATTAGATTGAGACAACTTAAGTACATACACATGGTTTCATAGTGGATAGAGGCAATAATCCTATGGAACTTGATTTTCAACAATTTATCACCTATTGTTGCTTGATTTACAATAAAGACCACAAGCACCTAACTATTTGATTTCTAGCAAGTCTTAGTTGGAACAACTCAACTTAAATTTTAGTTTTGTTCCTAAATCTTTTCCTTTGATGTAATAGTCGATTTTGCCTAGAAACTTCAAAAAGAACTACTTACATTAGATTTGGACTACCATTTAATCTAACAGAAGATTGAGTATTTCTTAGTTGAAATTAGGAGATTAGCATGAGGATAGAAGTTTGAAGATGGTTGATCAACTAATATGGTGAGACAGCTCAGGCTTCATTTTGAGGTTCATATACAATGTAGTTTGTGTCTCTAGTTGCTATGATTCCTATGTTAGTGTAATTTTTCAACGATTTGTGTGCACATATTTCACAGAGAAATGTGTTCAAGAAACCTATAATTGTGTATGACTACCCTAAAGACTTCAAAGCATTTTATATGGGACTCAATGATGATGGCAAGGCTGTGGCAGCCATGGACATGCTGGTTCCTAAGGTGATCAATCACTTTTGTGTCAAATTCTCCCTCTTATGTCTCTTGTAGGAGGACGGTACATGTGCTTTCTTGTTGTGCTATTATATGAGGGGATCTCATAATTTTGAGATCTGCAGATGAGAATATCACCTCGGATATCAAATTGTTTGATATCCTAAGGATTTCAGAAATGATATCCTGATTGATATTCGGTTAGGATATCCAGATTTTCAGGATATCCGCCCAACACTGGTCCTAACTCCAGACCTAACATTCCATGAAACATCCACAGACATCTACTAGTTTTTTTCCCATTGGGTTCCAGTACACTAACTAACCAGAGTGGTTACCTCAGTTTCGGTTTCAGCACCTACCGACTAACAACTCACTATTCCTTACCTACATACCAACCATCTACTGCATCTACTTACCTACCACTTCTTAGAGTTATTGGTAAAGTACCCCAAACTGGGGCTGCTGGGCCCCACTTTTGGCAAAGGTGGGGGAGGAAATGAAATGTCAAGATGAAAACAGTACAGTAGGGAAAGAACAGGGGACCAAACTAGTATTTCCACTTAAATTGCTCCTCACAGGAGGTTCACAACCAGTTTTGGATTTGCCTTACTGGGCCTTGACTTCTGCTCAGACTACTGCTCATATTTTCGATTAAATCAAGCCTTGTCAGAATTTACATCCTGCAAATCTTCTGAACTGATACCCAGTTTTGCTCAATTTATGGCTACAGTCCAATTCGGGATGAAACAGGGATTGTGGGGTCAAACTAAGGCCCAAACACAGGGTGACTTTAAGGATAGCTCTATTGTCCTACCTAGTTACAGGACCTATTTTTCACAGGATAGGTTATCAAGGGGCTCATCCACCACTGAATCTAAAGGGGATTTCAATGGATGGTGTGCTGATGGCTGTTGGTTGACTCTGGTATGGAGAACTCCCCAAACTGTCCATTCTTGAGCTCAAGTGATGTCTTTGGGTGCAGCAATCTTTGACATTAACACTCTTTTATCTGTGAAAAGAACAGCCCAGAGCAAACTCATCCCAAAGAGCCGCCCAGGGCAAACTTATCCCACCCAGATTGCAGTTTAGCTCCCACACACTCCCAACTTGTATTACGGACCTGCAGGGCACTTGAGATTTGTTTTTCCATTCAAGTTTTGGGAACATTGGCAAAGATTTAGAGGCTGGTAGTTAGTTGTATTGATGAGCAAAAATTCAGTAATTTAAGCTGGCAGTACATCAGTTATGGCTTCTGATCTTCCCACTGTCCCTAGATTGAAGCTTGGCTCCAAGGGGTTTGAAGTATCATCAATAGGATTCTGGTGCATGGTGATGACGAGTCCATATTATGGAGATCCAAAGTAGGAGGAAAAGCTGATTGAGCTCATCAGATTTGCTGTCCATGCAAAGGTCACATTCCTTGATACTGCTGATGTGTATGGTCCTTATAACACCAAAGAGGTTCTCGTTGGCAGGGTGAACCTCTCCATCCAGTCCTTGCTTTAAGGCAGTTTGTTCATATGGAGTCTGGCTTCATGCACATTCCAACACTCAAATCAAATGCAATTTTGAGCGGGCTAAAAACATTTTATCCCATTTTGTAGCATGGACTGGGTTTATAAGGATTTCATACCAATGGTTGTCATCAGGGTGATCTATTTCTTTTCTGTGAATGAGAGAAAGTTGTTTGTCTGTGCTTGAAAGATAGCTTGATTCTTTCTCAATTGATTTCCCATTTTTTATCCTCTCATAGAACGCTGAGTTGTCATCGAACATTGGCATTGGATTTTAGATCAAGAACTTCAAGCTGCAACCCAATCCACCAGCTTGATATTGTCCCAGAGTCTACTAAATTCTGTGTCCCATGAAACTGAAGCCACAAATTGGGGGTGGGGAGATGGAAACTTTGGGAACAGGCAATCAAATGCATCTGAGAAAAGGTGCAACTTGCCACTAAGTTTGGGTTAATCTCAGACAACATTATCAATAAAAGAGCTGACCCAGAGTGGATAAGAATGCCATGTGAAGGAAGCATGAAGAGGTTGGATGTGAACTTCATTCACCTTTATTACCTGCACCACATTGACAGCGAAGTACCCATTGAAATCAATGTACATTTTCAACCTTGTCCCCTCAGTCCACATGACACTTTCTGGAAGAGGGTCCTCCTTTGATTTGTGATTTCTACATATAAACTACATCCACAACACTGCAACTTTTTTGGTAAATTTGAAAATTCTTGACTACTTTGCCAACTTTCAGGTGAGGGCAATGAAGAAGTTGGTGGGGGAGGGGAAGGTTAAGCACTAGGATTGTATGATGTTTCTGCATCTGATATTAGATGTGCACATCCAGTGAACCCTATAACTGTTGTTCAAATTGAATGGTCTTTGTGGACAAGAGGCTTGGAAGAGGACATTGTTCCTGTGTGCAGGTAATTCATGTGTGTAAAATTCTTGTAAATCTACCTCTGTACAATCCATGACAAAATTCAATGAGTATCAAAGAAGATTCAATGGCATACCCAATGATGGTTTTAGTGAGTTTTTTGCAAGATAGACATGCCACTCACTATTCATGTAGCTTCACAACTTACCGTATTAAGCATTACTGTTGACAGCAACTGCACTGTTCTATGACCACTGAAAATCCAATACTAGGATATTAAGGAAGGATCCTGTAATACACCAGGGTTTCAAAGTGCATGCTTGAGTACAATCTCAACATGCAATGGTACAAGGAAATTCACAGAACTTTGCACTTTTTTAAATCTAGAGGATCTGTGGATTTTCTATTGAAAGCTCGGTGTACGAATGATGATCATGTGTGCATGCAAAGAGTTGGGGATAAACATAGCACCTTACAGTCCATTTGGGTCTGGGTTCTTTGCTTGCTAAAATCTGTGGGAACAAAACCAAGGTCATATTTCGGACAGTGTGTGATCTGTCCTTGACCTACTAATTACCAGGCTCTTACCTCAGCTCTTGTTCTGTCATGGAAAACTGATTTGAGCTCCTTTTACAACCTTTCCTCTTGGTATAGGACCCTGCAGTACAACACTTTCTTGATAGTAGTGAGCTCATGGGGAATTCCTACAGACTCTGAACTTGTTGTGAAGGGTGATTGTCAATATCAAAAACTAAATGATATAAGTCTCTGCAGACAGTTCTACCGAAATTATCCGCTGAAAATTTGGACAAGGATGAGATTCTGTGAGCATGAGTGATTGCAATTGCTGCAAAGAAGAAATGCTTATTCAACCAGCTGACAGTTGCTTGGGTTATGCACAAGGGCAGTGATGTGGTTCTCATCCTGGGTCCACCAAGAAGGCTAACCTAGAATCAAGCATTGGGTCTGTAGCTATCTCTCTGAGCAAGGAGGAGATGATGGAGATTGAAGCTGCTGTACCTGCTCATGAAGTTGCATGCAGTAAATTTGTTGGAAGCTATGAGAAATCATAGCGTGAATTGGTTAGCCCACCACTTTCATCATGGAAGGGCTCTGAGATGCAGTAATCACAAGAAGAAGAAGAAGAAGCACATATAATAATGATGAGTTAGAATAGTCAGTATCCAAGCAAGAACAAACCTATGTCTGTTCAGAAGTCTAGTGAAATTTTGATGAGAGAGAACACTGGTGACACTTCAGGAGAAGAGTTAAACCTGAGAACATCAATAGAACTAAATTTCCTTCATTCCCATGCTGTCTTACATATCCACCCACCTCACATATCCACCCACCGTTATTTCCTAGGTAATAACTGCCAGGAAGAAAAAGCTCTGCAACTCTTTGTGCAAAGGCTTTCCCCGTTAGTCAAAATCATGAGACAGAGATATTTGATCTTCCTAAACACAGCTGCCTGAGAAAGGAACGTGTATGCAACCCACAGCAAAGAATGGATTGAACAACTTACCGGTGTAAGGTTGTTCTGTGACCTTTGTTTCCTTCCTCCTTTGATTGCATTGAGGCACTTCGATGCAGCTCCTGGTTAAGGTAAGGAGACAAAAGGAAGAATGGGTATTCTTAGGATCACCTCAGGCTCCAAATGCTGTGAGACCTGGTACAATCACACCCTCTCCAGTGACAAGCAGATTATTCACATGCACCAATTGTGAGAATTTTCTCTCCCCATCAACAGTCAGTGAAGTCAATTCAACCATTCAAGCACCTTGAGTTGCAGGCAGCACAGTCTCAATATGAAGTTGCAGTAGAGACTTTATAGGAAAACTTTGGATTTGCAAGTATAGCAATTGGAGGAGTTCTTATGGGAGTTGGAGAGAGCACAGGCAACTTGAGCTCCTCAGCTGGTGCTTTTCATTGTTCATGGCATAGGATGGGCAGAGCAGAAGAAGCAGTGTGCTCTGAAGAAGGCACTCATATGTGGTTGAGAGTTGAGCAAGAGAGTACCATGAACCTACCCAGGTTGTGCAGTTGTGTACATCAAGTAGAGTGTCAGCTTTTATCAAGATGGTGTTGGGAGACAGGTCTCCAAGAATTATACACTTGCAATGCTAATTCAGCACATGAATTTAGTCTGTCTCAGTTCACCTGGTTTCTAGATCTATTGAGCAAACCAAGGTACACAACATATTGGCAGAGAGACAAGCTACAGAATGAGCATCAGCTTCTCTTGCTGTGCATCTTGACATAAACAATCAATGCAATTGCTAGAACCAGAACTGCAATAACAGTTAAAATTATCCATTTGTGTTGTGACATGCGCTGGTTCATAGAACCCAGAATTTGTCGACTCTTTCCAACGCTGTCATCCACACTGAGCAGCTGCATGTCAGTGACACATTTGAATAGATCAGTACTTGGCAAACAAAGATTTCATGACCACTCTATACTAGACATGATGAACTTCCTGGGCAGCTGTTTAAATGTGCCAATGTTCAGTTCCAAGATGGTGCTAGGAAGTGAAAATCACGTAGCAAATTCAGCACAGAAAGTGGAGGAAGAAGATTTGAAGAACATTCAATCAATGTTAAATTTTGGACAGTACAGCCCAGGGATTTCTTGAAATGTACAGGTTCTGTGCAAAACCAACTCATTCAACACACATGAAGGAAACTTACAGTATTCTGGGTGTGAAGAAGAGTTTGACGCTGCTGATGAAGATCTTGAAGGATGGATACCCCTAGTTCTTCTGTCTCTATCATCTGTCGCTTACTTTCCTTTATTCTATCCCCTGATTGAACCAATCTTGCAGTTGACATCACCAACTTGTTTCTCTGGTCAGTTGTGGTCTGCAACATACAGCTAAAGTATTGCACACATCAGTTAGGTTGTCGTGGAACTGTTGCTAACTCTTTTGCTCTGAAGAATCTCCAGGGGTATCTGCACAACATCTGAACTCTTGTCATAGGAGAGGCTGAAGTGATCTAATACTAGATACATCATGGAGAAATTATGCAGTACTGCTTGGAATTAAGAGAAGTTTTACAACTAAAAACTGAACAAGCTCAATCCCATCGGGGGCCAGTACCTGTCTACTGCTCTACATTTCACAGTGGGGACACATGTGGTCTCTATAGGAAAAGGTGCAAGTCAAGAACAGGTATGGGAAAAATGGCTTTGACTTGTTTGCATGTTATCTGTTTGTAGACCAGGTTTCTAGCTATCATACCTTTAGAGGATTGTCATGCAGGCCAGTATCTAGAAGGTCATCCCTCATAGAAAGGGGAGGATCAATTGCTGTTGCTGACTTCTTCACTTCGCGCTTTAGCATGTTCAGATCAGACTTGTATTCTCTCAGCTTGGCAAGAAGGGTTGCTTTCTCCTTTGGTAGTAAGGTTCGTGCCTCCAGGTCCATCCTCCGAATCTGAGGCTCAGATAGGGCAGTATGAGGTCCAACTTACAACATCCAACTCAGGAACAGTCAGTGAATTTCAACACCACACTGGGCATGCCAAAGTTTTATGAATTGGAAGACATCTATCTGCAAAACATTTGACTCTGAAAGACTCAACAGAAATTGAACACAATCCAGTGGGTGATGTGATGTCATTGTACCAGGGATTCTGCCTCCTCCATTCCAGTCTTGAGCTCTGCAAGCTTCTGCTGCTTCTCCTCTGCAGGTCCAAAGACAGCACACATGTGAGAGGCACTCATCCCCACATCAACTCTATCAAGAACCCATTCCTAATCATGGGCAGACAGACACTTGAGAGTTTTGGCACAGCCCAACAACGTCACATTCTGGAGTGGATTAAACTGCTAGCTATAGATATGGCCAAACAAAGAAACTGTTCAATATGGTGCAGAAACACTTGAGATCCAGCAAGAATCCATCATTAAGCTGGTGATTTCCATGTCCAAGAGAAGAGCTGCAGCTAACTAAAAGCCTCTTCCCCAAAGTAGCAAGGGAGCAAACAAGCTTCAGAATTCCTGGAACAAGATAATAATGATATACAATCTGCAGGGAAGGCAAAAGACTTAGAACCTCCATTAAGAGCAGAGGCAGCAGATGTACACTTGCGAGACAAATTTGTGGAGAGTTCACAGTACTGCCTCTCATAACCATCGAACATTTCGCTCATGGCTTACAGTTGATCTTGATAGTTCTACCAGACATCAGTTTTTCACCAAGTAGCTGAAAACATACTAGATCCACTGATAATGAAAGCCTTGTTTTCGCATCTTCTACTCCGAGTCTCTTCCCGGCGCCGCACGAGGTCAAAACATCCGATTCGCGTACCGCAGTACCGCATTTCAACGAGGGAGACGAATTCAGGGACGTCTGCAGATCATGCTTCCCTGCAGCAGCTCATCAGATTCGCTACTGCAAAAAGCTTCAAATCGAACAGAAGGCTATTATCTCCAAGGAACCTGTTCATTTAGCAAAAATGCTAATATTTCCAGAAGAAAGAATAAAATAGAATCTGATCGAATCCTCCTCGAAATGATGGAACAAGGCTACAGTCATCAACAGATTGTTCCAGAGACATGCAAAACGGTCAGAATAGATGCCTGATTATGAGATCTGCCCGTGTTCGTCACTACAAAAGAATCTCTACTCCGTTATCAGAGCAGATCGTTGTTTCGGCAGAAGAAATCTGAACTGAAATTCAGAAGAATGTCTTCTGTAGAGAGCAGCAGCCTTCCTGTACAGGGGAAATCCGAAATGAACAAGTATCTTCCTTCAACATATTACCCGCGCTGAAATGAAAGAAAGTTCTCCTATGTCTTTGCTTGAAATCTCTACAAGGAAAACACAAGCATCTAGTGAATTTGGACATGATCTCTCCGAGAGCAGATCTCATGAGACAAACAGAAAAGACGGCTATGGTCAACAGAATGCAGAACCGAAGATCACAATTATTCTGTTGTCAGAGTACGTACAGCATTTTGACCGGAGAATCGGAACACAGAAATTTCCCTTTCGTTCGAGACCTACACATGCATGAGAAAAATAACTCACCGTCTCCGAAAACGAATCGTATAAATCCTTGTCAACCGATGGGGAAAAAACTTCGCGAGAAACAGAAAACCGACTCGAGTCTCCTCCCGCATTTCTTCAACGAAACCTGTCCTCCTGAATCCCAGTGACTCCCTTTGGCGAACAAGAGATTCTCAAAAAAAATTTAGAGAAAGGAGTCCGAATATTAATCTTCGATAGCAGATGATTCCCACGGAGAATCCACGTAGAGAAATGCCTCAAAAAATCCAACCAGAACCTAAAAAAAAAGACAAAAGACTCAAACTCTCTCTCTCACACGCATCGTCACCTTCGCACGACCATTCCACTAAAACGCCACTTCTTCTCGTTCCTTAACTAAATCACCATTTCTCCAGCCCTCTTGATTTGAATACGCACTTTAGTGGCTAACTGCAAAGAGCCAGATGGACAGAGGTGCGAAATGAAATGGACGAGTTTCACTGCATAACCGACTATTACCATCTATCATCCATTATCTATTCATCTAGTGACCACTGCTACGTAGATAACCGGTCACAATTACCGACACGTGCATGCATCTCATTCGCGGCGATACGCTTCGAAAATCGCAGTGTATTTCCTGAAGGACGCGTTGTGTCGTGCTGCGACTTTCGTCTTCAGTTCCAGAAAACGCAGAAGAAGAGGCATTTGCAATCTCCACGACGGTTAAGGTCTGCAAGCAACCCAAAAAAAAAGAAAAAAGGGAAAGAATGCTTTGCATTTTCTGTCTCCCCTGGTCGATTTGAAACAATCTTTATGGAATTTTTTTTGCCAGTTTGAATTGGGGATTTCCAACCTAACTATTGCGTGCAGAAGTTTGAAAGGTAATTCAGCAATGCCAGTGTATTAATCGAGCTCAATTCTTTAAAGTTTACAGTCTGGTTGGTCTTCTAGTTTTTTGCTTCTGGATTTGCTTATTATATCCAGCATCTATCTGTTAAGGAAGGTAGTTTGTTTTGTTTGTTTGTCACATTGAGATCTCCCCCACCCCCATCACACTCTGTGTACCTTTGGAAAGCCCTAGATGAGTAGGTGTGCATCAAGGTGGTTTCAAAATGTTTAGACTTGTGGTGCAAGGGTTATGAATATCAAACAATTTTGTGTAGGGTAACTCTTGATGCTACGAGCATTACCTGAATAAGGGTGTGTGCGAGATTCTGATAATGCCTGTGGCTGAGGCCATTGCATGTTATACAAATCGACGATTTCAAAACTATATAGATATCTTCCCTGTGATACTTGGTAGGGATCCATCAGGTATCTAATGGGTACCCACCGGATATCATGGAAAACAAATGAAAACGACACTAGGCATTTTGGAAAGTGAAATGCTTGCACCTGTGGGCATTTTGTTTTTTGAAATACCCTGCAGTTTCTTACAATCTGTAAGTATTCCACTGTATTGGAGTGAAGGTTTTTAATGTCATTGAAACTGCAGTAGAATTGAAACTAAAAATGTTAGGGAAATTGGGGCATGCTCTTGTACAGTTGGAAAGCCCTTGATGAGTGGGATTTTATGGAGGTGATTTTGTAATTTTTTGATCTAAAAGTTAGACCTAGAGTGCAGGAGATATTGCATCTTGATGTGGATCCTACTGACTTTGTTTTTATAACCTTATGTCTCTTGAGTATCTCATGGGTGTTAGCCAACATCATGACTGAGTCTTCCCATTGCTTCCCAAAATGAGCCAGAATCTCAGGTGGCAAACATTTGCATTATGGTTTGCCTGACATTTTGAATGGATTATTATGTTCTTATTTATGGCCATTGTGGGGAACTAAAGAAGTCATTGGGGGAGTCACATGGCAGCTCATCACTGCTATTCATGTGAAGGGAGACATGGTCTGATACTTCGCAGTGATACTCACCAGGTTGTGACTGCATTGTTCTTGTGGCATCAAAGTGTTTCAATGTTCTCTGCAATCTCAACTTCGAAACCCATGTCAAGGTTTCAGCGCATTGCTATATTTCTGGTCAGCCTAAATGGTAATGTTTTATGACTTTTGCACCATTACAAGTAGCCTCATTCACACATATATTTAGAGTCACAAGAAATTTGGTTGAAGACAGACTTCAGGAGAAGGCTGGATCTTGCAGGGAAGGATTGCAAGTTTCCTCAGACCAGTGCTCAGCAACACCAGCTCTGTAAATTTTTCTTTCCCCCCTCTTTTTTTTCAAGCTTGAGAAATAGGGATCTTACAAGCTTTAGAAATCGGGAGTGCAATACTTGCTGAAACTGGTCTGTCAGTTTACTGAGCAAAAAAACAGCCCACATGAGCTTCTAGCTGATAGTTCACTGATTTTGAAGTCAAGTATAGACTTTAGGGTTTAAGGGATTCATCATCTTGTGGGCCGGTTTGTGTTCTAAGGGTTTAGGACCATTGCTGGGTTCACTTGTTCAGAAGTTTGGAGCATGGAATACTTATGGCTACTCAGATTTTCTGATACATTTTTGTCAAATGCGGATGCTTGAACTGCCACTTGTCTACAGGTCATAGAAAAAGCATTAATGGATTATCCACTATGATGCAATTGACCCCGAGGCAGTGAAGAAAGCCGAGGGAGCTCATGATATATATGTACTGGCATGGCATGAGAAACCTGCCCACGAACCCCTCAGTTGCACAGGCCCAGGTTTATGAGCTACAAAAAGAGTAAACTAGTACTCCTCTCCTCCAACCTATGCTCCAGAGGTGAAAGCCTAAGTTTGTCTGCAACAGCAAGAAACTGTTGAAAGTTGAGAGTTTTGAGGATTGCTGTTTTAGGACTCAGGAAGTTTCAGACCACACTTGTGGCAACATCACGTTATGTCAAACACGCCAATGTGCTTTCAATTTCCATCAACAAAACATTTCCCTTGTTTTTTCATATTAGAAATTTTCTTGTCAAAATACTGGTGGTAATGACAAGTTAGTGGCTTGGGAGTTTTTTCTATTAAAAAGAGGAACAAGATTCAAGGAAGAATAGAAGTACAGATGCACAACCCTGTATTATGATTAGAGATGAACCCTGTATTAGAGATGCACAACCCTCCATTTTGGGAAAATCCATTTTGGAATCAATGTCCTTCATATTACAAATAGAGAATTGGGTCATTCCAAGTGGACGTAATCACAGAGTCTACAGTTTTGTGGCGGGCCATTTATCCATTAGCATGTACTAAGTGTTTCATAGTTTTTGGTTCATGGATAGTAGGCTTGGTAGTACTGACTCACTCTTCTTGTCAAATAGAATTCAACGAGCAAAGCCAGCCCAAGTGACATTCCATGCAAAACTATTTCCTTGTCCATCTCTCCTTTTCCCAAGTTTTCATGATTGTTGTCTAAGCACTTTAATATACATTTAAAAAATATACCCAATTATTTTATCATCATTACAATTGATCTGAAACTAAATTTTGCAAAAATCCCCAAGTATTTATTCAATTATTGAGCAATCTAACTTATGGTGTATAATATTTTAACATTAAAGGCTTCTTTTTTCTTTTTCAATCAGATCAATTTTTGGCTTGGTACCACAACAACGGAAGAAAGTGTATGGATGGATTTCTTGTCATTTTTGACCCTCAACCAAAATAGTGAACAAAAAAAGGCTAAAAAATCATATGGGTTAAGCATCATTTGAAAAGCACATTGAGAATTGTGCATCCCCAAACATGAGTAACAATTTAAAATGAAACTCATATTAGATTAAACATTTGATTAGTCACCAAAGTATTGAGGTCCGAGTGGTTTAGCTGACCCCACAACTCTCCACATGCATGTAAATTATCTACATAAACCAATTCTACTCTCAATGAACACTAGGGAAGCAAGCAAGCAAGCTTTTCATAGTGATAGGAACCATCCCATCACATTGCATGATGCAAGAATGAGATAATTTAAGGTTGGTAGATCCAACGCCTTGCATACTTTGGGGGGTGGGGTGGGACCCAAAGACTTTTTCGCCCACTTTATAGAGTAAATTATTAGAATCACTTTGAAACTATGTCCAAACTCCAAACCCATGTATTAAACAAAGCAAAAAGGTTCAAAAACTCTCCAAAAAGTCCAAATCTTCTCCAAATGAATGATAAATATTGGAGACAAGTAAATATAACTTATGATGGTGGATTCATGCATCCAGTTAATGCATCAAGCTGAGCTGATGGTTGTGTGTGTGTGAGAGAGAGAGAGAGGTCTACTTACTGTTCTCAACTCTAAGCCATGTGCCCTCTTCTGGCTCACCGTCTTCTTCTTCTTCAAAGTCAAACAAATGTGGGATAATCATATGGTTGCAGTGTATTACACTGACAATAATCAACTAAAGAGAAATGGGGGGCAAGGGTGCGGGGGGATATCAACTACACCTGCCAAAATGATTTGATCCATGCACTAGTCTCCAAATTCTGTGCTTGTTAGCAGCAGAGATGTGATGACTACTACTACCTACATACTGTTTCCAAACAGAAGCAAAACTTAGCACAAGGAACTTGAAAGGTGTTAATATAAACCCTGACTGTCTTCCAACACAAGGTTTTGACTTTGAAACTAGTTGTAAATTCCCAAAGGTCCCACACTTGCCAGTTTCATGATTGTGTGAATTCCCTCGAGTTTCAGGCATCCATGTTCTAATCTTTAAAAGTATCTGCCTAACACAGCCCACCCCAGAAATCCAGAGCATGGGTTTTCTTTCCACCCCCCTCCCCCAGTATTGCTCAGTGCAGTTCTTGAATCTGTGGGTATAAGGAACTGTGATCCCCAGTTCTCAAAAACCCAATGAAGCCAATTTGATCTGGAACTGCAGCTCCAACAAATTAATCAAAGAAGTAGTCAAAGAAGCTACCATGAACTGCCACTTCTTTGCTGGTTCTTGGAGGGCACCCCTCTGTTGTTTGAAAAATTTCAAAAACACCAGATCTGATGGTTAATTTTTTTCTGAATGTTTTTTGAAGGCCTGGAATTGGGTGTTCTTTGATTTTGAAATTTATCAAAAACCGTGAACCACCACAGGTCATAACAAAATCAAGGATTCGCCCGCCCACGTTGGGCTTTCTGTTTTTTTTCACCCAAAAAAACAAATCACAATAGCAAACTTTATTCAGAACTCTGGGTGACACGGGGAATGGAGGTTGATAATACATTCCTTGCAGCATAGACCCAGCTTTGACTGCATCAAGAGATTATTATTTTCCTATTGATCTAGGGTACAGCTTCTTCTCCTCTTCATGTGTTGTTATTCTCTTTTCATTTTCTTGTCCCTGGTCTAAGCGTTAGTTTGGGATGGGCCAGGGGTTGGGACAAATCTATCTTCTACCAAGAACGGCCACTCTACACTCTTTGACAAATGAATTACTATGAAAAGGAGAGGCTTGCTTGATAACCAGGAAGATCTATGACAAAATCACTATGTCAGCAGATGAGCACAACAAAATGGTGAATATTATGTTTCACATTTTAAGTGGGCCAGTGGTGAATTTGTATCTCGGACATTTTTCAAGTGGGCCAGGTGCATGCTCCTGGATCATCTGGATGAGTGGTTTCATCAGTTCATTTGTATTGCCGATGAAACAAAAAATTACCCAATACTCACACAAACCATATTGATCAAGCTGAATCTGATTGGCACCAAGTTTCACAGATTTGACTTTATCACATGTGCAAATTTGAAGTCGTGGGAATGACATTTTGCATGACTCTCTATGGACTGGAAAATCTTTGAGAGCTTACCATGGTAACCAGCTCGCTAGAGCTTGTTACCGGACACAAGCTACAGTGCAGAGGTTAGAGAGTGACATCCTAACCCTCCTGTCAATGGATGAAAAGTCTAATAACCAAACTGAGAACCGTTGTAGATAGATGAAAAAACATGTAACTCTCCTCTCTCAATGGATGGAAACTTAAACCCTTTGTCTGTTTGGATGAAGTATGCAAGAAAAAAGAAGAGAGATGGATGAAAACTCAGAACCTACACTTGTAAGGATGAAGTACATACACAAGAAAAAGGAAGAAGGAAAGGTTATGCATCTTGAGTGATGAGAGGAGGGCCAATCAGAAGCTCCAGAACCTCTGCATTGTAGGTTATGATTCGATTGTGAATGAATGAATGTAGTCTTCAACCACTCACTCTCAAGACTAGTTATAGGTTAGGGTGTTTAAAATCCAAGTTTATCATGGAATTTTGGTGCCTCTACCCTAGCTACACCACACTTGGAGTCATGTCAATATATTAATTGTTTCACGCTATAGGGGCTTTTTGCTTACACCAAATGGTAGTTTTTTTAATACTTGGAATTTTGTGTTTAAACATGAAATAAAATTGGTGGGCTTCACACTTGGAAGTTGAAACCCTCTAACCATTTAGCTAATTTCACTACATATATATATATATATATATATATATATATATATATATATATATATATATATATCAAAATTTTTTTTTTTTATTTTATTTTTTTTTTTTCTTATATAACAAAAAAATATTTATATA
>Ga0116229_10002891_pt1 | contig 28089 bp, 25 predicted proteins | sample S1TSphgellanicum_3_FD_87313 | JGI IMG/M metagenome (GOLD analysis project Ga0116229, IMG submission 87313) | Host-associated microbial communities from peat moss isolated from Minnesota, USA - S1T2_Fc - Sphagnum magellanicum MG | ecosystem: Host-associated > Plants > Peat moss > Unclassified...
CCTCGCCGGCGGTATGACCTTTGAGGAAATTCAGGGCGAGTACGATATTACCGCTGACGATATAAGAGCAGCGTTACGAATCTTTTCACCCACTTCCCGCCGCTTATGCGTTTTTTGATCGACGCAAATTTGCCGCGGTCGATCTTTGCGCTTGTAACGAGTCTCGGACACGAAAGCGAATTTGCGCGCGATATTGGCTTGGCGCCTCCGCGAACGGGATTGCGTCCGCTTCCGGCCTGCACTCACTTAATCCTTCAGCATCGACACGGGAACCAATGCTGAGCCCCGGTAAACCATGGAGTAATCATCTCGACACACGATGACAGCAGCCACGACCGACTTGCCGACTACTTTCGCACGGGCATCGATAGCTTTCGCCTTCGGTGTCACGCGTCCTTCGAGCCGATCATCGCGGCGCTTCACCAATACCTTGTTCGCCGCCGCGTGGTTGTTGCTGGTCGCGGAATGCACGGATGCGGCATCGATGCGCCAGACCGAAGCCGGAGATGACTCAGCGCCTCAATCCCAGTCCCTTACCGTTGATGGCGTCAAGATTCACTATTGGATCCAGGGCAGAGGTGAGCCAGTGGTTCTGGTGCACGCGTGGTTGTCGAATGCGGAGGCTAACTGGATCAGACCAGGCACCATGGCGCAGCTCGCCAGTCATCATCATCAGGTCATCGCCCTCGATCTCGCAGGGTACGGACAATCCGATGCACCCGACAACCCAACTGCCTACGGCGACGGGTGGGTCGAGCAGATCAAACAGCTCATGGATCATCTGAATATCCCCAAGGCCCATATCGTGGGTTATTCCATGGGCAGCATGGTTGCGCTTAAATTTCTCGTGTTACACCCTGATCGCACATTGTCGGGTCTATTGGGCGGCATGGGCTATTTGGAAGTGGGTGGGGAAAATCAGCAAAATTGGACGAGCATGCGCCGGATCCAGAGCCGGGGAGCTGCGCAACTTGCTTTGACCCCAGATCAGGTCAACTCCGTGCATGTTCCGGTCGAAATCGTGGTCGGGAGCCGTGACCCGGTGAACGAGCACTATGTCGCGCCGCTCTTGAAGGTGCGCTCGGATTGGCCCGTAGTTAAAATCCCCGGTAGCGGCCACATCACAACGGTGATGGCGCAAGGGTTCAAGGATGAGATCGTGCGCTGGACCGCGCCGCACTGACTGGGTAAGGCATATATTTGCCGACTAACTCAAGTTGCGTGCGAATAGATCCATAGGTCTCGTCCGATGGTGAATCGAAGGGCAGGGTATCGATGACGCCAAGCACGGCTTCAATCTGCGCCGTCAGGCGCGGCGAAGCCTTCTTCGTCGTGCCGTATCGCAACTATGCAGAGCATCGAGCGTTCGCAACGCTACCGACTCGATGTGGAATAAAAGGCGTTCGGCCTCGCGGTGAACCACGGGACTCATGTCGAGGCGGTGGAAGGAACAAAAAGGGCAAGCGGGAGCTTGAATGTCTACGGGGTGCTGGCAACGAGTTCGCATTTCTTTTGCACGTTCGGCACGGGGTCCGCGACGCCGAATGTGCTGGGTAGGCAGGTGAAGCTCCCGGAGAGGGAAGGAAATACATCCCAGACAGTGCCAGCGCCGTACCAGACTGTTGCCGTGGTGTTCGACGGGATGGTGCAGGTTCCATAATCGACGGCGCACACCGTGGCCGTTGCCGGAGGTGTGCTGGCAACGAGTTCGCATTTCTTTTGCACGTTCGGCACGGGGTCCGCGACGCCGAATGTGCTGGGTAAGCAGACGAAGCTTCCGGAGCGGGAGGGAAATACATCCCACACGGTGCCCGCGCCGTACCAGACGGTTGCCGTCGTGTTCGCCGGGATGGTGCAGGTTCCATAATCGACGGCACAGACTGTGGCCGTTGCCGGAGGGACGCTGCCAACGAGTTCGCAGCTCTTTTGCACGCCCGGCAAGGGGTCCGCTACGCCGAATGTGGCGGGTAGGCAGGTGAAGCTCCCGGAGCGGCCTGTAAATACGTCCCAGACGTTGCCCGCGCCGTACCAGACGGTCGCCGTGGTGTTCGCCGGGATGGTGCAGGTTCCATAATCGACGGCGCAGACGGTGGCTCCCAACGGAGGCGTGTTGGCAGCCGCCGCCACGGCGCCGGCTCCCCTGAAGGCGTAGGTTCCGGCGCCGACCTGATACTGGGCAAAACCCGAAGCGGTGCCCAAGTAAGTAGCGCCCGCCGGCGTCGCAGACAGGGGCGATGTGATCGGCAAGTTGATCGTGCCGGTGCTGCCGACGGGAATCGTCGCGGTGAGCGCAAAGCCCGATGAGCCGTTCGACCATGACGACTGAATCGTTCCGTGGTTGGTCTCGAACGTGCCGCTCGCGCTCGTCATGTTACCGACGATCGCAGGCTGAATGACGATGTTCTGGAAATCCACTGACGCGGGAGCCTGCTGGATACCCGCGATGTTTCCGGTGATCCAGTTATCGACTCCGCCGAGCATCCAGTGGTTGCGTGAGCCCGAAGTGATGTTCCAATACTCCGGCAGCGATGTGAGTTGTTGCGCGACGAAGTAGCCATAGCCGCCGACTTTCTGGGAGGTGACGGCCTCATAGATGAGCTGCTGGTATCCCGCCGCACTTAGCACTCGGAACAGCGGGGTAATACCGATCTCGCCCACCGCGAAGCCTCCGGCGGCGTTGATGGCCGCGACTAACTTCTGCGTGACGGCGGCCGCGGCCGATGCCGGGACGGCGCCAATGTCGAGGGCCATGGCCAAGGATGATTGTGTGCCGTTGGCGACGGTCAAGGTGGCCGGGTTGTACCAATTGGCCGTGAAGGCGGCGAGCGTGGCGGCCGCATTCGCTGTGTATTTCTGCTGGTCCGCGGTTTTGCCGAGCGCTTTCGCGATATTGGCCATCGCGACCTCATCACGGTAATAGCCCCAGTTCTCGACCAGGTCGATGGGCGTCGAGATGCTCGTGACTGAAGTCTCCCCCCAGTCCCCGAGACCGTTCGAGCCATAGGTCACGAGACCGCCTGAACCATGGGTGGTCTGGAGATAGTTCATGTAATTGACCATGTTCTGGTAATAGGCGGAGAGCACAGCGGTGTCGCCGTAGTTCTGGTAGATAGCCCACGGCGTCATGATCATCGCCGAACCCCAGTTCACGTCGTCACGAAAGCCGCCGCTGAAGACGATGTTTTCCGGCACCAGATCGGGCACGAGGCCCGTGGAGAGCTGCGCATCGGCCATGTTTTGGACGAGCGAGTTGCCGTAGGCGTCGATATCATAACCACGCGCAATCATGGGAAACAGCAGATGGACTTCTTCGTCCCAGCCGCCCTTCTCACGGCTTGGACAGTCGGTGAGCACGCTATACATATTGCTCTGGACGGCCCGGTCCACAAGAGTGTGGATCGCGCTGATGGTCGCATCCGAGCTCTGGAAGGTGCCCACAGACGGGTTGTTCGCACGGACCACCAACTGGGTAGGCGACTTGATCTTCACGCTCGTGGTGATTCCAGATATCTGGATGTATTGGAATCCGTGATAGCTGAACTGCGGACTCCAAGTCTCGGTGGTACCGTTGCTGGTGAACTGATCGAAGACCGGGACGCCGGTGGTGCCCGCGTTTTGGTAGGCCTGGCCATCCTGCAGCATCTCGGCGGGCGTGAAGGTGAGCGTCGTGCCGGCCGGCGCGGTGATGGTGAACTGCTCCCGGCCGGCGGTGTTGACGCCGAAGTCGTACAACTCCGCGCCTGCGGCCGGAGATCCCATGTCGGTCCCAGCGATTTGTTGCACAACCTGGAGCGAGGGGGCCGCTCGAGGCGCGAGCTGAGTGGATGGAAAAGGTGCCGTCGTGACGAACGCGTTGGTCCAAGAGGCGCGATTGGTGCCGGGTAGGTTCCAGCCCGGCACTTCAAGCCTGGCGTCGTAGGACTCGCCACCCCACCAGGCGGAAACGGTCGTGGGCCCAAGCGTGGTCTGCCACGTGCCGTCGGTGCCAATCGTCGTCGTCGTTCCATTGGAGTAGGTGATCTCGAGCTGCGCGATGGTTCGCGGCAAACCAGTGTCCGGTGTCGTCGCGCCGCTGGGGCTCACGTACCGGTAGTCTTGAGCTGCGCCATCCGGCTGCACAAACCGGGGGCCGAGGCCGAGCGCAATTCCGAGCGCATTGGAGGCACCCGCGGTGAGCAGGGAGGTCACGTCAAAGGTCGAGTAGGCGAGGTGAGCGGCGAGGTTGCTGGAGCCCGGTGCCAGCACGGCGCTGCCGACGTTGACGCCATTGATGCTCGGCACGACGATGCCGATCCCGCTGACGTACAGCGTGGCCGATACAATGCCGCTGCTGGTCACGAATTGCTTCGCGAATAGCGGCATCGCCGAAGTTGAGGCCGTACCCATCCAACTTGGACTGGTGATCCATTCGGCAGTCCAGTCGGTCGGCTTTGTGAGACCTATCCGGAAGGTAGTGGGCGCGCTCCATGCGCTCACCGCTCCAGTTCCATCCCAGACGCGAACTTGCCATGTCACACCTAAGCGCGATGCGAGTCTCGTACCGCCGTACTGCGCATTTTGCGCCGGCGATTGCACATGACCGCTGTCCCACAGCAGTTGGCCGTCGGCGAGATCGGCAGCGCTGGCGGCAGCTTGGACTTCGTAACCGGTTTGTACGGCACCATTGACCGTTGCGGTATCCGTCCAGCTGAGCTTTGGGGTCAAGTCGGCGATTCCGATCGGCGCTACGAGAGCGTCGGTCTGCAGACCGCTCACCGCTAGCTGCGGCGTGGCTGCCCCAGCCGCGGATGCGCTGCCCATGGCAACGACGAAGAGGACGGATGCCATGCGGCTATTGAAGGAGAACAAGCGGGTTGTTCTGAAGGTTTGATCTGGGATGTTGAAGCTTCTCATTGATGCGATGCTTGAAAATTCTACAGTTTAATCAGCTCCGTTGCGATCGCTTGCGGCGTGGTTGGCTGATCGGTATTCACCATAATCCTTTAGCCCGCGTGGGTGCGATCAGGCCGATGAACTGCGGATTAAAATGCGCGACAAAGCTCACGAGCCTTGCGGGCGATTCCTCGTCAATCGACGCGAGGCGATCCCCACGACTCCAGCCCCAAGCGCGCCCAGCGCCCAGAGCGGTATTGGGCCGTCTGTGCCCTGTTCCTCCGCTTGCGCCTGAATTGAGACGCATGTTGCCGGTTGGGGAGTGCCGGAATAATTCTCGGTGAACACGATGGACGGGAATGTGCTCCCAGTCTCCGCGGCCGGCGTGGTCACCAATGTGAGATTGTTGGTCTCGGCCGTGAATCCCTCGGCGTCGCAAGACGGTGCGCCGGTCGCGACGATGTTCATCGCCGTCCGCACGACGAGCGTCGCGCCCGCGTTGAAGGCGGCCTGCGAGCCATTGCCCGGCCCGAAAATGTTGAATTCGGACGTGTTCCAGTGCTGCGCGAGGTCCGGAAAGTAGCTCTGGCCGCTGACCGAGTACAGCTTGGCGCCGAGCGACACCGTGACGGCATCATTGGCGTTGCCCGTCGGCGCGTTGCCCGTCAGTGCGATTTCCTCGAGCGTCGCGATCGTTTGGGTCGGCACGACGACGCCGTAGGTGCTGTTGGTATAGCAGTCAGTGCCGTACTGCGTCCATCCCGACGGGCAGGTGTTCCCATAGCCGAGCATCCAGTATTGAATAAATCCAATGCTCGTGGATCCCGGGTCGTTGTAGTAAACAAACTGTTCCCAGCCCAGGCATCCGGCCGCGCCGCTGCTGCACGTCTTGGTCGAAAAGAACTCCGTGTTGAGCTGCAGCGTGTAGGCGTTGGCGGTGCCGCCACCGCTCTCGCTCGTCACGCCGGTAATGCTGTCGAACGAGCCCTCGCCCACGGTTGCCTCGCCGGCGACCACCGCGGAGAAATCACCGCCGTCGCCGACGGTCTGCGCCAGACGCGCACCGCCTCCGCGCGGCCGCAACGGAATCTTGGGCGCAGCGACGCAATGCACCTCGGTCCATTGGGTCTGCGGGTACGCCGCGACGAAGCAGCCGCGCTGGGGCCGCGCGGTCACGACCAGTGAGCGGCGCCAGACTTCGCGCTGCGTCCGAGTCAAAGACACTGGCGGCTGCGCGCCCTGAGCCTGCGCCGCCGCCGGCCCGCCCGGCGCGATTGCGAGGAACCCGACACTCACTCCCAGCGTCCCTATCCGCGCTCGCCACCCCACGTTCGTAATCTGACTCGACTCCCATGCGCGTGCGGACAGCTCGGTTAAATGGCGTCAGCGCAGTGTCGCCCGTTGAAAGATTCTCGCGAGTCAGGTTATCGCGCGGCAATTGCAGCTTGGTGATCCCTTGTTTACAGTTTCGAGACGCGAAGCGTAGCCAGTCCATGGATCATGAATCGCCCCTCTCCGTTATTCCGATTTGCCTTGAAATTCATTGTCATTTTCGCGCTACTCATCGGCGCCTTCGAGGCCTCGCGGGGCTCCGTGGCCGAGCGTTTCCTGGTCGAGGACCTCATTCTCAAGCCCACCGTGGCCTTGATCCAGACGTTTGCCCCGACCGAAGGGATCACCCTGGTCGGGCGGAACATCAAATCGCCGACCTCCAACCTTCATGTGACTCGTGGATGTGAAGGCGTCGAAATCTTCTTGATCCTCGCTGCGGGCGTGTTGGCTTTCCCCTCCGACTGGAAAGCACGGTTACTGGGCCTCGGCATCGGCTTCGTTCTCGCTTACGTCTTGAGCATCGTCAGGCTGACCGCGTTGCATTTTATTCTTCGCTACGATCAGAGTGCCTGGGACGCCTTGCATGGGCTCGTTTTGCCGCTGGGTCCGATAATCCTCATTTCCCTCTATTTCATGGTTTGGTCGGATCACATTCCGCAACAGACCCATGAATCTCGCAAAAATGCGGCGTGAAGTCCGGTGGATGTTCGCGGCGGTTGCAGCCCTTGTCATCGGAGCCGTCTGCGCCAAACCGTACGCCAGCCTTGCCGCGCCCTATTACACGATCGTCGACCGTGCATTCGCCATCGGCCATCCTTGGACCCCCGGAATTGTCGAGGTGAAGCGCAACGACAAAGGACCTGGTTTCGTCCTCACTTCGACCAGTGATGTGCGGCGCCAACCCAATGATCCGCGCCCCGCGGCGCGGACTGTGGCACGGGTGCAAGTGGGCGAGGCGGTTGAGACTCCGATGGTGTTCTGGACACTGTTGCTTGTGTGGCCAGCGACGTCGATGCGGCAGTGGCTGATCCGCACCACGGTCGGCTTGCCGCTCTTTCTCGGTCTGGAGGCCATGACAACCGCCGTTCAATTCATCCACGTGCTACCCGAGGCATCCGCGCGATTGGCCGGCGAGCAGGATCCGATGACCTTGTTGGAAGGTTGGTCTCGATTTCTCGAGGCGGGAGGTCGTTACGTCGTGGAAGTTTTTTTTGCTTTAGTGACGATTGCCATGGCTGCCTGAATCTTGAGCGACCGGTTGCGAGTTTTACGGCGCGCCCGTGAGGATCCTCGTAAATATACGTCGGCAAGCCAGACCCCCGCTGCCAGTATGTCGATCGTTCAGGAAACGCTGAGCATTTCGCCGGCGACCTTGTCGATGCATGCCAGCCAGGCGGCGCGCACCGCCGGCGTGAAATCCTCGCCAAGGCCCTTCTCGAGTGTCGCGATCAGAGCTGCGCCCACGGTTTGGTAATCCGTCGGTTTGACGCCGTAGCCCACGTGCCGGCGGCCGAGCGCTTGGACCGCTGCGGAGATCTTCGCCCATTGACCGAGATTGCCCACCGCCGTTCCGAGCATGGCCATGAGCTTTTGCCGCTGCTCCGTCGTATCCGGCTTGAAGAGTGAGCGCAACGCTGGGTCGCGATGGAATAGCTCGTCGTAGAACAGAGTGGCGGCGACATCGGCTATCGGCGCCACTTTGGCGAAACTGCGTTCCACCAGCGTCTGTTGTTCTGGGGTCATGGAAGCCTCCGTGTTTTGCGTCTAAGAGATTATATTAAACAAGTAAAAAATATACCATATTAAAATCGGCGCATAATCCGCTAATGAATACGTCGCTTGGCGCGGCCATGGCAAGTCCCGCCGGATTGTTTGGCCGTTAAAGGAGTCCCTCTGCGCCTGTCGCTGTACACCGATTTTTCATTGCGGCTCCTGATGTATCTGGCCGCCGTCGAACGCGGTGCCTGGGCCACCACGCCCAACGTCGCGCGTGCTTTCGGCATCTCCACCCATCACTTGCAGAAGGCCGTGCAGGGATTGGTTCGCGGAGGGCATGTCGAAGCGCTGCAGGGGCGTGGTGGGGGTGTGCGTCTGGCAAAGGATCCAGGATCGATGCGTTTGGGCACCATCGTTGCCGAGCTCGAGGGCTCGGGCTGTCTGGTCGATTGCCGGCGTGGTCCCTGTCCGTTGGCGGGTCGATGCTTGCTCAAGTCCGCTCTCGATGTGGCGGAGCGCAGCTTCATCCGGGAGCTGGATCGCTTTACGCTGGCGGATGTGGTGGCGAATCAGACGAAGACAGCTCTCCACAATTTGGTCGCCCTGGCTGCCGCCGGGCGTTGAACTTGGCTTCAACCTGCTTGACACCCGGCTACGTGGGTTGACGACCGGCTACGCGAGGCGCTGTACCAGCATGAACGTACCGAGTACGGCGGCTGTGGCGGAGGGGAGGCGCGGCGATGGCGCAACACCGCTCGTCCGCAGGAATCGGCGGCCAAGCGATGCCAGCGCGAGAACCGCGGCCAGGAAGATGAACTGCCCCAGCTCGACCCGCTCGGTCTCGCGCGCAGTTCGCCAAGCGCCGCCAACTCGCCGTCGATCTCGTCCAGCCGGGGGCCTATGCTATGATCTGCGACTAAACGCCGAGCGCGATACGCCGAGTTTTGCCGCGGCGCGCGTAAAATTCCGCTCGCGCGCGACCTCGAGGAAGGCGAGCAAGTCATCCAAACTGCGTCGGGCCATTAGTGAGCTCCATTCAACAGTCTATGCACGTTATGGCCGCTTACCACCTACTCGAATTGGTCCTACCATATCCGCTGATCAATCTGGCAACCATCAACCAGGAACATCAATGCAGCTCAAACGCGCCGGATCGCAGCCTTCCGCCAAAGGGCCGGTTGAATTTTTTACCGGCACGGTTCGAATCGATCCGTTGAACGTCGCGCCGGAGCCGGCGCGCGTTTCCTGTGCCAGCGTCACATTCGAACCGAGCGCACGCTCGGCGTGGCATACGCATCCCCTCGGTCAAACCCTGATCGTGACCGCTGGTTGCGGATGGACGCAGTGCGAAGGCGAGCCCATCGTCGAGATCCGCGCGGGAGATGTGATCTGGTGTCCGCCCGGCCATAAGCATTGGCATGGAGCGACGTCCACGACGGCGATGACCCATATCGCCATCCAAGAATCGCTCAACGGCAAGAACGTCGAATGGTTGGAGAAAGTGACCGACGAGGAATACCTCGGTTACGATCGACAATAGTCTTCGAAGGCCGGAGTTGAATGTGAAGGCGAGGGACTATGGGACTACCTTCGGCCGCGAAGCAAAATGCCGACGTCGTCAATTTTCTGGTCGAGCAGGTTCAATTTTCGAGCCAGTCCTTGAATGTCGGAGGCGGCACGGCGGTTGACGTCGAAGTCCAATTCCCCGCGCAGCCGGTCTTTGGTGTCCTGACGGTTCTGGCTCATCATGATGACCGGAGCCTGGATGGCGGCGAGCATCGATAGGAACAGGTTGAGCAGGATGAAGGGATAGGGGTCCCACGCATGGCCGCGCAGCGCCACATTGGTTGCCGTGTACACCACCATGATCACGCCGAACGCGATGATGAACGTCCATGAACCGCCGAATCGGGCAACTTGATCCGCGATATGCTCACCGAATGTGGCCTCCCGCTCGATGAGTTCGTTGGGGTTGCGGGTGACCCGCATGCGCACGAGTTCCTGAGCGGCATGAAATTGCCGTCCGAGCGTCGTCAGCAGATCCATTCCGGCGTTCGGCTTACGTTGTAGGAGCACGGCGATGTCGTCGCGCGATACTTCGATGCACGAGCTCTCCGCGAGGGCGATGGCGCTCGTCTGGTGAGGGCTTTGCTCGAGCATCGACGCGAACCCGAAGAACTCGCCGCGTGCCGGTTCATCGACGATGACTTCCTGTTGGTCCTCGTCGACCGTGGTGACGCGGACTTTCCCTGAAATCATCACATACGCCTGGCCGCCGGCGTCTCCGGCCTTATAAATGCGTTCACGAGCCGCGAAAGTCCTGACCTCGACCTGAGCGGCCAGCACAGCCGTCTCGTCATCGTCGAGCAAGGCAAAGAGCGGAACACTTTTCAATACGTCGGGATTGCAGGTCATCCGGATCTCTCCATCGTAGTCACTCTCAGAGCCCGGAGTCGCTCAATCCGGGGTGGTCGTCGGGGCGTCGGCCGAGCGGCCAGAAAAACTTCCGCTCCGAGTCTGTGATCGGCAGATCGTTGATGCTCGCGTAGCGGTGCCTCATGAAACCGTAGCTCATATGCGTCCCCCCATGGATACGACGATCGTAGCGTCGGCGGCATTTCCAAACAACCGCGAAGGGCGCGAAGGGCACTCTTATGGCTTGCGCTCGACGACCTTCTTGGCGAGCTCCGCCAATTGCGCGAGATCCATGTCCTCGGACGGTACCTCGATGACGTCATCGGCGCTTGACGACGCGTGGAATCTAGGCGGCCGGGTAGCGCCGGGCTTCACCGCCGCCGGAGGCTTGGCCGGCGGCGTCCTTGGGAGTGCCGATTGAATCGGGGCCGCGGAGCTATACGGCGCAGCGTCCGGTGCCGGCCTCACCCAATCGGTCACCTGATCCATCCAGCGCCTGTAGCGATCGAAAGTCCACATGCCCTCATCGCCGCCGGATTGCAGCACGTTCCCGATTTGACTGAAATTCCCGGCCCGAATGGTTCCCTTGGCGCCCGAACTCGGCAGCAGTATCTCGCAGCGCGGCACGCGCACGTGATACGCCTCGAGAAAATCGAGGCGCTGACAACTCATGCCGACGAGGCAGTCGGCGAGTTGTGCACGGACGCTCGGCTGAAGATCCGCGGGAAACGACATACACAACCGGCTCAACGCTTCGGCGCACGTCGCGGAGTGCATGGTCGCGAGTACCAGGTGCCCCGTTTCCGCGGCGTTCAACGTCAGTCTCATGACCTCCGGCGTGCGCATTTCGCTGATTACCAGCACGTCGGGATTCTCGCGCAACGCATCTGTGATGCCCTGTTCGAAGCTAGGCGAGTGGGTCGGGATTTCGCGCTGTCGAATGTATGAGAGGCGGTTGCTGAATATGTATTCGAGGGGGCTTTCGAGCGTGACGATATGCCGTGCGCGCGACGCATTGATTTCTTCGATGAGCGCGCCGAGGGTGGTCGATTTCCCGCAGCCCGTGGGACCCGATATGATGACGAGGCCCGTGGCGGCCTCCGTGAGCTTGCGAAAATCCGGATGAAGATTGCAGGCGCGGACATCTTTGATGGACGGCGCGAGCAGCCGAACCGCGATCGCGAGTCCGCGCACGGTCTTGAAGAAACTGGCGCGGCATCGCACCCCGCGAGTCGACACGGCAATGTCCGCCGAACCGCGGGCCTTGAACTCCTCCCACAGTTCCGCGCCCAACAATTCGCGGGCGGTATGCAGGAGAGGGTCGGGAGCGATCACGCCGCCCACGGTTTGCAGTTCGCCGCGAACCCGGGCGACCAGAGGGGTGTTGGTCTCGAGATGCAGGTCGCTCGCCCCCAAGCCACGGGCTTTGTCGATCCAGTCCTCGAACAGGGTCATAGGACTTGGAGGATACTAGGGCTTGGCGTTCGCGAGTAGTATTCGCGCGTCGCGCGCGTCGTAGCGGGCCTCTAGGGTGGCATTGTTCGCGTGCTGCAGCACCGTATCGATCGATCGCTCCACCTCATCGAGGTTCACCGCTAGATTCGCGCTTTCGGCCACCAGAGTGACGACATTGAGGCAGGATACGATCAGCCGGCGGGCCGCGCGAAGTTCGTCATCCGATAGCGGCTGCCCATCATCGGTGACGCCGTTCAACAACTCCTCGATCGCATCCTCACAGTCGCTCAAGTCGGTGACGATGTGGCGAAACCGGTAATCGGACTTCTTCTCCATGAGCGTCTCCCTGCTTTGGTGCGGCAATAATATTCTGGAAATCGTCAAATACCCAGAGTTGTCATTGTGATAGTGCCTTTTTCGGTCATTCAAGGATGTGTCGCAATTGGCACGAATACGGCGGCCCCTATCCCGCCAGCAGCGGAAACGTGACGCCTATCGCCCAGGCGAAGGCCACCGCATTGGCGAACCCGGCGACGAAGGGGTGCCCGGTCCGTGCATAGGTCCAGCGGCTGAATAACCCATAGACCATAAAGAACAGCACGATGACAGGCACGATGATGATCAAGAAAAACAGCCGCTGCAGATCGAGCGCCACGGCGATCCCGAGCGAGATCAGAAACGCGACCTTCGAAGCGAGGTAGGCGCCGCGCGCACCGCCGTCGCCGCGCGTCAGCCACTCATCGCTCAAAAAATACGCCAGCGTTCCGATCAGCATCGCCAGCACCAGAATGAAGCGTCCGCGCCCCGGCACGAAAGACGTAAAGTACTCATCGATCGGCCACACCAACCCGACGAAACCGTAGGCGATGACGGCAACCGACGCCGCGGCGAGAGTGAATCTCGTTGGCCTCGTCGCCCCAGTCCAAACGCTGCCGCCCGCGCTCGTCCGTCCCACCCACATCAAGCACAGCGCCGTGATCACTCCGTACATGGCGAAATGTGCGGCCAGATAGTCTCCCACCAACACGGGCAGAAAATGCGTCGGCACCACGCGCAGCAACAACGGTGTGGCCAGCATCGGAACCGACAGCGGTATCCATAGCCGGTTCCATGGCAGGCCGGCGCCGACGGCCGGAGCGGCGACCCGCGGAAGCAGAGTCGAGAGCGGGCGCGCCAGCAGTACGACTCCCGCCACCAACAGTAGTATCCATGGCCCGCGCCCATCGAGCACCGGCGCTGCCGGTCGCGCCACGCCAAACGACTGATCCAACCAGTCGACCGCTTCGCGCATGCTGTCTTGACTGTAGAGGACGCTGACGTGCTCCACATGCGCGCTGAACGCGGCCCGCCGCCCGGTACCGTCAGCCGTGTCGCCGTACGTGATGCCTGGCCGCGCCGCGTCCGGTGCGGTCGCAAGACCGACGGCTCGCAATGCTTCGTCCTTCAGCTGACTTTCCCAGTCGCCGACGATCACCAGCAGATTGCGCGGCGTCGTGGCGGTCACGGCGGGAGAAAACATCGATACCGCGATGGTCGCGGCGACGTCGGGCGAGGATTGTGCGAATCGAACCACGATGTCGGACGCCATCGAGTGGCCCAACACCGCAAGCCTGCCGTCGCCCAGGCCACGGGCGTACTCGGCGATGCGCATCGTTTGAGCTACCAACGCGTGCGTCGCGCCATTCGGATCGGTGATGCTGCCCGTGAGAGGGTCCGAGTTGCGGCCGTGTCCGAGAAAGTCGAAGGTGACGGCAATGTAGCCGTTGCGGGCAAAGGTCAGGGCAAACGACTGCATGAGTTGCTGCGAACCCGCGAATCCATGCGCGACCACTATCACAGGACCCGCAGGACGGCCGGCAGGCCGGTAAACGGTGACGGGGGTGCCCCCAACAACGGCCGTGGTCACGAGGGTCGCGTCGCTCGCCTCGTGGAGCTTCCAAAGGGCGGTGCCGACCGCCAGAACTGCGACGAGCGCCAGCGCTGCATTGACTCTCATGATTCAGACTACCTATTCATATCGGCCGAAGGGCACTGTTCCCGCCGCCGATGCGATTGCGATAGGCTGTGAGCCGGGGAGTGCAAGGCTTTCACGATGATGTCATGGTTGCGGACACTACGGGACTCTATGCTGCTGCTGGCGATGGCCACGGGAGCGCTGTCCGGGCTTGCGGTGGCGGGCGGCGCTGCGCAGTCCGTCGACGGGGACGAGTTGTCCATCGAACTCAAGTCGACCGCCTGGACCGGTGACCTCGATGTCATGGCCCAGCGGCGCGTCATCCGCGTCCTCGTGCCTTACAGCAAGACGCTCTATTTCGTGGACCTCGGCGGCGTGCAGCGGGGCATCAGCTACGACTTCATGCGCGCGTTCGAGGATGACCTTAATCAGCGGCTCGGGCGCGGAGATCTTCGCATCCACGCGGTATTCATTCCCGTCTCGCGCGATCAACTCATTCCAATGCTGGTGGGGGGCCAAGGCGATGTCGTGGCGGCAAACCTGACCATTACGCCCGACCGATCCCGGTTGGTGGATTTCGTCACTCCCGCGGCGACCGGCGTGCGGGAAATCATCGTGACCGGTCCCGGCGCCCCCGCGCTGCGCTCGCTCGATGATCTCGCCGGACGGCAGGTCTACGTGCGGCGCAGTTCGAGCTACTACGAAAGCCTTACCTCGCTCAATGACGAATTTCGCCGGCGCGGACTCGCGCCCATCAACCTGCGGCAGGCACCCGAGCATTTCGAGACCGAGGACTTGATGGAAATGGCGAACGCCGGCCTGGTACAGACCGTCGTCGCGGACGATTATCTGGCGCATTTCTGGCACCGGGTGTATCCCAATCTCGAAGTCCACGAAGACTTGATCTTGCGCACCGACGGCGATATCGCTTTCGCCATTCGCAAGAACAGCCCAAAACTCAAGGCGGAACTCGATGCATTCACCGAGAAGCACCGCGAGGGAACGCTGTTCGGCAACGTTACCCTGCAGAGATATTTGCAGGAAACTCGCTGGGCCAAGAATGCTATCTCCGCCGGAGAGCTGCAGAAATTCAACACCCTGGTCTCCCTGTTTCAAAAGTACGGCGAGCAATATCGGATCAATTGGCTGTTGATGGCGGCGCAGGGATATCAGGAATCCGAGCTGGACCAGACGCGGCGCAGCGGCGTGGGCGCCATCGGTGTGATGCAGCTCATGCCGGCCACCGGCAAGGCGATGCAGGTTGGTGATATTACGCAGCTCGACGCCAACATTCACGGCGGGGTCAAGTACGTGCGCTTCATGGTGGATACCTACTACAAGGACGAGCCGATGGACGCGCTGAACAAGGTGCTGTTCGCCTTCGCGTCCTATAATGCCGGGCCGGAACGTATTCGCAGCATGCGTAAGGAGGCGTTGGCGCAAAAGCTCGATCCCAATGTCTGGTTCGACAACGTGGAGCGCGTCGCTGCGGCGCGCATCGGCCGCGAAACCGTTCAATATGTCAGCAACATCTACAAGTACTACATCGCTTATTCGCTGGTGCAGGAGGATGTCGAAAGGACGCTGAAAGAGTCCGCGGGCGCGCCCAACAAAGGGTCCTGACCCGTCGCGCGGGACGATCGACCGCGCGTATAATCGTGGCGACAGGGTTGACTGGTAAAGGTTGCCGATGTTCCAAAATAGATCAATCGCCGGGCTCGGCGTTTCATCGCTGCCCACCTTCGCGCTGATGGCGATGGTGTCCGTGCCGGCGCCGGCAGCGCCGCGATACGAACTGTTCGTCTCCAACGAACGCTCGGGCGACGTCACGATAATCGACGGTGCGGACTTTCAGGTCCTCGCCACCATTCCCGTCGGCAAGCGTCCGCGCGGCATTCATGCGAGCCCCGACGGCAAGACCGTCTACGTGGCGTTGAGCGGCACGCCGATTGAGGCGCCTCCGCAACTCGACGCTCACGGCAATCCGATTTTTCAGAAGCGCAAGGACGATGACGATGATGACGACGCCAAGTCCGACAAGTCTGCCGATGCTATCGGCGTTATCGACGTGGCGCAACGCAAGCTCACCGGCAAGATTTTGGCCGGCTCCGACCCCGAGGAGTTCGCGCTCAGCAAGGACGGAAAGCAACTCTATGTCTCCAACGAGGACGTCAAGACCACAAGCGTGATCGATATCGCGACCGGTAAAGTCCAGCACATCGTGCTCGTAGGCCAGGAGCCGGAGGGCGTGGCGACCCTGCCCGACGGCAAACGCTTCTACGTCACGTGTGAATCCGGCGGCGACGTTTTTGTCGTCGATACTGCGAACTTCAAAGCCGTCGCACAATTCAAGGTGGAACCGCGGCCGCGCAATGCGGCGTTCTTGTCGGAGGGTGAAATCGGATTCATTCCCTCGGAATCGGTGGGCAAATTGAATGTGATCGATACCGGGCATTCCACGGTATTGAAGGTCATTGCGCTGCCCGCGGGTTCACGGCCGATGAGCGTGAAGTTATCGCCCGACGAGAAGACGCTCTACGTCAGCAACGGTCGGGCAGGGACTATTTCGGTGATCGACAGCCACACGTACGAGTTGCTGAATACGATCAAAGTCGGCACGCGGCCATGGGGCATCGCCGTTTCGCCGGACGGCAAATTTCTATATTCGGCCAATGGACCGTCCAATGACGTGTCGGTCGTGGACCTCGCCGCCAACACGGAGGTGGCGCGCGTCAAGGCGGGCTCGAGTCCGTGGAGCGTGGCTGTCGTACCGGTCGCGCGTTGAGCACGCACGCACCTTGGGCCTGTCTGTGGATGCGCTTTGAGGGTGGAACCCGTTCCGGGAGCGCGGTGGCCCTTGCGGATCACTGGCGGCCGCCGATGATGAAGACCTGCTGCTCGGTGATGCTGCGCGTGAAGCCCTCTTTGTAGGCTCGTGCGCGAAGTACCGTGGGGCCGTTGAGTGTGATCGGCCCCTCGTAGCGCGGATCCGACGTCCCGGGCACGCTGCCATCCAAGGTATAGCGAATGTCCGCGCCCGGTTCGGGATTCCACAATGAAATCTGCACCGGTCCTTCAAATGTGCCGCCCGCCGGCGAGATGACTGGAGGGTTGAGCACATCACGTCCGGGCAGACCGGCTATCCACCTTTGCAGCAGTGCCACGCCGGCAGTGTCGATGGTTTCGCGGCCCACGGGAGGCATTTTGATGTCACCGACCGTGTTCACGCGCATGAACGCGATCGAGCGCCAGATATCATGCGGCGCGATCACTCGCGGCCGGTCTATTCCCTGGTCGATCAACACCGGTCCATCGATCAGTTCTTGCCGGTCGAGCGGGGTGTCGTATCGGGCATCGAAATACGCGACGGTTTGTTCCGGCCTGTGGCACTGGGAGCAATTCGCATCAAGGTACGAGCGCGCCCGATCCTCGAGGCTGCGCGTCTCATCGTTGGCGGCGGCGAGCGTGGGCAGAGTCGACAGATCCGTGCTGCCGATGTCCGGCGAGAACAACCCCAGATGGTTCCAGGTGCGCAATTCGTTGTCGGACACGCCCGACGGATACCTGAAGGCATGATTCATTTGGCGGGTCTTCACGCCGAGTACGCCGCCGGACCTGGCGTTGTGACAGGTGAGGCAATCCTGCGGGCTAGGGTAATACCATGTCTGTTTCCCCACGCTGCCGGTCGCCGACTTGATCGGAATCTCTTCGGATAGGCTGGTCTTGAGGAGATCGGCATCGCTATTGTCCGGCCTCCATTTGTAGTCTGCGCCGTACACGCCGCCATCGCTGTCGCATACCAGGACGCGGGTTTCGAGTCGGCGTTTCACTTCGGGATGGGCGGCGTCGGTGGCGAGTTCAAAGGTCTTGATGAACACCGTGCCTTTCGGGAAAGTCCATTCGCCCGTCGGTGAGAACTTTATCTTTTCGTTGGGGATGGCGGCCCAGCGCGATTTGACGGCTCCATCGGACCAAAACGCGACCACGAGGTCGTAGGGAATGAGCGCTCGGTTCGGAATTTGGTGCGATGCATCAAGGAACGCGCCGGTTTGAGAGAGCAGGGCCGGCAATGCCCCGTTGGCGCGATGCGGCATGTGCAAATACGGTTCCGGCACGGCGCGCACCGATAGTCCAAAGTCGAGGCGGTCAGGGTTGCTTAGCGCTCCTCCGAAGCTCGGCGCGCTGAGGGTCAGAACAAAGGTGAAAACCGGTAAAACCCGGCAGAAATTCGGCGGCATTGGGAGCTTGAGACGCGATCAGTGCAGTATGGCCATCCTTGATGGTTGCAGCTATTTGGCCGCGAGTCCAATCGCGCCTGGATGGTGGGCTAAACCGAGAGGTGCCAGCCCATTTCGATCATGGTTTGAACGCAATCCTCCGGCAAATACGATCGCCATATCCGGATGTTTTCGGCCGCGCGCGCCGCATCGGCTTCGCTGATCTCGCCATCGGTCTTATTCTCATTGGACTTGGTATCTGGTGCGGCTGGATCCGGGTCGAGATTTCGCGCCGCAGCCTCTGGCTCGGGGTTCATTGCGGTGCTCCATGCTGATGGGTCGGTCGGTGTAAGAGTTACACGTCAGTACCGTCCCATCTGTGCGGTAGCGCACCTAAGCCTCACCTAGGACTTCGGTTGGGGTTTTCCGCGGAGTCAGCGCCGCAACTCGTCTACCACGTGGTCGATCTTCGAGCGGACGCAATAGCCCTCGACGGCACGGGTGCAGTCTTCGACTTCCTCACGGGTAAAGGTCACGCGGGCGATTTTATTGTTGGCGCCGACATCGATGATCACCATTCCGGGCGCCGCCCGCTTGGACCCGCGAGAGGTGTCGCCGAGGCTTTGTCTCTCGATCCCGGAGGCCTCGAGTCTGGCTTCGATCGCACGCCTTATGTTATGCAAACCCAGCGAGAAGTGTTCTTCCAACCGATCATCTGGCATGGCGCGACCTTCCCACAGCCGGCCGAAAGGCTCTGTGAAGTCTTTAGCAATTTCAATGCCTCTCAGGCCGCCGCGCTTCAGCCGCTGCACACGGCCCCACGGGCGATCATGCAAAATACGCGCAGGAAAGTCGCGCACCGACATGTTGGTGGCAGTGACATTCGCGCGCGCGGATCGTGCGATCCGCCTGCACACACGGCGAGGGCGCCTCGATCTGTGGTATCGGGAGCACAAGGACGGCATCTTCGGAATCACCACCACGGTCGTCGTATCGCTGGTCACCGCGCTGATCACGGTGCTGGTGGTGAAGCGTTGATCAGGCCGTGTCGGACGGCGCCGTGGCCGCATCCACGCCTGCGAGCCGGCGTAGGCCGGGGTCTTTGACGAGATGTAAGACGCGCGAGAATAGATGCCCGTGCTCTTCGGCGCGGCCGATATGAATCACGCCGGTTCGCGGCAGATCCTTGACGAAGATATCGGCAATGCGCTCGCGCGCGTCGTCCTCGAGAGCGTCGAGCACCTCATCGATCAGCACCCAGGGCGGCGCGTGCAGCACGACGCGCGCAAATGCCAGAGTCTGCTGCTCGTCCTCGCTCAATTCTCTGTCCCAACGCTGCGATAAGTCGAGCCGCGGCACGAGCCGCTCCAATCCGACGCGTGCGAGCGCCCTCGAAAAGGCGTCGGCTTTAAAGGACGCGGCCGCGCTCGGGTAGGCGAGAATTTCGCGCAGCGTACCGGGAGGCAGGTATGGGATGCGCGGCATGTACAAGAACTCCTCACCCTTGGGATGAACGATTCGTCCCGCGCCCCAGGGCCACAAACCCGCCAGCGTGCGAAACAGCAGGGTCTTGCCGGTGCCGGAGTCGCCGACGATCAAGACGCGTTCTCCGGCCGTTATCCTTACCTTTTTTTCCGCGAGCATGGTGGCGCCCGCCGGCGAGGCGATCTCGAGATCGTCGATCTCGATACTGCCGGCACTGCCTTCGGCGTACACGATCTGGCTTTCGACCGTGTGGATCGCATCCATGTCGAGGACGGCGCGGCGGAAGCTCGCGACGCGCAGGAGGGTGGCGCGCCAGTCGGCGATGGTGCTGAAATTATCGACGAACCAGCGTAAGGAGGATTGCACTTGGTTGAAGGCTCCCGATGCCAGCATGAGGCCGCCGAAGGAGATGTTTCCCGCAAAATACAGCGGGGCCGCGACGATTATTGGGGCGACCAGCGTAAACCAGCCATAGCCGGAGGTGATCCAGGTGAGATTGGTGAGTCCGGTGACGAGCCGTGCCGTCGCGGCGAGCACGGCGGAGAGATCGAGATCGATCCGGCGCGTTTCGTCAGCCTCGCCGGCGCTGAGAGTGATCGCGTCGATATGCTCATTGACACGCACCAACGAGAAGCGCAAATCGGCCTCACGCGCATAACGATCCGCATTGCGATCGATGAGGCTGCGCCCCACCCAATAACTCAGCAGGGACGCAGAACCCGAGTACAGCACGGCCGCCCACACCATGTAGCCGGGGACCGAAACGATACGTCCCCCGATATGGAATGCGAAATCACTCGACAGCGACCAGAGAATCTTCACGAAAGTCACCAGCATGATCGAGGACTGCAGCAAGCCGATGCCGAGATCGGCGGACAACTCGGTCAGGTGGCGCGCGTCCTCGTGCATGCGTTGATCGGGGTTCACGCCGATCGCGCCGGCATTCGCCAGCCGAAATGCCCGGCCCGGCAGCAGCCAGTTCTGAACCAGATCGTGCACCAAACCCTGTCGCAGCCGCAGCTTCAGCGTTTCCGTGAGCCAGCGCTGCCCGACGTTCAGGATCAACAACGCTCCGGCGAGCAGAGCGAAGATTCCCAATTGCACCAGGAAGCGCGGAAAGTCGCGGCGCGACAGCGCATCATAGAACGGCTGATTCCAGCCATTGAGGCGGATCTGGCCGTATGCCGTGGCGGCGACGACGAGAAATATCGCGGCGCATATCCAGAACAGCGTATTGCGCACCGGCGATGCGAACAGGGCGCGGCGCATCATGCGCAGTTGCGGTACGAGGGCGGAGTTGGCAATCTCGTCCAAAGCGGCTGCGGTTTTTGTCATGACTCGCATTATCTCGCAACGCAGCCGCCAGGAAGGGGAATTCAGTGGACCGTATCGAAGCCTTGATCGCCAAAATGACCGTGGCGGAGAAGCTGGGTCAACTCACCATGACCGCGTCGACCTATGCGGTCACGGGACCGGTCATCGCGGGCGATTCGACCGATGCAATCAAAGCCGGCACGATCGGCAACCTGCTCAACATGGTCGGCGCCGAGCACGTCCGCGAGATGCAGCGGCTCGCGGTCGAGGAGTCGCGCCTCGGTATCCCGCTGCTGATCGGGTTCGATGTGATCCACGGCCATCGTACGTTGTTCCCAATACCCTTGGCCGAGGCCGCCGTGTTCGATGCGCAAACCTGGGCGTTGACCGCGCGCGAGGCCGCGAAGGAAGCGGCGGCCGACGGGCTCGCCATGACCTTTGCACCCATGCTCGATGTGGCGCGCGATCCGCGCTGGGGCCGCAGCGCCGAGGGCCCGGGCGAAGATGCATGGCTCGGCGCACGCATCGCGGAAGCCAAAGTGCGCGGCTTCGAGGGTGCCGATCTCGCCGACCGGGATTCGCTCGCCGCCGTCGCCAAGCATTACTGCGCCTATGGCGCCGCAACCGCGGGACGCGAATATGCGTCCGTCGACATCTCCGAGCGCACTTTGCGCGAAGTGTATATGCCCCCCTTCGCCGCGGCGGTGACCGCGGGCGTCGCCGCCGTCATGCCCGCGTTCAACGATCTTGCGGGGGTGCCGATGACGGCAAACAAGGCGCTGCTGCGCGATTGGCTGCGCGGGCGATTCGGTTTCAACGGGGTGATCGTCAGCGACTACAACGCCATCGCCGAACTCATTCATCACGGCATCGCCGCCGATCTCACCGAGGCGGCCGTGCTCGCGCTCAAGGCTGGGGTCGATATCGACATGATGGCCGATGCGTATCGTCGCGGCTTGCCGCTCGCCCTCGAGCGCGGCCTCGTTACCGTGGCGGAAATCGACGAATCGGTGCGCCGCGTGCTCGCACTGAAGCAGCGCTTGGGATTGTTCGATGACCCGTATCGCCGTGGCGCAACGGCGGAATCCGCCGCGGCCGTCGCACATCGCCGGCAATTGGCGCGTGAGGTGGGCGCGCGCGCCATCGTGATGCTGAAGAACGACAAGCAGGCGCTGCCGCTTTCGATGCCCGCCGGGCGGGTCGCGGTCTTGGGTCCGCTCGCCGACGCACCGGCTGAAATGCGCGGACCCTGGTGGGGGGCCGCGGAGGCGGACGGACAGGTGACCGTGGTCGCGGGTCTGCGCCGCGCCCTATCGGAAACGCGAGTGCTGTACGCGCCCGGAGTCGCGATCGACGGTGAGGACGTCTCCGGAATCGCGGGCGCGCTCGATTTGTGTGCGGCTGCGGACGCCATCCTGCTATGTGTGGGCGAAGCCGCCACCATGAGCGGAGAGGCCGCTAGCCGGGCGCATCTCGGACTTCCAGGCCAGCAGCGCCGATTCGCCGAAGCGGTCTTCGAGCGTGCCCGCGCGCTCGCGAGGCCCGTGATCGTCGTGCTCTTCTCCGGCCGGCCGCTCATTGTCCCGTGGTTGTTCGAGCAGGCCGACGCCGTGCTCGCCGCCTGGTTCTTGGGCAGCGAGGCGGGCAATGCCATCGGCGATGTGGTGACCGGACGCGTGAGTCCGAGCGGCCGCACGCCCGTGACCTGGGCCCGCGCCACGGGGCAGATACCGATATTCTTCGGCGAACGCCCGACCGGCCGGCCCGCGGACCCCAAGGACCATTACACCAGCAAGTATCTCGACGTGGCGAATGACCCGTTGTTTCCCTTCGGCCACGGACTCACCTATGGCCGATTCACGCTCTCGAATCTTCGCGTGACACCGCATGAGGTCGAAGAGCATGACGATATTCGCATTCACGTCGAGGTGCGGAACGAAGGTGGCGCCGCCGCGGAGGAGACCGTGTTCCTGTTCACGCATGACAAGGTCGCGAGCGTCGCGCGCCCGCTGCTCGAGCTCAAGGGGTTCGCCAAGATCAGTTTGCGCCCGGGCGAAACAGGCGAGGTGAGCCTGACGCTCAATGCCTGGGATTTACGCTTTCTCGGACTCGATCTCGAGCCGGTGTACGAACCGGGTGAGGTGGAGATACTGGTCGGCCCGTGCGCGGATCGAGCCCGGCTCCTGGCTGCCAACGTGCAGCTATGCTGGTCGCGCCCCTGTTAGTGCGGTTGCGCCCCTGTTCGAGCCCCTTTTGGCGACGGTCGAGCGCAGTTTGTCGAAGAGCGACCGGCTAGCGTTTCTTGTCCGTATCGCAGGCCCAATGTGACATCAATTCACTTTGTGTCCCGGGAACGATCGGCTCCCACGGCAGCTGTTTGACGTCGGCCTCTTCGCTGCGCTGATTGCCGGCGAGGTTATTGTCGGAATAATAGATCACGATGAGCGCCCGAGCTTGTCCTTTAGTGCAATCGAACTGTAGCCTCTCGACGTCGCTCGAGTAGAAATCGCCGTCCGGGCTCTTTTGCGGTTCCGGAAATTCCTGTCGCAGCCAGACGGTCACGGTGTGCCCCGAATGCTTCAACTGGTGCTCGGTGCTGAAGGTCGCCCAGGAGCCTTCCGCGCCGACCGCCCTGAACGTCCAGCCGCCGGCGGACATCGGATCGAGCGTACGCACCCACGCCATGGGGTCTGCCTTGCGGGCGGCGCGCTGCGCGGCGAGTTGCTCGGCCCGCGCCTTCTGATCGGCCTGTGCCTGTACCCGCTGGGCCTCCCACATCTGGGCCTGTTCCGGAGTTTGAGCGGCGATGATTGTCGCGTGCAAGATGCAGGTGGCGACCGGCACCGCCATCGCGAGTTTCCGGCATTGGCTTCGCATGTTCATCAGCGCGCATTTTATCATTCCGCCCTTGCGGCATGCGAATACTGGTAGCCCATGCGGTAATAGTAGTGCCGCACGATCTGGCCGTCCTTCATGAGCACGCCATCGGTGACCGGTCCCAAGCGTGCGACATGCGATTCGATAGCCTTGCCATCGAGATCTCCGCGATCCAAAGCGACCAGCAGCAAGGTGCGGCCATCCTGCGACTCGGCCGGCGTCCACCGTTCGTACATGAGGCCGATCCCGCCAAACAGATGCTGGCTCGATACGCTCACGGGCGGCCCTCCTCGCGCTACGGCGTAGAACGCCAATTCACTCGCCACGACGTAGCGATCCATCCCGACGACCAATGGCTCATCGCCGGTCTCGCGGCGCATTGTCGCTGTAACCTCGGTGATCTGGCGGCTCAAATCGCGCCAACCGACAGGCACGAGCTCGGTATGCCTGCCGTAGCTCAAGCCCGGCCATCCCAAGACGAGGTAGTGCAGGCCGGCACCGTAAATCAACGACATGGTCACGAGCGTCGGCGTCCAGGCGCCGCGCACCCAGGCTCCTAGGGCGCCGAGCTTCTCGGCGCCGGCACCCATTCCGATTGCCATCAAGGGCAGCGCCGCGATCCACGGTGCGCCGGTCCAGTCGAGCTTCACCTCATGGCGCAGGCTGAATACGGCGAATACCGCGACAGGAATGAAAATGGCGAGGCGGATGAAGAGCCAGCCGCGGGCGGCGGCGATTCCGGAGTTCACATCGGACGGCGGCGGTTTGCGGCGCCAGGATGCGGCCGCGACCGCCACCAGGCCCGTCGGCGTGATCAGGATCAGCGCCGAGGCGAGCAATTTATGCAGGGCGAATCGCGGCGCTTCGGCCAGCCGTCGCGAGGTTTGGAACGTGAATGACGCCCAGTCGTGTTGCGCATTCCAAATGATCACGGGGGAGAAGATCGCGAGCGCGACCAAGACGGCGGCATAGGGCTGCCAGCGCCGCCACCAACGGCGCGACTCGGGGCTCCACAACATGCACAGCACGGTCACCGGACCGAGCAGGGCGATGGAGTATTTTGAAATGAGGCCGAGCCCCGCGCTCACCCCGACGCCCCACCACGCCTTGCGCTCCTCCGCGATCAGCGCGCGCTCGAGAAAATACAGGCACGCCGCCCACGCGGCGGTCAGCGGCGAGTCTGGGGTCATCAGCATTCCCGCCAGGAAAAAGAATGGCAGGGTCTGCGCCAACAGCAGCGCGGCCGGAGCGCTTGCGCGGCCGAAGAGGTTTCTCGTCAGGCGATACGCGAAGAACGAAGTGACCGCGGCGCAGCCGACGGCGCCGATGCGTACACCGAACTCCGTTTGACCGAAGATCGAGGTGCCGAGGCGGATCAGCCATGCCACCATGGGTGGATGGTCGAGATAACCCAAGTCGAGATGGCGTGAGTAGTTCCAGTAGTACGCCTCCTCGGGCAGCAGTTCGGCGGAACCGAGATACACCAGACGCAGCGCGAAGGCGTAGGCGATGAGATAGAGCGATGCCCCGCGCGTCGATGCGATCACGAGTGCATATCCGGGTATGGTGACCGCAAGTCCGGCAGCCACCGCGAGCACGATCGATATCTGCGGCGGCCAGCCCCAGCTTTGCGTAAGCAAGCCGAGCACGCCGCCGCGCAGAAACAGCGCCAGCAGGGTTACGATCGTCAGCCGGATATATAACGCAACGCCCGTGGCGCGTCCGCCGGAAATGATTGTTGAACGAAGATTCAGTAGGTAATTCAATGTGATGGCGACCGCGAACGCGGCAAGATGGCTGGGCAGCAACGACTTGCCGGCGGCGATCGCGAGATCGAAAATGAGCACGTCGACGAGCGGCGCCATCGCGGTCGCGGTATAGCGGTTCATGGCCTGAATCCCATTATTGTTGACGCGCCGGCACTCGTTCGTGCTCGAGGAGGCGCCGCCGTTCATGGTAGCAATATACGCAGAGTCCGCTGAGGCGTTCTGGAACTACGCCGTCGACTACGGTACACCTGAGCCCGATCAGGCCGGTGATGCGTGATGCCGCTGACGCGGCGTCAAACGAGTGGGTAGCGGGCGGGTGCGGCTAGCGAGGGAAGGTGCGCCAGCTGGCGCGCGCGCGGCCGGCGTAGCTTCCGCACATGCGGCGCGCGATTTCGCGGGCCGCGGAGCGATCGATGGATGGGTCCGCATGGCCGGTGACGAAGGTCACGAACTCGCCAAAGATGGCATGAGCCAACAGCGTCATTCCGCCGCCGATCACGAGTAACGGCAGCAAGACGAACCAGGCGATAACGCATCCAATCGCGAAAACCAGCGCCTTCAACGACATTGCGAATTCCCTTTGCTTTGTAGAGTAGTCATTTTCTCGATCCAGCCACTGTGGAGCATAGCGCGGGAGACGACGGAAAACTTCGAACTACGTCTCAGTCCTGCCAAGTCGGGTTGCCGTCGTGGCGAGGTTCGCACGCTTATTGTGAAATGAAATGAGATGAACTGCGGGTTATGGTCAATTGAAATATATGGTGATCTTTTGGGATGTCGGGCGAGGCGGGACGGGGTGATTCGGCCCCGATGGGAATCCCTAGCGGCGTCGCAACCGCGGCCTCATCGGGAGGAATCGTCAGCGTGATGCAAAGTCCCGGATTGCGGTCCTCGAGTTCCAGCGCGCTGCCATGCAGCTTCGCGACCGCCTGCACCAGACTCAAACCCAGGCCCACGCCCGGCGTGCCGCGACTCGCGTCGCCACGATAGAAGCGCTCCACCACTTTCGCCTTTTCCCAGTCGGCGATTCCCGGGCCATCGTCGGCGACTGAAATGTCGGCGCCCCCGTCGCTGCGCGCTCGAACGGCAACCTCGATCACCCCGTTCACCGGGGCGTACTTGAGCGCATTGTCGAGCATGTTGCTCAGGGCCTGCGACAGCAGCACGGGGTCGCCGGAGACCGGTAGCGCGCCGTCCGATACCAATGCGAGAGCGATGTTCTTCAATTCCGCCGCCGGGGCGTAGAACTCGACCGCGTTCGCCGCGAGCTCCGCCGCATCGAGCCGCACGAAACCTGAACGGCGCATTCCGGCGTCGATCTCCGCGAGCCTCAGCAGCGCATCAAAGATGCGAATCACCCGGTCCACATCCGCGACCGCAGCGTCGATCTCCGCGTAGGCCTGCTCGGGCGGCGGCCGAATGAGCGACAACTCCTCCAGACGCGAGCGCAGCTCCGCCAGCGGCGTTCGCAGATCATGGGCAATCGAATTGGAGACATCGCGCACGCCGTGCACCAAGAGCTCGATTTGATCGAGCATGCCGTTGATCGTGCGCGACAGCGTATTGAGCTCATCATCGTTGAGATAGGTCGGCAGACGGTGTTTCAGATCGCCGTGAATGATTGCGGACACCGTTTGGCGGATGCTGTCCACCCGCGACATGAGCGCACGCCGCGTGATGAGTCCGATCAGCAGGCCGGCGATCGACAGCACCGCCAAGGCCGCCGCCAGCCCAGCCCAGAAGCGCGATTGCAAGGGGGCGAACAGGGTGTTGTCGCGGCCGACCAGCAGCCGGTAAGTGCCGAGCATCGCGACATGCACCAGCGCGGGGTGGGTGACCTTGTTACCCACGTCCACTTCGATGGTGTAGTTGCCGGGCGCCGCGGGCACCGCCGACGGCCATCCCCGCAGATTGCCGGCCAGAGGATGCAGCGAGTCGTCGGTCAACAGCAGGATTCTTTCGTTGGCGATCTGCATGCGCACGCGCGCATCGATGAAATTCTTGAGTCCGTCGGCGCCATCGCGGCGGTATACGTCGGTAAGACGTTGGGCGTCGGCGAGGAGGATCTCCACCCGGCCGTCACGGATGGTGACCTGCCAGGCGTACCACAGCGGTGCCGCGAAGAGCACGAGGGCGGTGATCCCCAGCGCGACATAGCCGAAGGCCAGAGACAGCGCCGACGAGCGAATCATCTCAGTCGGCCGCCGTCACGGTGTAGCCCGCATTGCGCACGGTGCGCAGCAGCGGGCGCTCGAACTCGGCATCGATCTTTTGGCGCAATTTGCTGATGTGCACGTCGACCACGTTCGTTTGCGGATCAAAATGATAATCCCACACGTTCTCGAGCAGCATGGTACGCGTCACGACCTGTCCCGCGTGGCGCATCAGGTACTCGAGCAGCTTGAACTCGCGAGGCTGCAGGGTAATCGGCCGCTCGCCGCGGCTTACCTTGCGCGTCAGCGGATCCAGATGCAAGTCGCCGACAGTGAGCGGCAGCTCGGTGCTGATGCCGTCCGCTCGCCGATGCAAGGCGTCCAAGCGCGCGAGCAACTCGCCGAACGCAAAGGGCTTGGTCAAATAGTCGTCGCCGCCGCTGCGCAGGCCGCGGATGCGGTCATCGACCTCGGACAGGGCGCTCAAGATCAGGATCGGAGTGCGTGTACCGGTCTTGCGCAGTACTTCG
>Ga0116229_10002892_pt1 | contig 28088 bp, 22 predicted proteins | sample S1TSphgellanicum_3_FD_87313 | JGI IMG/M metagenome (GOLD analysis project Ga0116229, IMG submission 87313) | Host-associated microbial communities from peat moss isolated from Minnesota, USA - S1T2_Fc - Sphagnum magellanicum MG | ecosystem: Host-associated > Plants > Peat moss > Unclassified...
CCCCGCCCCCCCCCCAAAAACAAAAAGAAAACCCATGGGGAAAACATTGGGAACCTGTTGGAAAAAAGGGAAAATGAAAAAAATCTTCCTTTTTCCCCCCCCCCACCCCCTCAAAACTTAAAAGAAAAAAACAAAACACCTTTAATGTAAGCTGAGCCTTCCCATTGGCTGCATGAAACTTTTATTCCCAAAACTTTTTGGCATCGTTTTCAACCTTGACTAATACCCCCATTATAAACTGGGGGTACTTATTATTTATTCAATTAGGAGGTTGCACACAATCCTTTCTTCTGATCATTTTGTTTCAGGCCACAGCTAGCGACGCTGAAGCCAACATTCAAGAGGGGCCCCTTTGCCCTTTTCCCCACCCACACAATGTGACGAAAAAACCATGTACAACCTGAGAAAACAAATCAAAGCCAGTCATCATTAGGGCCAAAATGAGAGATCAATCTCTTTACTTAGGATGTGGGACAAAAAGGTATGCACTTATTTGATCATTTTGCTTGCAAAACGGGTTTACAGACTAGTACTCTATAATGAATGTAAACACAATATCCTTGCCTTGCTAGGCAAGGCCAACAAAGAGTCCAATTGAAGAACAAGCAATGAAGGACACCACAACATGCCATGTATATACTGCTGCCTTCTTATACTTTCATACTTCCCTAATGCCTTTTTGCACATTGATGTTTGCTGGTTGGCTGAACCTCATATAACTGGTCCTCTTCTGTGTCCCACTAACCCTAAGTTCGTACCGTTGGTTATGTTCGGTAACTGGCTCAAGCTTATTGGTTACCCTGCGTGCTCAAGCCAGTGAATAGACAACTGGGTTCCCCAAAACTTGATACCTGCCCAACTGGGTACCCGGCCAGATTTGATTGGTCTCAACTAACTACATAAATAAATAATTTTTTATTTATTTAGAGCAATATGAAGTTCTAGTGGTTTTTTTCAATTTTCTCATGTTGCGCCATTGGCTAGCATCCCAACCCAAGGAGGGGTTTAGCATTAAATGGGCGATAGGTTTTTAGAATATTTAGAAAACTAGTTTTTAAAATGCTACCAAGCTAAAAGTCAGAGTCTACTAAATGTGGCTAAATTTTTTCAATATATATATACATATTCGAAATTTGGCGGATTTTTTTTTTGAGAGAGAGAGAGAGAGAGAGAATATTGCTTCCGAATATCCCCTTTTATTTTTTATTTTTCACATTTTTGGCGAAATTTCGCACTAAAAAAACTTTGACAGGAACAGAGAAAAAAATAAAGGAAAAAAAGATAAAAGTACACGACATAGTATACGTACTGTAGATACAGTATTGATACGGTTTAAATACAGTATATAAGACCCGATGTGAGACAGAGGGGAGAGATGGGGGAGAAGAGTACTCGCTTACTCTCCTTCTCCTCCTCCTTCTCCTCCTCCTCTCTTGCACGACATCAGAAAAGATGCCGCGGACTAGCCGTGTGGGCAATCGTCGCCACTGCCTGCTGCTTCTGCTTCCCTACAATGAGAGCTTTCCAACAAATGTATACCCAAGAAAACTGGTGCAAATTTGAGCCAGATAGTCCCCGTTGAAGAAGCTATAGAGCCGCCGCCTCATGTTGCAGCAGCAGCATCAGGGTCTCTTACTGCTGAAATCGAGCTCTGTAGGGAGCTTTGTTTTTTGCACAGGTGCTAGAAGAAGAACAAAAAAGTTACTTGTATGGTTCGTCTCTGTCGTGCTGGATAATTTGAGATCCTTGATGATCAATCGATCGAGGGTTGTCGTTGTGTGTCCACACAAAAGCTGCCGCTTGCGATGGCATGAGTTTCATCCCTTTAGAGGCATCTAAACAGGTTGGGGTTTTTGCGGAGGTGAGGTCTTTCGGTCTGATCCTTCGTTCTTCTTCATTTCAGATTGCTCCTGGAGGCGGATCAGCCGAAAAGGAAGGTGCAGAGTTTGAGGGAATTTCCGGGGCTCTGATCCTGGGGTTAGAGTTTCCTGCCACCAGGAGGTTGCAGCAGGATTTGCTCTGCTGCATCTGCGGATTAAACCCTAATGGCTGCAGGAGAAGGCGATTCAGATTGGGGTGGTGATGCTGCTGCTGATACCACCACAACAGAAGAGCTGCTGCCCGCCGGAAGAAGCAGTAACTTGGACCATTCAGGTCAGCAGCATGTCCGGCTGCAGGAGGAGGAGCTTCACCACTTCTTGTTGAACAAGAAGAAGGCTGCAGCAGCAGCTGAAACTCATGTGTCTCTAAAGGAATCAGAAGCTGCTGCAGGAGCTCCGGGAGCTTCACCAGATGAGCCAACAATCTCTGTTAGCAAATTCCCTTTGCCTGTAAAGCTGCATTTCAATCTTTCTTTTGCCAACACTTTCCAGTCTTTTTGGTTCATTTCTCATGAAGCCTGTTGAAGATTTCATTTGAGCCTGCTTTTTTTTGTAAATTTTGCGAGCTTTCTGATGTCAACTGGAGAAAATGCTAAAATATACAAGATATGGTATACAACGCCTAATCTGAGGAGATTCATCTTGAATGCAGATGTTGCCAATGCAGGGCAATTGTTACAAACCCTCTGAGCAAAAACACTGAAGGATTCTATTGATTCTAGTCTATGCAGGCATCATTTCTTGACATGGTGCTTCATCTCAAGAGTTTTCTGATCTGTGAAAAAATTGGGTTGCTGCTACTGCTATATGACCTGTACATGCTCTGATGTACTTAGTAACAACCTTGGAAGGCAATTGAGATTATCATCTGAGCACACTTCCCCATGAAATCCGTGTAGTTTAACATTGTAAAAAACTGGTGAATGTGCAGGAAAACAACGACCACCCAGGGCAAGATGAAAAAGATGATCCCAGTTTCACATTGGCATTATCAGAGAGGGACTCTGGAAATGTGGTCTCTTCTCAGAGCACTGCCATGGAAATGCTTGAGAACATCAATTCCATTGATGATGAAATTCCATCCACTTCTCCTGGTGTTACAGGTTAGCTTTTAATATACCACTGTCTGTTTTAGCTCATCGTGAATGTCATTGAGCAGAGAGTAAGTTCTACTGTCAGTCAGTTGGTTGTGTGTAGAGATTGTGACTGGTGCATACCCCACAATCTCTCAGTAATTTATGTAAAAACACCTGAGCATGATTGACCCAATAGCCCAAGTTGGTGGTACTCATAGCTAACTGCCTTGACAAGTGAGCAGTTCAATTTACTAAAAAGCCATTCCAGAGATGGCCAGGAAAAGGTTAAGAAAAGAAATCAGATAGGAGAGGAGCAAGATTGTAGCAATCCATCAATGCTGCTGTGACCAGAAAGCTGTTGCTGTCATTCACGTGGTTACCAAGGTAACGGCTCTCTAATGTGAGCAGAGCAATGATGGTGTGCACTGTACATTTGCAGGTGAGGTGAGGGATCTGATGCCAGATCTAGTCAGTAAATCTGGTCTTGGTGTCCAATCTGAAAGAACTGCTAATGTTGGTCCTTCTCCAATTGAGAGAGATCAGGTGGAGACAGAACTCCAGATTGGAATACCTTCACATGTGGGTCCATCCAAACTGAGTACTGGAGCTCCAGTTCTGGAGAGAGACAGTCAGGAAGCTTGTGATTTGGGGTTGGAGGAAGAGAGATTACTGTATGATCTCTCAGAGAGCCCAAGCTGCTGTGATCAAGGGCCAGAGGAGTCAAGATCAAGTACTGAAGGGGAGGCAGATGTCAGAAGTGGTGTGCTTGAACCAGTGTCTGAAGCGAAGGATGTAGGCAGATGGAAGGAAGAAACTGTTGTGAGCCTTAAGATACGAATAAAAGAGCTTGAGACCCAGTTGCATGACCAGACAGAATGGGCACAGCAAAAAGTAATGCAGGCTGCACGGCGGCTGAGCAAGGACTTAGCTGAACTCAAGGCACTGCGACAGGCAAGAGAGGAGATGCTGCGCCTGAAGAGTGATCAGAAAGCCCTAGAGGACAGTACGATGAAAAAGCTCTCAGAAATGGAAAGTGCTTTGAAAAAGGCAAGTGGCCAAGTTCATCATGCAAATGCTGCTGTGCTCAGGCTGGAGAATGAGAATGCAGAGGTGCGGGCAGAGATGGAGGCTGCTAAGCTTAATGCAGCTGAATCTATTGGCATCTGCCAAGAAATTGCCAAGCGGGACAAGAAAAGTTCAAAACAGGCACAAGCCTGGGAGAGACAGAAGGTGAAGCTACAGGAAAACCTGTCAGAGGAGAGGCAGAAGTTGACCCAAATGCAGCAACAGCTTGCACAAGCTAAAGAACGGCAGCAGCAGGCAGAGGTAAGTTTCTCTGCATTCTCAGTCCATCTGATTTCTACATGTTACAACAAATGCAGACAGCAAATCCTGTTTATTACTAGCATGATTGGAGAGAAGTCATCTCCATCATCCATCTACTCTTTTGGGTTTTTACTGCTGTCACTGTTGTGTGAACCACTTGTCAGTTGTTTGTCTGTTTTTGAGGGTCGGTTATCCCTTCTCCTTTTTCTTTTCTGTGTTTGCTGATACATTTTTGGGTCTGAAATCTCAAGTTCCTTATTATCAGGTCATCTCTGGAATTCTATTGAGGTTGACTTGGGATCTGTACATGCCATCAATTTATGTGAGCAATACTTTTCCTGTGGGCATGAACACTTTAGATCAGGTTCAAAATTACTTAGGTCTGGGCAAGACAAAAGGTTTTCAGATGTACCCCCTTTAGAGTCAAATCGCAGGGTGGATTTCTTTGGGAAAGATGCTAAGCCAGGAAGGAGTGCTATCATGGCCAAATTTCAGGTCAGACGGAGGCAGGAAGAAAAGGCGAAAGAGGAAGCTGTTTTACGAGCTGATAGTGAAAAGAGATTGAGAGAGCAGGCAGAAGTGGCTGCCAAGAGACGAGAAGAGACAATACGGAGGAAAGCAGAGGCAGACAAGCTGCGCCATCGTGATGATATCCAAAGGTTAGAGCAGGAGATAACGGCACTGAGGGTATCAGCAGAATCATCTCATCTAGCAACATGGCATTGGGGTCCTGCTCTCATCACCCCTGGTAGGCTTCCTTTGAAGGAAATAAATGAGAGGCGATTACCTGAAGTCAGAGAATGCCAGGATTTCTCTACTAGCGATGTCCACCGTGACCGGGAGTGTGTCATGTGCATGTGTGAGGAGATGTCAGTTGTCTTCTTACCTTGTGCTCATCAGGTAGTCTGTGCCAAGTGTAATGAGCTCCATGAGAAGCAGGGTATGCGGGATTGCCCCTCATGTCGGACCCCAATACAACAGCGCATCCATGTCTATGGTGTAAGCTCCTAACAAATGCTTGTATGACCCGCTTTAATATTCCAACATCAAAATTTGGTATCCAGGTTAAAACCGCATGTGTAGGGAAGGAAGGTGGTGTGTGCTTTTTATAGTAGTTGTGTATGTTACAAGTTGGGTTGCAACACAAACACAAGTGTTAGTTATGACTAGTAAACATGCAATCACTGCTGCAAACTCTGTATGTTTGTTCCTTTTTCTGAGTTGGAAGTGCTTTTACGCTTACAGTGTTAACTGAAGAGGGTCAAGCACAAATTTTCAACAATGTACAGTATTGGCTGTAAATTATGTGCTTATTCTTGAGTCTACTTGGTAAAGTCTCCATTTTCTACATTGTGTAACTGTTTGATACTTTTGGTTTTTGATGGTAAAAGTTCTTTACATAGCAATTCACAGAGAACTCTAGTTGAGCTAGGGTCATTTGATAAAGTTGAAACCTGGATCAGAATTGCTATTATATGAAATTGATTTGTCATAACCAGGTCTGCAGAAGGGATTCTAAGATCACAAAACAAAAGTGAGAAAAAAATGCTAAAGACAAAAAGACGAACCAGGTAAGAGATCTCTGAATTCTCAGGATTTCAAACAGAAAGCTATGTGTTCCAATCTCTTGCATTGAATCAACAACAAATCCTGTAAGTGCTCCCAGTTACCATGTCTTTGGTGTGAAGGTCCAGCATCTGTGTTGGGCGCAGCTCCCGACATTGCATTTACTGCAAATGGTGCTATATTTGTTTCCATGCGTCCAAAAATATCTTCCCCTTCCCTTACCTCTCCCTCTCCTTGTAGAATTTTGATGGAGAAACTTTGATGAATTGTCCATCACTTGAATTGCAGGAAGATGATGTCACGTGTCTATGTGTGCACCGTGAAGCCATTGTGAAGCTCTGCTTTACTCAGGAAAAGGAACTGAGCACAGGCCCTTCCGTGATTTTTGACCTGTTCCCTCGGCCTCAGGCACAGATCTCAAATCACGGAAGGGCTTGTACTCAGGCCCTTCTCCTATACATAGGCTAACCTCCATGGTCAATTGTGGGACAGAGACTCAACGAAAAAGTGTTTTTTTGGTTCACACATCCGTCCATCCATCATGGTGCACTGGTATGTTACTGGTTAACTCTCGCCAAGTCTCTCACATTATGAAAACAACGACGGTGTCGAACTCCGGGGAGCTCCTGCGCGAGAGAAGAAGAAGCTTCCAGAAGCTTCGAATGCCTGCGGGCGAGACGAGGCTTTTGGAAGCTATCATCGCTTTGTGCAGCGAGTGAGTGAGTGAGCGAGCTCTAGAGCTGGCACTCTCGGTGGCTGTGTCTGTAAGATGGCGTCGCCTCGTCTACGCCAGCCAAACTCTGAGGAGGAGCGGATGGGAGCGGGAAGTTTGCAAACCGATGATGATGATGATGATGGTGGTGGTGAGCAACGGTTATCACGCCACAAGAGACTTGCAAACCGTAGCTTCTCCCGGTGGAGGTCGGCAGGATCGAGCAGTAGCAGTAGTTAACGGTGGTGAATGGAAATTGCGAGCCCCCCGGCAACGGCTCTCAATGTTTTGGCCGAGCGTCTGCTCCACTGCTGGTAGGGTTAAAGTTTTTCTCTAACTGGAAGCGATGATATACATGCAGTCTTTGGCCACTGCTGCTGGATTGGGGTTTTTGTTTCGTATTTGAGCATGTTGCTTTGCAAGGAGGGTTCTGAGGAGTGGAACTTTCACTTGAAAAGAAATGATTTGAAACTTGTTAGGAATATGTTTTGAAGAACTGTGAATAGATTCCTCGGAACTGGAATACCAAGCAAAAGGGAAAAAAATAGGTTAGACACATTCTGCCATTGTTTTCTCTCATATTTGAAAAAGATTTTGTTGATCTATTACACTATGATTATCTTCTGGAGGGAAGCTAAAGCAATTCAAATTGGCGGATTTTGTCCACTAAATTGTAGCAGTTGCAATTTTCAACTGTTTGAATGGAGACTGTGCTTGCAAAGTGAGGAAGAGGTCAAATTCTTGCTTTGTTTCTTATTGAATCAGTTGGATTCTCATTAGCTTATAGCACTGTTGGCAATATCTGAATCCAAAGGATTATGCATTGTGAAAATGTGGAGAAGTTGTTGGAAGATTGGAAGGACAACAGTTTTTTTGTCAAACTCAATTAGGTCAGATGTATCTCTGGCTGAACTGTTTTATTTGTTGCAATCTGATTTGTCTCTGGACCTGTCAATAAATAAGCTTTTGGACCAAAGTGTTCATTATTATGTTAATTCCTGGGACTGTCCAGCATAGGAATAAATGGTGAAAAGTTCAAAGCCCATACAAGAATGTTCATTAAGAAGTTATTTTGCAGTCCGCAGGGCTGCAGTTGGGCAGTGGGCTGGTGTGGAGGATGAGACAACCTGGGGAGTAATGTCCAGTGTAGGGATGTCAGCATCAGTAGCAAAAGCTAATGACATCAAGTGGCCACCCACTGTAAAACGAGCTGCAGTTCTCTTATGTCTTTTTAAAGGTTCTGCTGGCGAGCTCCGAGTTATCCTCACCAAGCGGGCTGGCACTTTGTCTTCTCATTCTGGTGTCTCCCTGTCTCCCTGTAGACAGCTATATTGTGTTTTTCCTGTTGTTTTAGTGGGATGATTGAATCCATGGGACAATTTCAGAATTGTAAGATTGAAGGTGGTAAGAGGATTCTGATTGAACTTGCAGTTGTGTTGGAAACAATATGGTTGAGTCTCTTATTTATTGCAGTTGTCAATCCATATTGTTGTGTTAGTAGCAACTGCTTTGAAGAGACATCTTAGACATTCTTAAAGGCCAAGGAGGTTTCTGGTGGAAAAAGTATATGAGTGAGGAAAATCCAAGTTTCATGATCTGGGCTTAAGCAAGCATTGTCTCCATTCAAAAGCTCCAGCAGTAGTTGTTGCAGCTTGACCACTGAAATCTGCTTTGGACTTATGTTCCTTGTCTTAATGATGGAATCACAGTCCTCCAGAATGGGGACAATTGCTGAGACCAATATGAGTGAGTGGCACTTTTGCTGGCATGAAAATGCAGAGCTAAGAGTCCACCATCTAATGAAGAGTAGTAGCTAATTGTATTTGCAGGGGAAGTGGCACTGCCTGGGGGCAAAAGAGATGAAGAAGATAAGGATGATACAGCAACTGCCTTGCGGGAAGCACAGGAAGAGATAGGGTTGGAACCATCACAGGTCAGGGTTGTTGCAGTTTTTGAGCCCTTCCTTTCAAAGGTGATTTCTCATCTCCATTGAATGATCCTTGCACAAGGAAATCTGATGCCCAATTCCCCTTGGACAGAGTTCTTCAGAAATCTCTTTTTGACCAGCTCGTAACCTTTAAGCTGCACATCAGTATGTGTTACTTTTATTCCTCTGACTGCTTGATATCAGCAGAGAGCTATTTGCTGTGTTTATTCTCTGTAAATGTGTCTGCTGGCCTTGCTGGACTTTAACCTCATAATGTTGATGCAGCACTTGCTAGCAGTGACACCTGTTGTGGGATTACTGCGGGAGAATAGCAAGTTTACACCCACAGGAAATCCAGCAGAGGTTGAGTCCATTTTTGACACTCCTCTTGAGATGTTTCTGAAGGTACAGAATGGACCATTTTCCTTGTACTACCCGTGTTCTGAACTTTTACCCAGCTATAGTGGGAGATCAATCAGTCACCTGACAATGGAAGGGAATCACTTCCAAGCCAGCAGGGGAACATTTGCACAACCATGTAACCCTGGTTGTGGCAGTTAGGGAGTATTGCAGTAGATGTATCAATTAGGTTGTGGGCACATACTGTGCCACTGTCCTTCCAAATTGGTCAATCGACTCTAGTTTGGGAAAGTGTTACATTCACACACAGACTGCAAATTGTAGTTGATTTAGCCATGAACCAGACTTGTGTGGAATTGGAGGGTGGCCACCTATGTAGTTCATGCAGTGGATTCCAGGCAGAAGGATAAAATGTTTTCATACTATTGAAGATAGATCTGCAACTTTGTTTTCTTTATGAACAGGAGTAGACCATTTTTTCTTCTGAGTTGAAAGGCAATGAGTTACAGTGTGTTTATAAGTTGCAGGATGAGGCACACAGGTACGAGGATCAGATTTGGCAGGGTACTGTTTATCGGGTGCATTTCTTCAACTTTGAAACCCTGGATGGTGTAAAATATTCAATATGGGGGTTGACAGCATCCATGCTCATCCGAGCTGCATGTGTCATCTTCCAGCGGCAGCCTGCTTTTATGGAGGTTGCTCCCCAGTCAGTCAACTTCTCCAACAAGGAAGGAGGAGAGAACCCTAAGAATTAGAGCATTTTTATTGCTAATATTTCATTCTGTGCCCTGCCCATAGTTTCTTTGGTGACACTAAAAGTTGCTGACATGTTTGATTTTATTTGGCCCAGATTTATGAAAAGCACATCATAACATTCAACTTGGAGCATGTAAAATTGTTTTCCATGATCCAAATAATGTCACCATGTGGGACAAATTACTATTGTTGCCCAATAAAAAAAAGTCATTTTGTTCTACTGGCTCTGCCCTCATGGAGGGCATTGTACGTCGGGCATTGTCAGAAGCCCAAACTGAGTTTTAACTAGTGTTGTATCCTTGTTAAGGGTGCAACCTGGCTATATAGCAGTGTTGTGTGGTTCTTTGTTTTTCCAAAGAACCACCAGTTATGGGTAATTGACTTTTCAAGTTTTATAGAAATAGGCAATTCTAAGGGTTTTCAATTTGAATTTTAAAAAACTGGCAGATTCCCAGGGTTTGGAAAGTTTAATGGGTGGTGCTTTAGATTAGATTTTTGGCCAATTTATATGAAAGGGTTCTCAAAGTTTTTCAAGTAAAACTCTGGACCTGGATGTACTGTGTTAGTTATTAAAGCTGAAAGGGCAATTCTTGAAGTCAGGTTTTTGAGAGAACCAGTCAATTACACGAACCGATTCTTAGGCAAAGCTCTTGACTGGTTGCATTCTGTCAGCTTTTTCAATTGACAGCAAAACTCTAAAATGAACAATGAACTTCTTCTCAATGAATGCAAAACCCTCTAAAATCAGCCATCCTTCAATGAATCATTAGAAGGACCAAGTACTCTAGAATCCAAAGCTTACAAATTGCAAATACACCCATGAAGCTTCTTTTAAAATGGAGCCTTCTTTCAATGAAGCTTTTTGTTAGACTCAAGTAGTCCAAAATCTAGAGCCTCCAAAAAGCAAATGCACAACTTACAAATCCATCCATGAAGCTAGAAGGAACAAATCATATAGTCTAGAGTCCAAAGTACAAAATCAGCCATAAAGAAAACCCTCAATGATTCACATTAAAATTAAGAAATAAGCAACATCAAAAAATTTAGATCTATGCCCATTTTGGTGGAGTGAGGAACACAATAAAGGAACAAAATGAACATAAAAAAGCGAAATCACAACTATCTAGGAATTCTTCCAATGTTGTGCCCAGTGTGCACAATGTTATTGTTGTTATTGTATCCTTCCAAGCACCCAACAACACAAACCTCATTAGAGCTAGGTTCAAGTTGCACACTAGCTCTAGCATTTGGAGTTGAAGATTCCATGATATAGCGGCAACAAGGAATCAAAGAGAAAGAGCTAAGAATTGCAAGTAACTAGCAACAAGGAATTTGGGTCATAGGGAGAGACTAGAGAGTTGTGAGTAGCTAGCAGTAGGGTTAGAGAGTAGAGAATCATGAGTAGCAATTTGAGAAAATGGTGATCCAAGATGGTGCAGACATGCAAGGTGATGGCAATGGTAGTGAAATGCAAAAAAACTTATAGTTGCATATCACAACTTGAGCTTGTTGATAAGAAGAAGAAAGACCAATCAACAAGACACAAGACACATGATGCATGAGAGATGAGAGACAAGAGATAACAAAACAAAAAACACACTTCGAAATTTTCTCACCTTCATCTAATGCATTCACCATACTTGAGTAAAAGCGTAAAGGGGAAGCCTTGGCATAGATGGCATTCGATCGTGTTGTTTCAAGGTCACATTCAAGAGCAAATCCAAGTGCAAATTTGAAGTTGCCAGCTACACTCAAACTTGAAAACCTTAAAAAACCCAAAACCTCCTTTAAAAATGGATAGATTTCCAATGTCATGCACGTCAGGTTGGAGGCAAGTCCGGATCTTTCAAATTTTTGAATGTTGGGTCAGAGCAAGGGGCAAGTATGAGATTTTCAGGACTTACTGAGTCAGAGTTGGGGGTAAAAGGGTTTCACTAAGTGGTCACCACTGGATATATCCGTATATATGTCCGATCAAAGAACTGGGTGGGGGGTTTGCTTGCAAGTCAAATATCCGCATAACACTAGCATATAGTAGTGATATGAGTACTGGTATTGAAAGCACATACCAGTTGGGTATGACCCAAGGCAATACCATTCTTATGCCAGTGCCAATCTGGTATGGGACCTGAGGTAACACCAGGTTTATACCTGCATTATACCAGTGCTAATACCAGGTTTATACGTGCCACATACCCGGGAAAAATCCGCCTTTGGACCTGATACCAGTACCAAACTGGTATGTAAGACTTGAAAAAGTACCCAATATCAATACCTTCCGGGTATGAAAAAAACCCCCAAGAACCTGATACCAGGACCCGTCTGTACAGGAGAAGAGAAGGGTCTATCTTTAGACCCTTCTTAGATTCGAGGCACCTGTCACTAGCAGGTAGGCCGGGTCTAAAATCTGCAAAGGGTCTAAAAATAGACCCTTCACCTGCATAAAGAAAGAGGAACTGTTTTCCCCCCTCGTCTTTATCTTTTTCAGCTTCTTTTACGGTTACCAGGTAACTTTGTACGTTGCTTATAGTGCCACCACATGTGAGAGATAGTTCTTTTTCCTTTTGAGCTGGTGCTTTCACAGAAAAGAAAAGAAATGAAAAGAAATGAAAATTCAAAAAGATCCAGATTGCCTTCCATAACTTTGGAAGCCACCGTGACAGGCTGGCCGGGACTCCAGAAGGGCCCCATGAAAGATTTCACTTTATAAAAAAACCCTAAAGATACACTAAAAACAAGGGGTGTGTCAGTTGCACTGTGGCCTTGCCATTTACATTAAAAAGGATCTTTAGGCAAAAGAAGAAGAATTATGGAAACTCAAATATTTCACCATGCAAAAATTATATAATCTTCAAAAAATCCTCTAAAAACAAACCAAAATCCTTCAAGATATATTATAACTCTGTAGCTAATATCAAGTTTTCAACACAAGCCAAAATATCATCTTCAAAAACCCTCATATAAAAATAAACCTATTACCTAAGGGCCAAAGTCCCTTAAGCTACTATACTCTATAATGAATCTGAACACAATATCCTTGCCTTGGTAGGCAAGGCGAAAAACAGATTTTTACCAGTTCAAAAGGGGATACCAGAGTACAACACTAGTTTAAACTTTAAACCCCCAATTTGAGGCCCAGTTCAGATGGGGTCCAGGGTACAAATTTGTAGGAACCAATTTGGACTAATTTGAAACAAATTGAATTCTTGAGTTGGACCGTGCCTTCGACCCTAGCTTGCACCTTGGTTCTCCGACTTTCCTTTGAGCTCTCTTGGGGGGGGGGGGGGGGAATGGGGTCTGAACCAATTGATTTCCCCCCCTAAAATGGTGCCATTTACATTTTGCCTTGATTTGCCACTTTTTGGTCTTGGACCTTCATCTAAAGGCCATGGGTCCAATTGATGGCTCTCATCCAATAAGATTGCTCTATTTCATTGGACCATGGACCTTAGTTCCTCATCAAAAGTGGCCCTGAGTGCTATACTTCATCCCAAATATAGCATACAGACCATTTCACTGCTGTCGGTGGAGGTTCACTAATGCAATTGAGATGACTAATAATAAGTGAAGTAGCCCACAAGGCTTCCATCCAGAACATTTTTTTGGAAAAGAGAGCCAAAGAGAAAGAAAGATAGACAGACAGAGATTTCATATCAAGTGGATGAAAATTTTCCTTCTGTACTCAAATTGGTTAAGTGTATATACCTACGTACTTGTGGTGGCAAATGGCCATTTTTGGTTTTGTATTTAATATTTTCTCCCACACATTTGTCCCCTTTTCCTAAACTTGTTCTCTCTCACCATTTGAGAGGTGTCTAAATTGTGGCCATCAACTTCTTTTGAGACATTTGTGGTCCAATTTAGACACCCCAAATGCATTGGAGGAAAGAGCCTAGGGCAATTCAACCCAAGGAAGGTGGGCCAGGTGCAGCATGTCTAATAATGAATGGTTTGAATTGCGCTCTACTCTTTCCTCCAAAACTGGAACAGACTATTTCCTGTGGGGCAGGCAGCAGGCCTAAATATTGAAGGGTTGCCCTAATTTACACTCAACCCTGCACATAAAAAATCAATTTACATCCGGAAAGAACTGCTCAAGTGTTCCAGAACCTAAATTTAGGTGAATTATCAAGCAAAATCTGGTGCAGGATCTCCTGTTATAAATTATAAAATGTGTGCAAGTGGCAATAGGATTACTCTCACACCTGGATTTGCATTGGCACCTTTGTGCCCCCAAGCCTTCAACCACGTTCCTTGCTAAACACCTAAACTACTTGCACATGGCAAGCCACACACTTGGTTAGTTCCAACATTCAAACTTGTCTCCTAACTTAGGTCTAACCTCGACCCCTAGATGGGTGGGACTAAACTTGTTATGGACTTCCTTAGTGGTCCAAGGCCTTGTCGCCTGAGATTACCATTTCTCGTCTCACGACCTAACTATAGACTTGTGTTTAGTTCAAAGACTTAGTGTGCTGAGGACATTTCCTCAAGCCCCCCTTCTCAAACCCTCACTTGCTAGCACCTATGCAACTCACAAGTGTTGTAAAACCAAAATTTGCCTTGGCACTTTTATGCCCAAGCCTTTGACCACATTCCTTACTAAACACCTAAACTATCTACACATGGCAAGCTATGCACTTGGTTAGTTTCAACATTTAAACTTGTCTTGTAACTTAATGCTAACCCCAAACTCTGGATGGGTGGGATTAAATTCGTTGCAAACTTCCCAAGTGGTCCAAAGCCTCATTACCTGGGATTATCATCTCCCATCTCATGGCCTAACTGCAGACTTGTGTCTAGTTCAAGGACTTAACACATTGAGGACATTTCTTCACGCCCCCTTTTTCAAACCCTCACTTGTTGGCACCTATGTGGTTCATGAGTGTTGTCAAACGAAGAGTCAAACCCAACCCAACACTTAAAGTCACAACCCAATCCACCATGGGGACTGCCTTGCAATGGTTCGGATTTGGGCCATGACAAGGTGAATCCTCTCACTTGAGGGTCTGCCTAGAAGGGCATGTCACTCTCCACTCTTAAAATGTTAAGATTTTCGTTGACATTATTTAGGGGTGACTACCCTTGGGCACTTCTGCCACCTTTTTTCCTTTGATCCATGATGGTGGGATTAATTATTTTCTTATCAAGGGAGACCATTTGCATTGTGTCTTTGAATTTCCAACATACCTAGGAGGAATTATCGAGTGTGTTTTTTTTTCACCCAATTTTTTCATTCGCAACATCTTCCCCAAATTCCCCCTTCTGGCCTACTTTTCTTTCCTTGGAATCCACTTCAAGTCTAACTTGGAGATTTCAAGCACCACATTGAACGAAAGTTGTAAATGCATCAACAAATAATGTCAAATTGAACTTTATGGTTTCCCATTTACCCAAGTAGGACATGATTCGCAAATTCATGTGTAAGAAATTTGATCTTGCTTGATCAAGCCTTAAAGTTTTTCAATTTGATTTCAATTCCAAGTCCATTTCCATTGGTTGCCACCTCTTTGTTTTTTTTTCAACAAATTTTTCCATCACGAACCTTAGCCTTTTCATTGCTAACCATGTTTGCAAAAACCCTTAACCCATTTAAATTAGTAAGGTTAGTTAGTTTTGTTATTTGTGTGCATTCTCCATTGCTTTAAAAGGGGTTGATGCCTTCATCAACATTTAAGCTAATTTTAAATGGGTTTTTTTTTCTTTTGAGTTCTTTTCACTCTAAGTTCATGACCCTTATCTTGCTCAAACTCAACCACCATATGCAACAAATGGTCCAAATGGACAGTCTTCATCCACATCGTTTCCTCATGGTGATAGCCCCTTGTATTTAATTAGGTTTTTTTGCCTCTAAAATGTGTTTGTTCGCGCAAATATGCCTTTGATTTCAGCCACCAATGTATGTTTAATGGCATCCACATCCGGTCGCACCTTCTACATCTATTATGGTCTTTGTTCATCATGTAAAAACAACTTTAGTTTTGGAACATAAAAGGTCAAATGTGCCACAAAATTAATCGACAACTTCAAGGTATACAAATCGAAGTGTGACTTATGTAAAATTCCATAAAGCCTTGTATACTTGGCAATGAAATGTGGGGCTAAGTCCATCAAACATCTTGAAATCCCAGATGTTCAACCATGTGCATGTTGCCCAACCTCAAATTCCACATGCCCTTTGTGTTTTATTGGCATGCTTCTCATACCATTTCTAAACCTACTCTAAAAGCCTTTTGGCTTGATCATATAACTCTTCACACCCCTTGACCATCTCCATTGCTTCCTTAAAGTGGTCCCTTCATCCAATGGGAATGGCTAAGTCCATTCATTTCTTGGCTTCTTTTCCCAATGTTAATTCAAATGGAAACATTTTAATCACCAGATGCATTGTGGAGTTCTAACAAAACTTTGCCAAGCCTAGGTGTTTGCCCTAATTTCTTTTATTAGTGCTCACATAGTTTTTGAAGTAATGGTTCAACACCCCATTGATCCATTTTGTTTGGCTATCAATTTGTGGGTGGAATGCCATATTTTTTTTTAAAAAATTGCCCACCTTTCAAAACAAATGTTTCCAAGAAACTCGTCATAAACTTGGTGTCCCTATCACTAACAGCGAATTGAATAATCTTATGGTGCCTAGAACCCACATGCTAAAAAACAATTTTGTCAAATCGAAAGTTGTTGCGATCGTTTTTGTTTGAACAACTTTCACCAATTGAGAAAATTAATCAACTATTGTTAGAGTGGCATCCATTCCATTCCATTCAAGGAGTTGAATCATGAAATTCATGGAAATGTTTTCCCATAGCTTTACAAAATGGGGATCAGTAGAGCATTTTGTTCGCACTTGTGTGAAATGCCCTTTGCACTCTCATAATTCACTCTTCACAATGCCTTGCCATAAGCACATCATGTTTCTTTTGCATGATCTTTGTGCAAAAATTTCCTATTATCACATAGATTCAGGAATGTTTCCATTTCAATAATCCTTTTTTAAGGTGATACCTTTCACCTTTTTCCACTCTTATAATTTTTTTAAGTATCTTTGTGTGAAGATTTTTTGCACATAGGTTTTTTTAATCTTCCACTTGAGGCTACTTTCCCCTTGAGGCTACTTTCCCCTTGGAAGATGGCCCTTAGTGCTTGAGTTTTGGTTTGGGGTTATTCCACTTGGAATTTTTGCTTCTGATTCAACACATCAAAAACTACATTGCCTTGACTTGGTTTGTGGACTAATTCCACATATAGCAATGCCAAGGTATTGTGTCATCTCAACTATTTTGTTTAGGCCTTTGGTTTGATTTTAAAGTTTTTCAAAGAGACATTTGTAAAGACCTTGGTCTTATGCATCCCTAGGTAGTGTTGCCACATCTTGAAGCAACACACAATATTGTACAATTTTTTCTCGTGAGTTGGCCATTGTAGTTGGTTAAAAGCATCCTTGGGTGGTACCATTAGGAATGTCACACCTTAATTTTTTTAGACCTGTCGAACTTTGAAAAATCATAGAAAACATTTAAATAAAATTTTTAATTTTTTTTAATGAATACATTTATTAAGTTCCATACATTTTGAATTTTCAATAATATAAAAAATATTATGTATTTTGATGTTCCTAATCATTGCATTCAACAAAAAGTTTATGGAATGTCATGTTGGTTCTTTTCCTTAATTTTTTTGGTTAGGAACCCAAATTTGAAACATGACCAATGAAAACATTCTTGGGAATTTTTTCCTAAAATAAATTGGAAGTCATTTTATTTTTTAATTTTTATTAGGAAATTAATTGAATAAGTATAATTTAGTTATGAATTTCCAAAGTTAGGGTTATCAATTTCTAAAGGGGCATTTTTAGTTAGGAATAAAGTTTTTTGAGAATTTTTAATTTTTTTACTCCAAAATCAACTTCAAATCATATATTCGTGCATGCAATTGATAAACATGAGAAAAAGGTAATTTATAATTATGAAATAAAATTAAGTAAAGGGCCTAGGAAAATGATTTGGCCATTTTTGGTTCCTTAACTATTCTTTGAGGTGGTTCCTAGTGTTAACACCCAAGAATGTTTTCACCCAATTGTGTTCTATAAGTTTTCTTGCTCTCAAAGTAGTTGAGTGTCTTTCTTGCATGAAGACCCTTCTAATGGTGATGTCATTGGCATTAATGTGAATTATTTCAAATGGTTTGTTGAAGTCAAGAAACATCAATACATGGGAAGAAGAGAGTTTTTCCTTCAAGTCCTCAAATGCCTTTTGTTGTTCCTCTTTCCATTCAAAAAACAACCCCTTTTTGAAGAGATCCAAAAGTGGTTTCACCATCAGTGAAAATCTTTTTATAAACTTTCTATAGAAGTTGGCCAAGCCTAGGAAGGATCAAATTCCATTGACTGTGACTGGTCTTTTTTAATTTCTTATGGCTTGTAACTTCTTAGGGTTAGGTCTCATTCCTTCCCTTGACAAAATATGTCCTAGGAAGTCCATTTTTTTTTAGGCAAACTCATTTTTCACTTTATTTGCAACTTAAGTTTGTTTTGTTTTGTTTACTCAAAACATATTCTAAGTGTTATGCATGTTCTTCAATGGTCTTGGAATACACCAAGTTGTCATCAATGTAAATGATCACAAACTCATATAACTTCTCAAGGAAGATAAAATTCATGAAGGTTGTGAACATCAATGGGCCATTACACAACTTGAATGGCATCACCAAAAATTCATACAAACTGGTCTTCATAGCTATTTTTTCAATGTTCTCATTCACTATGTGGATTTGATAGTACCTCAACTTGAGATCAATTCAGCTAAAGTATTTAGCCCATTGAATCAATCCAATAGGGCATCAATGTGAGGTAAAAGATAGTTATTCTTTATAGTTATTTTTTTCAAGGCATTGTAGTTAATGCACATTCTCAACTTGTCATCCTTTTATCAACAAACAAGATTGGTGCCCTATAAGGCAATTTGTTTTGCCAAATATACTGTTGACTGAGGAAGTCTTTCAATTATTTTTGGGCTTTTTCGATTCCTTTTGGTTTAACCTATAAGGTGCCTTGGATGGTAAGGCCAAACCAAACACCTCCTTTATCTTGTGGTCAACCTCTCTACAAGTTGGAAAAAAAAAATGAATTCATCTATTAAAACCTTTGAAAATTTATTGACTAAATCCAAAATATAATCAAGAGGTCACCTTGCCCCTTGTGGCCTAAGTTCCCATTGGAGACTTTTTAAAACATCAAAATTACAGAACTAGGCGACTTTAATTCCTTATCCAAAGCAACCAAGTTACTTCCTACTTCCACCAACATATAATTATATTTCACATCTAAGTTCACTAACTTAGAGCTAACATTGGTGTGGACTCCTAGTTTACTTCTATTACAAAGGATGTCTACTTCACAAGCATCCAAAAATGTCTTCCTTAAATTTACTTCAAAATTATCTAAATCACATAAGGTGAAGTTCTTAAAAATTTGAAAGTTGAACTCCCCTAGTAGAAATTGGCCAAAATGTAACCACTCTATTTGTGACTACATGTGACTATTAGTTATTTGCAACTACTTTTGGACATTTTTGCAACTATTTCTTGTGTTGGTCATATTTGTGACTATAATGCAACTAATTTGCAATTATTTTGGTGTTCATCCTTCCATGTGAACAACATTTAGTTTAGTTTTCATTCAAAAAGAACAATTTATGTCCCATTAGTTGCATGTGACCAATTTAATTACAACCTTATGAGTATACAAAGGTGTATTTTGTGAATTTTAAGGAATATAATTGGGTGTATTAGGATTTATAAATGTATATTTTGAATTTATATGAACAACCATATTATATGTGTATTCAAGTATTATTATTAGCATAAATGGCTTTTGATATTATGGTTACACTAAATAGTGTATATTTTGAGTATATTAAACCTTTGTGCAAGATATTGTTAAATATATTGTGCCCATATTACAAGTTTATCCACACCATCTTATTATACTTCTTAAAATGATTAAAAATGACATTTATTATGTATATATATTACATGTGATAAAAAATTAAATTTCAATATTATCTTTGATTAAACATTTAAAATAATAATATCTTATTACATAATGATGATGATGATGATATTAAAATGATAGGAAAAATAATTATATAATTACTGAAGTAATTATTAAAAACTTAATATATTATTATCTTATTATAAAAATCTTTTCAAATGATTAATTTTCTTATTAGGAATTAATTTTTATTTATTAAAAAATTAAAATTAATTATAATAAATCATAATAACTCTAACAAGTGACATAATAATATATATTATAATATATAATAAAAAAGCTAACCTAGGTTAGCTACAAATTACATTATTATTATTATTATTATTATTATTATTAAATTATGAAGTATTATTGATGAATATAATAATTACTATGAAATATTAATATATAGTTTCAAAATTTTATATTTCAAATGTATAATTGATATTTATTAATTATTAATTATTCAATGATTATAATCAATTACTGATATACAATTTGATTTTCAGTTTTATTGTTTTATTATTTTATAATAATTTATTTATTATTTATGATGGAAATCTAATAAATTATTATATGAATGCAGAAATTATTTTTGAAGGGAAAATATATTTATGAAAAATATAAAATATTTATTTTTACAATTCATAAATAGCTTTAATGAGTGAAGTAATAATAATAATAAAATTAACCTTGGTTACTAACTAACTACAATAATAATTGAATTAAGGTTATTGTTATTATTATATATATATATGTGGAAATAATTATAATAAAATAATTAACCTAGGCTAGGTTTTAATTGTATTATTAGATTTATAATTAATAGTTAATAATTATTAAATACTGAATAATTCAGTTATTATATTAATTTATTTAGTTACAAAATAATAATTTATTAGTGGTTAATAATTAGTTAATAGATTATAATTTTTAATATATATTAAAATTGAATATTATTAGTTTCTATTTATTTAATAAATTAAGTAATATTTAATAATAAATAATAATATAATTAATTCACAATCATAAGATATTGATGATTATTATTACAAATAATTAGTTAGTTGGTTAGTTTATAAAGTGAATTAGTTAATTTCTACTTTAGTTGTTGATTAATTATAAAAAAACTTTATCACTTTATTTTTCTATATTATATTCATTAAATAATTAGTAATTTTATTAGTTGATAAATTAATTAATTGGTTAGTTAGTTGTAACTTACCTATTAAATTATATACTTTTCAAGATGAAAATGAAAGCCAAAACATATGGGATAAATTTTTTTAGTTGCAAGTAGTTTGCAACGAAAAATGTTTAGTCATAAATGACTTGGAACTAAAATTTTTATCCCATATGTTTTGGCTTTCATTCTCATGTTGAAAAGTATATAAAAAAGGTGTTTTGTTTTACATTTTCATATTTAAAATGATGGGCATATGGGATGAGTGAATAAAATGACTTAACCCAAAATAAAATATAAATATTTTGTACTTACATTTAATTACCTACTTAACTTACGTACCTATTTTTTTACCTACCTATCTACCTAAGTAAGTATTTGGTTTAGGTAAGTAAATAGGTCCTATTTAGATAGGTGTTTATCCTAGATGGGTAGGTAGGTATATAGGTAAGTGAATACCTAGTTCAACTTATATATTTAAATATTGATTTAATTTTAATTTTAAAAAATTCAATTAATATGCCATGTGACAAATTTCTATTGCATCATGTGTCACAATCTAAACCATTCAAACATAAAATTAAATGTCTTAGATTATTTCAAAATAATAAAAAAAAAATTAATTATTAAGAATTGGGACACATGGCAACACATAACTTCTTCCCATTGTTCACCAAAAAAATCGCATTTTAATTGCAAGCAACAATATGTTTATGACTAGTCAAAGGATGAAGGCATATTTCATTGACTTTTTCTTTCATCCAAAATTTGTTGACGTTTGTGACTAGTGTCAATGCGACTTGTCTAATGTGACTATTAAGATTTTAGTTGCAAATGTCGCTTGCAACTAAAAATTAATTTCATGGACCAGTTGCAAAATGGCCATTTTCTACCAGTGAAAATAATTCAACACCTACCATTATACTAAGTGAAGGTGTAGTTATGCTTTGTGCCAAATGCATCGTTATTGGGTCTGCCAACAATTTGGTCTTGATTCCAAAACGTTTCGTCATTTACGAAATCATGAACAAATTGGTCGCTTTTAAATCCAAGAGACAACACACAAATTCGTTATTCATTTTACATCTTAATTTTAATAATTTGGAGGCTTTGCTTTTGTTGGTTCCTATATTGGTTACAAAACCCCCTTGGAAAATTTTCTTACATTGGGAAATATAATTACTTACCCGAAGCAGCTTGGGGCAATCCTTCATCGAATGCTCGTGATTGTCACAATTGAAACACTTGACCTTCATGAGGTCCTACTTTGCCTTTATTGTTCCCAACTCCTTGTTTTGTTGTCATGAAGCCCCAACTTGCCTTGGCCCCACTTTCACTTGTTCCAACCTTTAGTCCCATTTCTCAAATCAAAATTCTATTTATGGGTGATTATACTTTCGATTTTGCCCTTATGGCACAAAATGTCTTTGTCCTCCATGCATTCCACCATTTTCAACAAACCTTAGTCGGTGTTCAAAACGTCAAATTGCTGGTAGACAATTTTCCGAACTCAAAATTTCAATCCACATAAGAAGATCAACTTCTTGGCAAAATGCTCCTTCAAAGGGACCATAGTCAAAATTTGGTTGAAGTCTTAAACATAGTGGGCTAGGGAGCCCGTTCCATCCCCTTGGGTAAGCTCCAAAAGCTCCATCATGTTTTTTAGCACCAAGTGGTGCGGCATGAACCTCTCATTCAGTTGCAACTTGAATTCCTCCCATGTGAGGACATCAAGCAAGTTGGGTGTTTCCTATTTTTAAGACACCCACTAATCCCATGCATGCTCCTTAAGGAATGTCTGAATGAAATTAATTCACTCTTTGTCTTATTTAAGGTGTTGGGTTTCCAAATACACCTTTACTTAGTGTAGCCACGACCGCACTATCTTTGTCTTCGTTTTTTCCCCTACGAAGTTCATATATCCTTGCCTTAATCACAACCTTGGTAGAACCTTTACTCAAGGCAAAACCCACCACAGCTAAACCATTTGTGATTTGGCCCAATATCCTTGTGTCTTCATCATGTTGCACCATGGCTTCACCGCATCACACCATAAAGGTCTTGAAAAAGTTGAGGAAATATAAAAAGCTTTTGGGCAGTTTGGCCATCACATTTTGGTTAACCTTTTTGTCTTGTGCCCATGAAGTTTTGTCCATCTTAAGGTGTTTTAAGGACTTTGCCTTTTTTTCCCCTCGAAGGCCCATTGAAAGGAACTATCAAAAAGTCATTTTCATCATTGGACTTTTTGAAAGAGTGCAAATCCACATGCACGAGAAACTCCTTGCTTGGGTCAAGAGCTTTTTCCTTTCTTTTGTTCTTTTTGGGAGCCATGGGAGGCTTCTTTACTAGCAAGCCTATGCTTGCCTCTTAGTTCCTCTTTTTTTCTTTGACACAAGGAAAGGAATATTTTCCCAGGGCAAAACTTTATTCGTCCCAACTACCTCCTTCCCTTTTTTTCTTTTTTCTTTTTTGTAAAGAGGAATTCTTTCAACTTCCTCCTCCACAAGATCCCTTAGGCTTTATTGTCTACCTTTGGACAAATCTTTGTCAACCATGGCCCTTCCCATGGCAATCAATTTTTCTAGAACTATTTTTTTTTCCCCTCCTTTTTGGTTTTGTACATTTTTCTTTGCCTTGGCTACACCATGTTTAGTGTTGGTTGTCGAAAGCCATTTTTCCTAAGAACTTTCCCGAAAACCCAATGAACTTGCTTTGATACCAACTCTCACGCTTGGATTTGCCTTGGCACCTATGCGTTTGTGCCTCTAACCACACTCTTGGGTGAAGCATGATCAAGTATATAACAAAAGTAGTTATGAGTAGGTGTAGTCATATTTTTACACATAAATGCAAGAAAATAAAGTTGAAACCTTTTCAATCATTGTCCAACCATCATTGTGCACAATATTGAGTTTATAGTATGTTGTATACAAAATTTGGAAAACTTTAATGTACTAAAAGTAAATCAAAAGTATTTTTGAAATTGATTGGTGAAATTGTGTTCAAAAACACTTTTACATCAAAAGATTGATATATTATTACTTTTACCTTGGAAGTTGAAAGTGCATATGTAAATTTTAGATGGCCATTAACTAAGAATTTTTTTTAAATCAATATTTCATCTTATTGAAACATACTTTCTTTTTTTGGGCAACCTAGAAAATAAAAAAATTATATTTGCAAATTTTTAAAATTTACTTAAATATTCTTTAAACATGTGATTCTTCAATATCATTGACATAAATTCAAAGAATATGTTCATATTGATCATTAAATTAAATAATATTTTAAAAATTGATATGTTAAGGCATGATTTATGACTATTTTACACTTTTCTTGACAAGGATCACAAAATGTATACTTGATCATGCTTTCCACCTTCCTTGTTAAACACCTAAATTATTTACACATGGCAAGACATGCATTTGGTTAGCTCCAACATTTAAATTTGTCTTGTAACCTAGATCTAACCTCGACCTTTAAATGGGTGGGATTAAATTCGTTGCGGACTTCCCAAATAGTCCAAGACCTCGTTGCTCAAAATTATCATCTTTCGTTTCATGGCCTAATCACGAACTTGTGCCTAGTTCAAGGACTTAGCTTTTATGAGGACATTTCTCAAGCCCCCTTCCTCAAACCTTCATTCATTGACATTTGTGTGGCCCATAAGTGTTGTCAAACTAGGAGTTAAACCTAGCCCAACATTTAGACTCGCAACTTAGTCCACCATGAAAGTTACCCCATGATGGTCTGACCTTGGGCCCCGACTAAAAAAATCCTCACATGAAGGTCCGTTTAAAAAGGCATGTCAATTACCCTTTGAAGATAAAAACATAGTTAGGTGGATTGTTTGGATTGTCATAGTTGCAATTTTAATGGACTATTTGATGAAAATACCATGTCAATTGATGTTTAACATTAATATTATCAAAATACTAGTTATCCATGTTATAATATATTAATAATGTGAATCATATTTGAAAATATGAATGAATTTTTTTAAAAAATGGAAATAATAATGGACTTTTGAAACTACTATAATGATGTAGTCACAAGTATAAAATTGACATGTGGACTCATGAAGTATGACATAGTAATGTCCAAAAATAAATAAAAAATTAGCCAACATAAATTGAAATGTTTAAAAACCATGTTTTCTGATGAAAAACCATCCACATGTTTTATATATGAGATTAATTTAAGATTGCAACATTGCATGTACTTGTAACCATTCTTATTGACAAGCCCATCAAAAAGGGCTTCAACCTTTGACTCTTTTAAATCGAAACCTTCAAAGTTTTTAGGCATTGTCCTTAATGAGTAAGGTTGTAGACCTCAACAAAGTGACTTGGATTGATAAACTTATCACCTTGTGCAATAATATGGGGAACTTTCCCATACAAAGGATTGACACCTACATAACTTTAAAAACTTGCTTCTTTCTTGTTTGACCTTAAACCTCTTGCCATTGTTTGGTTTATTAAAACCATGACCTTGTGATTGCTCGCTCAATTTGCTTCCACTTGCTTGAGACATTTTAACTATGACAATAATCATACAATGCAAGTTGGTTCTACACATTTAAACACAAATGGTATAGAAAAGGTCAGATAAACCAAAACATGTCATTTACAACTTGTCTTATTTTATTACAATGGGAAAAATGATTAGAAAATGGCATAATCGACTCAAAAAACGATTAAAAAATGACTATAGTCAAATAAAACTAGTCGTAAAAAACATGTTTTGGCATTGTGATGGTAATAAAATACTTGACTATTAGTCAACATGATGACTAATACATTACTTTGGATAAAATGAATCATTTATTGATCGGTCATTATGATAAAGATAATGTCCAATCTTTCAATTTAGCTTTTTGCATCAAGATGCAAGTCCAAGAATTTTACCTTCATTACAAAAAAAATTGTATTTTGAACTAAACACAAAAATGACTATTTTTTTTCTCAATTACATTTAATTATAATAATCACTAAGTAATGGCAAAAGACATTAACATGCCACATGGCATCATGGTTTTACAATTGTAGTCAATATGATAACTTGTTGGTTTTTTTGGTAAATTATCATATTATTTTTCAATTTTTTGTTCATTAATTAGTTAGTTGTAAGAACCATCCACCTTTACGATTAATAATGATTCAATTTCCCATGATGATGACATGGCATGTTATATGCCAACAAGATGGTGTGGTCCTATTTGTCAACATCATGATTCATGTCATTGATTTAATGCATTAATCTCATTTATTAGTTAGTTGAAAATATTGTTGTCCTTTATGATTATTAACGACTTGGACTTCCATGTGATGACAACATGGCATGCCATTTAGCAACAAAGTGTCAAAAAATTTCATGGTAATCCATGATTTTTTGTGACACCATAAATTTTTGGGTCTTGAATTTATGGCACCAATATTTGTTATGGCATGTCATAATTGTTTTGTGTGCCATGAGGTTTTTGAAGTCATGAATTCACATGTATGTGTATGTGTACTAAATAATCTATTGTTAACTTGTAATTATGATTACAATATTAATAATCATTTTGAAAAAGGTGACACATAACTCTTTGGCTTTTTAACTACTTAGCACACTAGCTTAAGTTAACATACCTATTAAGTTAATGTATGTATGTAGGCTATTTAGAAAAACCTATTTCATAATATAACTACTTTGTAAGTTACTTAACTAGACAGAAGAAATTTATTAGATTTAGTATGTTTAAATATACCTAAAATAGGTTACTTTACTAATAGGTTAACCTAGGTGAACTTGCTTGAATTCCTAGCTTTAAGTTTTTTGCCAAGCCAATTTAGGTAGCCTCATTATAAGATATTTTAAGAAGTTTGTAACCATTTCAAGTTTGTGTGACGAAATTTGATTATGATGCAACTAAATGCGACATAATTACCCTAGGTTAATTTATTTTTTAATTAAAAATGCCTAAGTTAATCTAGCCTATGTTAGTTAGTAATATAGGTTTACAAACTAATTCATCTTAAGTCAACTTAAGGAGGTCTAAGTCTAGGTTAGGTTGGTAGGTAGTAGGTAGGTCAACTTAGGGTGGCCAAGGTTAATTCAAGGCTAACAATTTTGAATTTTATAACTTTGTGTTAAATATAATTAGTATAAAAAAATGTGGTAGTGCAATGGATGAAGACTTGAATCGTGAAGTGAAGATGAAGGGTTCAAGTCCTCTTTCTTGCAACCTATGATACCCATGCCACTTGGTTTAGGTTAGGTAGCATAGGTTAAGCTTTTTGGGCTAAGAGTATGACGTTTGTTTTCAATCTAGGCCACCTAGCCTAAGTTAGGTAGTCTAGGTTGCCTAACATAGGTAGTTAGCCAAATTAGGCTAAGCTAGGTTGATTTTTGGCTACATAAGCTAGGCTAGGTTGTCTAGCTTAATCAGGTTAAACTAGGTTGACTTTTGGTCATGTGCAGTGATTTATAACATGTTTATAAAATTTTCATGCATGTCATCCATCCATTAAAGTGTCTTTTGTAACACTTAATTGAATAAAACGACTAAGTTGAGATGGCATGCACTTAACATGTCATACTAAGGTCAATGATGACATGAAATTTCATTAATATAAGAAAATTTTAAAATCATAGTCATTAAAACAACTAGGTTTTGTAATTGAATATTCTTTGTGACTAAATGGGTGAAATGACATAGGTTTAACAATTCACTAGTCATTAATTGCATATGTTTTTCTTCACTAATATGTAGTTTGTAAAGGTCAATTGCAAAACCCAAAATGCACACAAAAATCCTATAATTTTATGTTACAAAAATGAAATGGAATAATGAATATTGTGCAATGTAGGGTATGTACTAGGAATGATGATTATTTAAAAAGGTTTTTTTCCTTTAATTCCCTTGGAAGTGAAAATAATTGTGCCCAAGTATGAAATGTAACAAAATGTGTTTAGCAACTATAGTGGGGGCCAAGGGCAAGCAATATCTCACATTAGGATAAAGAAGATATCTGTGGGAGGTTTAACTTCCACTATCACCCATCACAAATTGACCGACATGTTAAACATAATCATCAATAAAACCAAAACCAAAAAAAATGAATGAAAGTTTTGAAACACAATAGCACTAGCCAAGAGGAGATGGTTGAAACCTTTTTGGCAAGGAAGGACCAAGTCAAACCCTCACAACAAAACATTCAACAAACCCCCCCCACCCCCCCCCCCCCCCACCCCCCCCCCCCCCCCCCCACCCCCCACCCC
>Ga0116229_10002894_pt1 | contig 28083 bp, 29 predicted proteins | sample S1TSphgellanicum_3_FD_87313 | JGI IMG/M metagenome (GOLD analysis project Ga0116229, IMG submission 87313) | Host-associated microbial communities from peat moss isolated from Minnesota, USA - S1T2_Fc - Sphagnum magellanicum MG | ecosystem: Host-associated > Plants > Peat moss > Unclassified...
ACGATGACTTGCGCGTCGTGCAACCTGCCGACGTCGGCCGGCGAGGGCTGGTAGGTCTCGGGCGATGCGCCGACCGGCATCAGCGACACCACGTCCGCACGGCCCGCGCCGACCGTGGTCGCGAGCGAGGCGAGGAGCGTCGTCGACGCGACCACGCGCAGGTGCGCGGTCTGCGCCGGCGCCGGCCGTACTCCGGCGAGTACCGCCAGCACGCCACCGAGGGCCACGAGCGAGGCACACCGTCGAGCAGTCATCGCCGACGGTGTTCATAGCTGGGAGTTGAGAATCATTTCTCGCGAAGGCGCTGCCTCGCGTCAGGGAATCGTCACGACCGGCGCCGGGAACGGCGGCTCCGCTTCGCCCGGCGTGCGATCCTCGATCCAACGCACCACGTCGCCGTTGTCATACGTTTGCACGGCTTTGAAGGAGAGCGTGTGGCCCGAGGCCGGCATCGGCCCGGCGACGATCTGGAACGTCTGCGCCTGGTGCGGCGGGATGTTGCCGCCCTCCCAGGTCACGACGTCGGCCGTGCCGTCGGCGCGTACCGAGACGCGGCTGTGCCAGCCCGCGACCGCGGGGACGCGCAGCGTCGTGAACGGCGTGCCGGGCGGGAGTTGGATCTCGAGCTTGATCGTGTTCGCGGTCGCGCGTTCGGTTGGGCAGCGAAACGTGAAGACGGGCGTACTGCCCGGCGCAGCGGTCTTCGGCGTGACGGTCACGTGCGCGAGCACGGGCACGACGGCGGCGCCCGTCAGGGCGATGGTCAGGGCGAGGGTTCGCAGGATGGTCATGAGTGCCTCGAGGTCTCCGTGAGCGGTAGGGTGAGGTGGTTTTCATCGAAGTCGCCGCTGCGCGCGCTCACGAACGCGCTCCACGTTCCCGCGAACGGCAACGTGGCGGTGCCCGTGAACGCGCCGCTCGGATCGCGCGCGAACGGAATGGCGAACGGACCCGCGTGACGGCGCGCCTCGCTCACGGTCGCGTCGACGCCGGAGAGCGCGAACGCACGGCCGCCCGCGGTCGCCGTGACGCGCAGCGTCCAATGCCGCGCGTCGACCGGCGTCGCGGTGATGCTGACATCGGCGCCGGCGACGCGCATCGTCGCCGACGCGACCGCGACCGGCGCGGGAATCTCGCGCGGAAGCGGCAGATCGACCAGCACGGCGGTCACCACGACGACGGCCGCAACGATGATCGCCTCGAACGCGAGGCGCCGGCGCACGTCGAAGCGGCCGCGCGCGATCGCGCGCCGCGCGCTCCACGCCATCGCCAGCGCCGCGAGCAACAGCGCGACCTTGGCGTCGATCGCGATGCCGTACGCCGTATCGAGCAACGGCCGCCACGCGCCGACGTTGCGTAGCGCTTGCACGACGCCCGTGACGACGATCGTGCCGACCGCCAGGGTCGCGACCGGCGTGATGCGTTGCACGACGGCGCTCGGGCCGACGCGCATGCCGGTCGCGATCAGGCCGATCCACACCGCGGCGGCGATGAGGTGCAACGCGTCGGCCGCGACGCCGACCACCGGGAGCGGTCCCGCCGCCGGATGTCCGGCCAGGCTCAAGCTGAGCGCGATCAGCACGCCGGCGGGCACCAGCACGATGAGATTGCGCCGTCGTCCGGCGATCGAGACGGCGCCGGCGACGGCGAGCAGCACCGTGATCGAGCGCAGCACGCCGACGCGCGTCGCGAACGACGCGGCAAGCGTGCCGCCGTTGATATCCGCGCGCAGCGCGATGTCGGCGAACGCGGCGACCATCACGACGAACCACGCGGCGAACTCGATGAAGCCGGCGCTCTCACCGGCGAGGCCGAGCGCCACCGCGCCGGCCGGCAAGCCGATCGCGAGCAGCACGCCCGCGATCAGCGCGACGTGCACGATCGTCGTGATGATCGCACCGACCGGATCGCGTTCGAGCGGCGGCGGATCGCCGGCCGGCACGCCGATGCCGAAGGCGAACCCGCCCCCGACCACGTGCGAGTCGGCCGAGATCACTTGCCACACCACGATGTAGCGGCCGCGCGCGAGCGGCGGCGCGGTGATGCTCACGCGCGTTCCGTCGCCCTCCGGGTGGACGATCGGTCCGGTTCCCGCGATCAGCGCACCCGACGCATCGAACACGCGCACCGCGCCGAGCGACGTCTCCACGTTCTCATCGAACGTGAGCATGATGCGCGTGGGCGCGTGCGCGAGTTGCGCGCCGGCCGGCGGATCGCTCGCCTCGAGCACGGCGTGCGCGGCCGCGGGCACCGTCAGGGCCGCGAGCGCGCACGACAGTGCGATGAGACCGGCGATCCGGCGGACGGCGCGCTGGATCATCGAGCGCGCATCACCACGGCAACAGCAACCGGAACTCGTACCGTGCGGGTGCGTTCCACTGCGTCGTGTTGAAGCCGTTGTCGACCTTGATCAACCAGCGATGATCGAGCACGTTGTCGGCGGTGAGTTCGTAGCCGATGTTGTGCCCGACCGGCAGCCGGCCGGCGGCGAGGTTGACCTGGAAATGCGCCGGGAGACGCCCTCCGGTGCCGTCGAGAAACGCGACCGGAAAACCCGAGCCGTATTGCGTTTCCAGCGTCGCGAACGTCTTGCGATCGGCGGCGAAATGCCGCGTCAGGTAGGCGTCACCGACGTAGGTCTCGTCGTGATCCTCGGGTTCGAGCGTGAGGTCGGTGACGTCGGGCGGCGGGAAGAGGAACGTTCCGCCCGAGACGCCGCCCGCCAGTGAGAGCGAGTACGTGAACGACACGCCGGCCGTGGTGGTGGCCGTGTTCTTCTCGTACCGTCCCTCGATGCCGCGATCCGTTCCGATGGCGCTATTGTACACCGCAAAGAGCGGGGTATTGAGCAGATTCGTCGTGTCGAGCACGTTGACCACGGTGCGATCGAACGCGTTGACGTACGCGCGCGTCGAGGTGCTGAAGTCGTGCGCGACACCGACTTCGAGATACGTATCGCGTTCGGGCAATAGATCGTAGACCGGGTTGTCCGTCGGCGACGTCTGCGTGATCACCGCGGCGCGGCGCGTATCTTCCAACCCCGGTGCGGCGTAGTAGCGGCCGATGTAGGCGTGAAGAATCGTGCCGGGCGCGAGCCGCTGATCGACCTCGAAGCGCGGACTCAGTTGCGCGCCGCTGGTGTAGCCCGTGCTGTGATCGTAGCGCAGGCCCGGCTTGATCGACAGTGCCGTGTTCGGCGCCCACACGTCCTCGATGTACGCGCCGGTGTTGCTGCCGCGTTGCGAGGTGTCGTCGAGGAACGGTCCGCCGGCGGGACCGTTCGGATTCTCGAGCGGCGCGAACGCGATCGTCACGTGCGAATCGAAGTCTTCCTGTTGCAGATCGACGCCGTAGGTGACCGTGTTCTTGCCGATCGTGCGACCCGCTAGCGCACGCAGTCCGACGTAGGCGGCCGCGCGATCCTGGAAGAGCCCGTTCGAGGGGCAATCGTAGCCGTTGACCACCGGCACGTTGCAACTCTGCGGCGTCACGGCCGTGCCGAGGATGGTGCCCTGCACGTCGGCGTCGAGATCGCCATCGTAGACGACGCGATTGTAGCGCGTCCACGGCACGATCCGGAAGAAGCCGTTGCCGTCGAGATCGCTGTGCGTGAACGAGAGCGCGAGAAAGCGATCGTACTCGCGTTGCACGTCATCTTGATTGGGCAACGAGACCTCGCCCGCATTGAGGTCGTTCGGGTCGGTGTTGATCGGGATTTCGTACGTCGCATACTGGTTCGCGGCATCGAGCGCGAGCGTATCGTGCGCATCGAGCGCCAGCCCGATGCGCACGAACTGGTTGGCCGTCGACGACGCGTCGTGAATCGCGTTTTCCGCGGGCGTATCCAAGCCGCGATCGGTGGCTTGGTTGTCGCTCGAGAACGAGATCTGCGCCTTGCCCAGATCGAACTGCTTTGAGACCTGCGCTTCGAACGTGCCGAGCGTGCCGCCGCCCAGCATGATCAGCCCGGGCGGCGCCGGATCTTCGAACGAGAGGCTGCGCACGTTGACGACGGCGCCCATGCGTTGACCGCCGAATTCGGCCGGAAACGCACCGGTGAAGACCTCGATGGCACTCGCCTCGCGCGGGTCGACGAGGTTCGCGAAGTTCGAACTCGTCGACGACGGCAACGGCGCACCGTCGATCTCGTAGGTCACGCCGTGAAAGCCGTCGACCACCGGCTCGTCGTACGAAAAGCGCACCACGCCGGGCAGCGTTTCGATCACGCGATTGATCGAGGAGTTGACCGGCAGCGTCTGAATCTGCGCACCCGTGATCGTGTTGACCGACACGGGCGTGCCGGCGACGCCGGTCGCGCTCGCGAAGGTGCGGCCGATCGCGGTCGCGGGATGCAGGTCGACCGTGGCGACGCTGCCCGTGACGACGTTGACGTTCGCATCGGCCGGACCATCGAGCGTGATCGCATGGAGCACATAGCGTCCGAACGGGACGCGTGGAAAGGCGAAGCGGCCGTTCGCATCGGTCGTCGCGGTGAGTCGTTGATCCTCGCTCGTCAGCGTCACGGCCACGCCCGCGACCGGATGATGATTCGCCGCGGTCACGGTCCCGTGCACGACGCCGGTTACGTCGGCGAGTGCCGTACGCCCGAGCGCGAGCGCGAGCAGCGCGCAGAGCATGATGAAGCAGGCCGTTCGCTGCCGAACGGCCTGCGTGATCCACCACCTCATCGCGTCTGCGCCGGACTCGGGCGGATGTCGGTGCCCGGCCAGGGATAGATCGACGTGTCGACCGTCGCGTTGACGATCTCACCGACACGCAAGGTGGTGATCACGGCGCGATCCTTCGGCTGGACCGCCATCGTCATCGCCATCGGCATCATCGGAAACGGATCGTGATGGATTTGGAACGTGCCGGCTTTCACATCGATCGAGACGATGCGGCCGTGAATGTGCGCGATCGTCTGCGGCGACGGCGTTGCCGTCGCCATGACGGCCGCCAGCACAGCAACGTGCGTGAGTGCCATAGAGAGCCTCCCAAAGAGCGTACAATGAAGCCCCGCAAGCCCGAGAGCGCGCGGGTGGAGCGTTCCTAGTGCGCGGGAAGCGGCGGCGCGCGAAGTCCGCGGCCGAAGGCGAGCGCAACGACGGGCGCGTGGAGCGGCCGGCGGCGAAGGCTGCGGGCGAATCGCGCCGCGGTGCGGCGCTCGGCGATCGCGCCCGCGATGACGACGATCAGTCGCGCGCAGAGTGCGACGATCGCGCGCGCCGCCACGAGCGAGCAGAGCGTGGCCGCAATCGAGATGCCGGACAGCACGAAGGCGAGCATCACGCCGAGCGAGAGACTGAACGTCGTGCCGCCGTCGACGGCGACAATCGCCGCGATGGCAAGACCGCCGGCGAGGGCGAGCGCAGCGAACGTGCGCAACACAGGCAACCGCGCGAGCGCGCGCACGAGCACCGCAAGCGTCAGCGTGCGATCGCGGTCTCGCCAGGCGGCGATGAGCGCCCAGCCGGCGAGCAGCGTAGAGATTCCGATCAGCCCCAGCACGACCGGACAGATCATCACGCTACCGGCCGGCGTCTTCATCATCGGCATCGCACCCATGTCACCGGCCATGTCCATGTGCGGCATGTCCATGTGCGACATGTCCATGCCCGACATGTCCATCGGCATCGTGGCGCTCGACGCAGCGCCCGTTAGGTGCACAACGATCGGGCGGGCGCAGATGCTCGAACTCGCGATCCAGGCCATGGCGAGCACCGCCAACGCAAACAGCGCCGCGAGCGGCGCCAGCGGCACGCGCGTCGAGCCGCTGCGGATCGAGATCATGCGGCGGTTAGACGCCGGCTTGGCCGGTGACCGTCAAGACTGCCATCCACACGCCGAGAGCGACACAGATGACCGATACGCCGATGGCGACCGTATTTCCCAGCCACGAGTTGACGCGATCGCCGAGGATGCGCTTATCGTTGGCCATCACGAGCAAGAACGCCAATACGATCGGCAGCACGAACGCATTGAACGCCTCGACGTAGACCGTGATCTTGATCAACGGCAGATGCGGGATCAGCACGACGCCGGCGGCCACGAGCACCATCGCCGCATAGAGTCCGTAGAAGCGCTTGGCTTCCATGCACTTGAAGTTCAACGAGCACGGCCAGCGGAACGCTTCGCCGAACGCCCACGCCGTCGCGAGCGAGACGACCAGCGCGCCGATCATCGCCGCACCGAGTAAACCCGCGCCGAACGCGACGCCGGCCCACTTCGCGCCGGTGAGCGGCACGAGCGCGAGCGCGGCCTGCGCCGCATCGGTGACGGTCTGGTGGTTCACGTAGAGCGTCGCCGCCGTCGTGACGACGATCGCGATCATGATCAGCTGCGTCGCGACCGCGCCGATCGCCGTGTCCACGCGCGCGAGGCCGAGATCTTTCACGCGCAACTGCTTGTCGACCGTCGCCGACTGTTGATAGAAGATCATCCACGGCATGATGACCGCGCCGATGTTGCCGGCGACGAGCAGCAGATAGTCGCGATCGCCGAGGGGCTGATTGCCGAGGATCCCGTCGTGCCAGATCGCTCCGAGCGACGGGTGCGCCGCGAACGCGGCGGGGATGAAAAGAAGCTCGAGCAGGCACAGCCCGAGCGCGAAGTACTCCGCGCGACGGTACCGGCCCGAGAAGGCGATGCCGATGAGCAGCGTCGCCGACGCGACGACCATCGGAACGACCGGGATGCCGAAGATCATCGCGGCCCCGGCGATGCCGATGAACTCGGTCACGAGCGCCGCGAGATTGGTGACGAGCATCGTGCCGAGCGAGACCCACGCCCAGCCCAGTCCGTAGCGATCGCGGATCAGGGCCGCGTGGCCGCGCCCGGAGACGGTACCGAGACGGACGGTCATCTCTTGGATGACGAAGAGCGGGATGATCAGGAGCAGCTGCAACAGGACGAGCTTCATCCCGTACGTGGCGCCGCTGGTGGCGGCGGTGGTGACGCTGCCGGCTTCCGTATCCGCGAACGCGACGATCAAGCCCGGGCCGGCAACGGCCAGGTACTTCACCCACCACGAGCGCGGCTTCGCCTGGGCGAGCGGCCCGGACGTTAGCGTAGCCATGCAGAAACGGTCATGGTTCGTCGGTCCTTACGGTAGTCTTCGGCACGCCTAATAGAGCGCTGCCCGAGCACTATATCATGCCGAATGGCTCAAGGCTAGACGGTTTCCCGCCCCGAAAGCGCCCACGCTGATGGGGGTACCGCGGAAGCCGGTCGAGCCGCCCACGCCCGAAGCGATCGCCTTCCTCGAACGGGCGATGGAGCAATACGGCAAGGCCGCGTACAATTTTGCGTACCGTCTCACGGCGAACGAGGCCGATGCGCGCGACCTCACGCAGGAGGCGTTCATTCGCGTCTACCGCGCCTGGCGCTCGTTTCAGCCGGGCACGTCGTTCCTTTCGTGGATGTACCGGATCATCACGAATTTGCACCGGGACGAACTTCGGCGCAAAAAAGGACGTTACCAGGAAGAACTACCGGAAGACAACGCCCCTCAAGAGTTTGGTGGATCCAAGCCCCTTGCGACCGACCCGATCGAAGACTACATGGCCGGCCAGCTGGGCGGACCGCTCGCACGAGCGCTCTCGCTCCTCTCGCCCGACCAACGGCAAGTGATCGTGTTGGCCGATATCGAGGAGTACAGCTACCAAGAAATCGCCGACATCATGGGTTGTTCCATCGGCACCGTGCGCTCGCGGCTCCACCGCGCCCGCGCCCTGCTCCGCCGCCTTGTCCTCCGCGAACAGCAAGCACAACCGTAAATGACGATGCACTACGACCTCGAGACGATCGACGATTACCTCCATGGCGAGCTGGACGAAGCGCACGATGCGGCCGTCCATGCCCATTTAGAGACGTGCGTGCCGTGCCGCGCCGCCTACGACGAGAACGCCACGATCCGCGACTGGATCCGCGCCGCGGCCGATGCCGAGGAACGCGAATTCCCCGGGCAGATCAGCGCGCGCGTGTGGGAGACGGTGCGCGCCGCGAAGCCCGGCCCGTTCGCCTTCCTGCGCACCGGCTGGCGACCGCTCGTCGGCCTGCCCGTCGCGGCCGCACTCGCGTTCGCGCTCTACGTCGGACACCCGTTCGCCCACGGTGGACCGCAACCGGGGATCGCCGCGAGCGACTTGCTGCTCGAGCACGATGCGCAGATGGCCGACAACCCGCTCGCCGATCACGGGATGGTGGTCCCCGCATCGTTCGTGGACTCGACGCAGCCGACGTCGGCGTTGATCGAGGCCGTCGACACGACCTCCGCCTCCGACGCGAGTGACGGGCGCTGATCCGCGCGTGATCGTCCGCGCGCTGGTCGCGGCGTGCGCGTTTGCCGCCGTCCCCGCCCTGGCGAACGGAACGAACGTTCCGCCGCCGGCCGCGCCGGTCGCGGAGACCGAAACCGACGCGCTCGTGCGCACCGCATTCGATGCGCCCAAGCGCATCTCGTACGTCGGCCAGTTGCAGACGATCCGCTGGGGCAATCGCATCGCGAACGCGACGATCCAGCGCATCGAACACTTGGCGCCCGGGCGCACGCGCCGCACGTTCCTCGCACCCGAAGCACTCTACGGCGAATACGACGTGACCGTCGGCGAGACGACGACCAAGATCGATCCGCGCGATCACCGCGCGATGGTCGAACAGAACCCGGCGAGCGAGAACAGCACGGCCACGAACACCTCGCTCTCGCTGCTCGAGGCGAATTATCGCGCGATCCTCGGCCCGGTCGAAGTGGTCGCGGCGCGCCCGGCGACGACCGTCGCGCTCGTCAACAAGTACACCGGCGAGCGCATCATGAAGCTCTGGATCGACAACGATACGAAGATCGTCCTCGCGAAGGAAGCCTACCACGCCGATGGTTCGCTCGCGTGGCGCACGCGCTTCGACGACATCCGTTTCACGAGCGAGATTCCGCCCGACATCTTCTCGCTCGACACGCCGCCTGGCTTCCAATCCATCGCGGGCCGTCACTTCGCCAACAGCACGGTCGACGAAGGGCACGCGCTCGACGAGGCCGGCTTCAAGCCCGTGATCCCGCACTATCTGCCCAACGGCTTCAGCGAGGTCGGCGCGGACGTCGCGACGATCCGGACCGTGCGCAATTTGCACGTGATCTACAGCGACGGCATCCGCGGTCTCTCACTCTTCGAGAACGACACCGACGAATCGGCGAATTTCGACGGGCTACGGCCGGCCACGACGCACTTCGCCGGACATGAAGCGACGTACGTGCGCGACGGTCCGACCACGTTGCTCGCCTGGCACGATCACGGGCTCGCCTTCGCGCTCGTCGGCGACCTCGACATTCGCGAACTCACGCAGATCGCGATCAGCGTCGAACCCTAACGAAAGCGTTTACTGCTGCGGTGCCGGCGCGCTCCGTGCTTGCGCCATCGTCGTGTGCAATTGCGCACGTTGATCGGGCGTCAGAAGGCCGGCGACGTCGTGCCGGAATTTCTTGGCGTTGGCGTGCCGCGTGGGCGCGTCGGCACCGGCGTTGGCCGCCTTGCGTTCACGCGCGAGCGCAGCGATCTTCTGCTGCTGGTCCGGCGTGAGCGAGAGAGAACGCACCGCCTCCATGTAGCGGTCGTGGTGATGGTGCAACGGAGCGGCTTGCGACGGAGCGGATTGCGCGGGAGCCGCGGGCGCGGCGGGTGCCGGTGCGCTCTGCGCGGCCGCGGCGAGCGGAAACGCCAGCGTGGCGGTGAGCGCGATGAGTAGGTGACGGATGAACATGGTGGACTCCTCGGGTGGCGATGACTGCGTGATGGATCTACGCAGTCAGGCCACCGAGTGTCCTAAGAACCGGATGAGAGAAGTCCGTCGATGCTCTTTTCGAGTTGCGCGACCGGAATCTCACCGCTCGTGATCATCGCGATCTTCTTGTTCTTTCCGATCAGCACCAACGTCGGATAGCCGCCCTGCAGGTACGTGTTCGCGACGGTGAGGTTCGGATCGAAGGCGACCGGATACGTCACGTTGAGCTTGTCGACCCACGCGCTGACGTCGGCCTGATTCTCGGGCGAGGATCCGTCGATGCCGTACGGGCTGCCGGTCACGCCGACGAACGCCACCTTGCCGGCGTATTTCTTCGCGAGCTCGTCGACGATCGGCACTTCGTGCTGACAGTGCGGGCACCAGGTGGCGAAGACTTCGAGGAACACGGGCGAGGAGACCGACGCCAGGTCGAACGCGCCGGCGTTCGTGTTCGCGGTGAACTCGGGCGCCGTGTCGCCGACCGCGAGCGTGGTCGACGGGTTGACGGTCTGCGCCGCCTTCGGAACGCGGTTGGCCAATGCCACCGCGACGATCGCTGCGATCGCGAGCACCGCGATCGTGGCGTAGATGATGGTCGTGCGATTGATCTGCCGCGAGGGCCGGGCCGCTGCTGCTCTACTCATGACGCTGTTCCATTCTGCGGTCGAGGGCGATGGCCCCGGGGGCCCGCCACGCGATGATGAGGGCGACGATGACGATGGCGGCATCACGCGCGACCTCGCCCCACGAGGTCGTCGTTTGGTCGGAGGGGCCGAAGCAACCGCACGACGCGTGCAAGCCGCGCACCACCGCGAGCGCGATCGCGCCGTCGAACACGGCCAGCAGAATCGCCGCCGCGACCGCTGCCGCGCGGGTGAACAAGCCGACGATCAAGTATGCGCCGACCAGCACCTCGACGAACGGAAGCAGCAGGGCGAGCGGCGCGATCAGCGGCTGAGGCAAGAGCTCGAAGCCGGCGATTTGCGATGCGAAGATGTCGGCGTGGCCGATCTTCAGTCCCCCGGCGACGACGAACGTCAGGCCGAGCGCGATGCGAAGGACGAGGACGAGAACGTTCATCAGGCGGCGACTCCGGCGAGCACGGCACGCTGCGGCGCGGGGACCGCACCGGCGTCGGCATCGGTCGCGACGCCTTCTTCGTAACCGGCGATCGTGTCGGCCACGCACCCGGCCAGCACCACCGGGTCGTACCCGCCCTCGAGCACGAAGAGCGCCCGGCCGCGGCAGTACTCGTCGGCGATCTCACGCACGATCCGGCCGAGTTCGCGCGCAGCCGCGGGGGCGACGCCGAGATCGCCGACCGGATCGCCGGCCGCGAAATCGAAACCCGCGCTCACCACGAGCAGTCCCGGCCGGAGCCGCGCGGCGAGTCCGCGCAGCGCCGACGCCCACACCGCGACGAACGCCTCGGTTGCGATGCCGCGCGCATCGATCGGCAGGTTCAGCAGCGATCCTGCCGTTCGCATGACGTTGTCGGCGGCGTCGCCGGTGCCGGGATAGGCCGGCATCGCGTGCGTCGAGACGTACGAGAGACCCTCACCGACGAGCGCCTGCGTCCCGTTGCCGTGATGATAGTCGATGTCCGCGATCAGCACCGGTTCGCCCGTTTCCGCGGTGAACGCGCGCGCCGCGACGGCGGCGTTGTTGAACAGACAGAATCCCATGCCGCGCGCGGGCTCGGCGTGATGGCCGGGCGGACGCACGAGCGCGAACGCCGCGCGTTCGTGCGCGACGACGTAATCGAGTGCGACGAGCGCTCCGCCCGCCGCGCGCAACGCGCCGTCGTAGGACGACGCGTCGATCTCGGTGTCGCCGGTCGAGAGCACGTCGAAGCTCGCGGCATCGATGCGCTCGCATTCGCGCTTCGCGCGCTCGACGTACGCAGCGTCGTGCACGCGCACGATCGCCGCGACCTCGGCGGGACGGACGTCGATCCGCTCGCCGAGCATGCCGCGCCGTTGCAACTCCGCCGCGCACGCGCGCACCCGGTCCGGCCGTTCCACGTGCGGGACGCCGGCCAGATGACGGGTGAGCGAATCGTCGTACGCGACGAGCACGTTAGTGGTGGGGCGTCGCCGTCGGTTTCGGCTTGGGCGCGGCCGGCCGCGGATCGACGCTCGCGATGACCTGCTTCACCTGGTTGTAGCCCGGCGAACCTGGCTTGAGCATCGCAAGGAGCCGCTGATACGTCGACTTCGCTTTGTCGTTCTGGCGATTGCCCTGGTAGGCTCTGCCCATCGCGAAGAGGATCTCGGGGTGCTGCTTCATCAGATCGGGCGCTTGTTTGTCGAGCGCTTCGTAGATCGCGATGGCTTCCTGGTTGTTGTTGCTCGCCACGTCGGCGGCGGCGAGTCCGACCAGGGCGTCCGGTGTGCGCTGCAGGTTGAACGACGACTTGAACGCATCGCGGGCGGAGTTCCAATTATGCTGCGCCATGTACGCCTGGGCGAGCAGCAAATATCCGCGGGGATCCTGCGGGATCACTTCGGTGACGCGTTTGTAATCCGCGACCGCCGTGCCGAGGTCGTTGTTGGTGCCGGCGAGGTTGCCGAGACGCGCGAGCGCGTCGGGGTTGTCGCGATTGGCGCCGAGCGCGGCCGTCCACTCGCGCTGCGCGCCGGCCTTGTCGTTCTTCGAGATGAGGTAGTCGCCGTAGAGCAGATGCGCGCCGGCGACCGCGGGGAACGTCGTGATCGCTTTGCGGAACTCGGCGTCGGCATTCGCGTCTTGCTTTTCGGTCGCGTAGACTTTGGCGATTTGATCGAGCACGGCCGCCTTGTCGGCGTCGTCCTTCTGCTGCGAATAGATCGTGTTGAACGTCGCGACGGCGGTGTTCACGTCGTGTTGCGACGCAGCGAGTTGCGCCTTGCCGATTTCGGCTTCGAGGCTCGTGGGCTCGACCGCGATCGCGCGATCGAAGGTCTGACCGGCCAGCGCAAAGGCGTTCTGATCGGCGTAGGTGCGCGCGATGAGAACGATCGGATGGGCGCTCTTCGGATCGAGCTTCGCGGCGGTTTCGAACGCCGTGCGCGCGTCGTCGTACTTCTTCTCGGCCGCGAGCACCGAACCATACGTCTCGAACGAGCTCGGCGTGGTCGCGTTGAACGTGGTCGCGCGCTTCGCCACGCGCTCCGCATCGTCGGGACGATTTGCGCGCATGTAGAGCTGCGTGAGCGTCTGGAGGATCAGCATGTTGGTCGGCTCGAGATCCGACGCTTGCTCCATGCTCGCGATGCCTTCCGGCAGATGGCCCAGCGCCGATTGCGCCGCGCCGTCGGTGAAGTAGATCTGCGCGTTCTTCGTGCCGCTGCCGAGCAGTTTTTGTGTCAGCGGAAGCGCGAGATCGGGACGATTCACCGCGAGGTAGTCGGAGGCCAGCGTCGTCATCGAATCCTTGTCGTTCGGATCGGCCTTCACGGCTGCTTCGAGACGCGGAATCTGCACGTCGAGCGGTTCGGGCGTTGCGCTCGGCGACGGCGCGGGCGAGGGAGACGGCGAGGGGGCCGCGGGTGCGCCCTTGGCGCCGGCAGCGGCCGGATGCTGGAGACCGAAGCCGAGCACTCCGACGAGGAGCGCGAGCGGAACGGCGAGACGGAGTCGAATCACGGAGTGTTGCTCTTTCAGTTACGCGTGAACGGCTTGCGCCTGGCGTACGAGTTTGGTGAGTTCGGGAACGATCGCGAACGCGTCGCCGACGACGAGGAGGTCCGCGAAGTCGGCGATCGGAACGCCGGCGTCTTTATTGATGGCGATGATGGTGGATGACGTGCGCATGCCGACCTTGTGTTGGATCGCACCGGAGATGCCGACCGCGATGTAGAGCGGCGGGCTCACCGTCTTGCCGGTCTGGCCGACCTGATGCGCATGCGAGATCCAGCCCGCATCGACCGCCGCGCGCGACGCGCCGACGGCGCCGCCGAAAGCGTCAGCCAACTCTTTGAGGATTCCACCGAACGGCTCGGGGCCGCCCATGCCGCGACCGCCGGAGACGACGACCGACGCTTCCTCGACCCCGAGTTCGGCCGCGGCTTCTTCGACGTCGGCCTCGACCGTCACGGGGTACGGCTTGCCGCTGGGCGCGATCACTGCGGTCGTCGCGTTGCCGCCGGCCGTCAGGGCGAACACGTTGGGACGGATGACCGCGACGCCGTACTCGGTGTTGCGGAAGGCGCACGTGGTGATCGTCGTGCCGCCGAGTTTCGGCGACGTGCACGACACGCGGCCGGCCTCCACCGCGATGGCGGTGACGTCGGCGGTGATGCCCGCATCGACGCGCGCCGCGAAGCGCGAACCGACGTCGCGCCCGATCATCGTGTTCGCGACGATCACGAGCGACGGACCGGCCGCGCGCGCGACGCTCTCGAGCGCGTCGACCTGCGGGTCCACGCCGTGCACGTCGAGCGATGCGTCGTCGAGCACGTGAATCACGTCGAGCGGGTACCCCGCGAGCTTTGCGGCCGCCACGCCCGCGCCACCGCCGGCGACGACCGCGTGCGCGGTGCCGCCCAGCTGATCGGCGACGGCACGCGCGGCGCACGCCGCTTCGAGCGACGAGCGGCGCGGCGTTCCGTGATGGTGCTCGATGAACGCGATGACGTTCTTCATGCTCGTTCCGTCCGGCCTACAGCAACTTGCGCTCGTGGAGAAACTCGACGATCGCAGCCGCGCCGGCAGCGGCGTCGGTCGCCGTCACCGTGCGTCCCCGCTCGCGCGCGGGCGGCGTGGCCAGCGCAAGAAGTTCGGTCCGCGCACCATCGCCGCCGACGGCTTTCGTGAGCCCGAGATCGGCGATGCTCAGCGTGCGGATCTCCTTTTTCTTGGCACCCATGATGCCTTTGAGCGAGGGATAGCGCGGCTCGTTGGCGCTCTTCGTCACGCTCACCAACGCCGGCAACTGTGCTCGCAACGTTTGGTAACCGGTTTCCGTTTCGCGTTTCACGCGAAGGGTCGTCCCGTCGATGTGCACCTCGCGAGCATAGGTGAGGGCCGGAACGCCGAGATACTCGGCGAGCATGCCCGGCAGATCGCCCGAGATCGCGTCGGTCGACTGCGTTCCGGTCACGACGAGATCGAAGCCGACGGTCCGGATCGCATGCGCGACGGCATAGGCGGTCGCCCACAGATCCGAACCTTCCAGGCCCGCATCGGAGAGCATCACGGCATCGTCGGCGCCCATGGCGAGCGCCTTACGCAGGATCTCCTTGCCGGACGCGGGCGTCATGGAAACGATCGTCACGGTCGAACCGTCGGCCAGCGCATCGCGGATCTGCAGCGCCGCTTCGATCGCATACTCGTCGAACGGATTGAGCACGGTCTCGACGCCGGTACGAACGAGGCGCTTCGACGATGCGTCGATGCGTTTATCGGCGTTGGTATCGGGTACGAGCTTGACGGTAACGAGAATCTTCACCGCGCGTGCCTCCTGACACACGAAACCCGGCCGTTACGCCGGGTCTCGGGGAACCTCTGAAGATTCACGACCGTACGAGCGCGTTCCTCGGCTCGTGGCTTGCTTACGTCTTCAGGCGTTGGTAGAACTGAATTTGCGGGCCGTGATAGGCCGGCGAGAGTCCGTTCGGTATCACCGGCGTGCCGTTGACCGAGAACAGTTGGTACTCCACGCCGTAGGCGGTGTTGGCGTTCGCGCGATATTGCAGGCCGGAGAAGAGCACGTCTTGGCTGAGGCTCGCGTTGATCACGCCGATCGTGTCGAACGAACCCTCGATGCCGTAACGCCCCGCTCCGATCCCGGCCAGCACGCGATTGAACGTGTGCGTGAGCGATAGCACGGCCGAGGGATAGTCGACGGCGATCGCATCTTGCGGCCGTCCGGCGGGCGGTGTGCGATGCGTGACGACGTCGCTCAGTTCGAGCGTCACGTCAGCGAGGCGCGAGTGATACGTGAACCAGCCGTCGGCGTGCGACTCCGTTCCGAGCACGCCCTGCGTGCCGGTGAGCTGCGGTGAGAAGTACGGTTCGACGAATCCGGGCTGCGTGCCGTTGGTGAGATCGTACGGCGAGACTTGCTCGTAATGGCCGTACGCGAGGCGCACTTCGACGCCCGCGATCAGGAACGTGGTCGAAGCGCGAACGCCCTGACGGTTCGCGCCGAATTCGCTCGTGTTCACGAACGAATAGTCACCGTTGAGCCAGGTGCTCGGCAGCGCGAACGGCGTCGTCCAGACGTTCTCGATCGTGCCGTACGAGAGCAGCGCGGGCGCGTACTCGGGCTCGTCGCGCACCAATTCGACGGCGAGGTCGAACTTCGAAAAACCCTGATGCAGCTTGGCGTAATAGTAGTTTCCTTGCGTGCACCCCGCGCTCGAGAACGCCGCGCCGTCGGCGGCGTAGCACGAGTGACCGTAGTCGAGCACGACATCGCCGGTCGCGACGGGGAACGCCGCGCCCAAGCCGTCGACGTCCATCTGTTGACCGCTCACCGTCGAGTACGCGACCGGGATGGCGCCATCGTACGTGATCGACGACGACCCGCCGAAGAGCACGCGCGCGCTGACCGGACCGGACTGCGTGAGGTGCGCGAGCTCGAGGCTGAATTGCACTTGCCCCGTTTTGTAGATGCCCGACAAGCTGCTCTCGTGCGCGCCGTTCCCCGCCGGCGCCGGCAGTTCGGCGGTGGTCGCCTCGAACGTGAACGCGCCCGACTTCGCCCACAGATCATAGCCGTGCAGCGGCAAGATCGCGGGGTTCGCATCGAACACGTCGACCGACGGCGTTCCGTCGCCGATGCTCTGCGGAATCTGCGGCGCAAGTTGAAACGGCGTGTTGGTCCACGGTGCTTGCGAGAACACGAACGGCACGGTCTGCTTGAGATCGAACCAGCCGCCGGTGAGTTCGCCCATGCCGTCATGCAACGCGATCGATCCGCTGAGCACGCTGAAGCGCGAGGCGTTGATCGAATCCTGGCCGTTGTGCGTGGTGAACTGCGGGGTCAGCGTCGCCGCTTGCGAGCCGAGGTGCGGGTTGATCGTGGGCATCAGGGCGTCGCCCCAATACGCGCCGACGTTCCCGCTTCCGCCGACGGATCCGTAGCCGCCGGTCACCGAAAAATCGAGATCGTTGATGCGATAGGTCGGCGTGATCAGCAAATCTTGGCTGATCGCCTCACCCGTCGTCGTCGGTGAGCCCGAGAAAAAATCGTATGGCACGGCCGGCGCGAGCGGGCCGCCGGAGGAGAAACTCGGGATTTCCGCCGCGCCGTCGACGCCCGGCCCGACGAACTGCTGGTTCGTTCCCGACGTGTAGCTCTCGATTGCAACGTGCAACCGGCTCACCTTTTTGGGCGGCGCGGGAGTGAGGCTCGGAGCGGGGCTCGGCGAGGGTGACGGCGAGGCAGCCGGGGCCGCCGTCTGCGCCAGGGCGCTGCCCTGGCTGAGCGGGCCAACAGACAGAGCCGCGACCGCAAAACCAAGCAGCGCTACCTTTGTAAGCACGGCGTACCGACTTCTCGCGCGGCCGCCGTTCTCCTCACCCGTCGAGGGAGCGCTCTGGGATGACCGAGGCTCGAACTCGGATGCCCTCGCGGGCGGCAGATTTTCGTACCACTTCGGCTTTCGCCGCCGCCACGGATCGCGTGCCGTTCGTGGTCTGGACTGTGCCTTGACCGTAGCCGTGAGGCCGTAGGCCGCGCCCGTCCAGTCTCTACACCTTCCGTCGCTGAACGACGGCTTGGCTCGGCGTTGTCAGGTGCCGAAGCACCGAAGAGTTCACCGAATTTGAGCGCATCCCGACCGCCGTTTCCGAACGGCCGGCTCATCATCTAAGTCTGCTGTGTCTGCCTATTCCACCATCATCCCGGACGGCGTCACACTCATTCGGCACGTTGGCGCGAACGCTTGCCGATGATGCCGTTAGCGGGCGGTGGCGGCGTAGTCCGGGGATGCGAGGTAGCCGGCGAGGAGATCGTCGGTGCTCACGACGGCGTGGTCGATCGCGAGGAGCGAGCACGCTTCGTCGATGATGAGCAGGCCGGCCGGGAGAATGTCGGCGCGCTGCGGGCGGATGTGCGGGATCGTCTTACGGTCGGCGAGATCGCGGGCGAGGAGGTCGTCGACGAGCGCGACGCGCTGAGCGTGCGACATCGTGACGCCGTCGCGCTCGTCGCTGCCCGCGATCATCGAAGCGGCCGTGAAGGCCGTTCCGCCGACCACGATCAGGCGCGCCGGTCGCGGCGCCGCGGCATATGGGCCGAGCGTGGACGTGATGTCGTCGCGCGCTGCGGCGACGGCTTCCGCACGGGCGCTCGCGTCGAGCGCGCTTGCACCGAGCAACGCCGGATGGCGTTCGGCGAGCCGCACGGCGCCGATCTCGATCGACATCGTGTAGCCGACGCGGCCGCGCTCGCGAGCGGTCGACGGCGCGTCGACGGCCAACTCCGAGCTGCCGCCGCCGACGTCGAGCACGCCGACGGCATCGCTCCCGCCGGCCGTCGCCGTTGCGCCGAGAAACGAGTACGTCGCCTCTTCATCGCCGCTGAGAATGCGCGGGGCGACGCCGACGCGCGCGGTGAGTTCGGCGGCGAACGCATCGCCGTCGCTCGCTCGGCGCATCGCACTCGTCGCGATGCACGCGACGCGGGCGCGCCGTTCGCGCACGATCGCAAGGTACTCGTCGACCACCGCGAGGGTGCGCGCACGCGCGGCCGGATCGAGCCGGCCCGCGTGCGCGAGTCCCGTGCCGAGTCGCGTTCCACGCGAATCGATCGCCACGACCTCACCGGCCTCGCTGCGCACGAGCAGCCGGGTCGAGTTCGTGCCGATCGAGATCAGCGCGTCCGTGTCAGTAGCGTTTGGCTTCGGTCGCTTCGCGCGTCTTGCCGATCGTTTCGAGCGAACGATCGTGGGCGCGCATCGCGACGCCGACGTAGAGCGTGTCGATGATCGTGAGCTGCGCGATGCGGCTGGAACTCGCGCTGCTGCGGAACGCGGTCTGCTTCGCCGCCGTGTAGAGGCGAATGTCGGACACTTTGGTGATCGGCGAGGTCGAGCGATGCGTGATGCAGATCGTCGTCGCGCCGTTCTCTTTGGCGCGCGCGAGCGCGTCGGTCACGTCGCGGCTCGCACCGGTGTGCGAGATCCCGAGGGCGACGTCGCCCTTCTTCAACAGCGCTGAGGACATCGCCATCAGATCGCCGTCGGAGATCGCGACCGCGACCATGCCGAGCTTGAGGAATTTGTGGTACGCATCGATGGCCAGCGGATCGCTTCCGCCGACGCCGTAGATGTCGACCCGGCCGGCATCCGCCAGGGCCGCGACGGCCCGCTCGAGTTCACCGTCGTCGAGCACTTCGATCGTGTCGCGCAGCGCCTGGGCGTTGGCCTGGAAGACCTTGTTCTTGATGGTCTCGAGCGCGTCGCCCGACTCGACTTCGGCGTAGATGTCCGCGGTCGGCTCGACCAGATCGCGCGCCAGCACGATCTTGAACTCCTGATAGCCCTTGTAGCCGATCTTCTGGCACAGCCGGACGACGGTCGACTCCGAGGTGTTGGTTCGCTCGGCAAGCTCCGTGACCGTCAGGTAGATCAATTCGTCGGGATGCTTGAGAATGAAGTCCGCGACGCGCTGTTCGGCGGCTCGCAGAGTGGCGTAGGCGCCTTCGATGCGGACGAACGAACCGGGAACCTTGACGGGTTCAACGCGCGAAATGGTCATCACCGCTCCGACGTTCGCCTTAAGGCGCTCCCTCGCCTCGAAATTGCTTTGCGCGCTGGCGTTTCCGGAAGAGATGACGCTCGAACGGTTCCGGACGATCGGTTGGTGCCCAACTCTCAGTTTGCTTGAGATACGCCGCCATCTGCGCCTCGAATCCCGGATCCTCGAACGCGGCGTTGGAGGTCGACGATGGTACGAGCGGTTCGTCGACGCGCGTCGTGGCAAGCCGGACGACGCGTCCCTCGAGGTCGAAGGGCAGGGTCGTCTTCTGGCCCACCGCCCGGGTGTACGTCGCCCGGTTCTTGTTGACGTCGATCAGCGGCACCGCCACGAGCTTGCCGTTCTCGAGGCGCACGGTCGCGCCCATCGCGTGCACGTTGATCACGCTCCCGCGAACGCGTTCGCTCACTGCGGACTGCTCGCCGCGCCGGGACGCTTGAGGTAGATGATCTCTTCGTGATCGCCGACCATGTGCAGGCGATCGTGGATGTAGGGAATCGCTCCCTGCGGATCGCTGAGGCGCGCGATCTCGCGTTCCTGATCGATGCGCTTGCGCTCGAGCGCGGAGATGTCGTCCTGCACGCCGCGCAATTGCATCATGTAGCTGAGGTTGCGATGGATGATGTGCGCGTACTGCGCCGCGATCATCAGCGCGACGACGCCGGCCACCGCGAGGACGCCGAACCGTGCGCCGAGGCGCACCGCCGCGTTCGGCCTCATGCCGGCGCGCCGATCCGGCGAAACTTGTCGTAGCGGCTCGCGCGCAACGCGTCGGGCGCGATGGTCGCGAGACGCGAGAGCGCCGCGTCGACCGCGTCGAACACGCGCGCGATCGTTCCCTCCGGATCGCGATGCGCGCCGCCGAGCGGTTCGGGGACGATCTGATCGATGATGCCGAAGCCGAGCAGATCGTCGCTGGTCAAGCGCAGGCGCGCCGCGGCTTCTTCCGCTTTGCTCGCTTCGCCCCAGAGGATCGCGGCGCACCCTTCGGGCGAGGCGACCGAATAGACGGAGTGCTCGAGCATGATCACGTGATCGGCGAGCGCGAGTGCGAGCGCACCGCCGCTGCCGCCTTCGCCGATCACGGTCGCGACGATCGGCACGCCCGCTTCCGCGAACGCCACCAGCGACTGCGCGATCGCTTCGGACTGCGCGCGCTCCTCGGATACGATGCCGGGATCGGCGCCCGACGTGTCGACGAACGTCACGACCGGCAAGCGCAGATGCGCGGCGAGCCGCACCAGACGCTGGACTTTGCGATAGCCCTCGGGGCGCGGCATCCCGAAGTTGCGCACGATCTTTTCTTTGGTATCGCCGCCCTTGTCTTGCGCGATGACGACGATGCGACGGCCGCGCAGTTTTGCGAAGCCCCCGACCACGGCGCGGTCATCGGCGAGGTGACGATCGCCGTGCAGTTCGTCGAAGGCATCGAGCGCGTCGAGATAGGCGGAGCCGAGCGGGCGCTTCGGATGACGCGCCATGTTGACGCGCTGCCACGGCGTGAGCGTGCCGAACATCTCACGCTGGATCTCGACGTATTTCGCTTCGAGCGCGGCGATCTCGTTCGAGAGATCGACGGGCTGATCCGCAGCGTGCAGCTTGAGATCGGCGATGCGCTCCTCGAGTTCGAGCAGCCCGCGCTCGCGTTCGACGATCGCGTTCACGCCGTCGCCTTCGCGGGCCGCAAGCCATTCAGATCGGGGATCGCCGGTGCGGCGGGCGCGGACGCCGGGGCGCCGACGCCGTAATCGAGCAGCCGCACGAGCGTGTCGCGCAAGGCGTGGCGATCGACGACGAGATCGATCGCGCCGTGTTCGAGCAAGAACTCCGCGGTCTGGAAGTTGTCGGGCAGCTTCTGGCGGATCGTCTGCTCGATCACGCGCCGGCCGGCGAAACCGATCGCCGCGCGCGACTCGGCGACGATCACGTCGGTCTGGAACGCGAACGACGCCGACACGCCGCCGGTCGTCGGGTCGGTCAACACGGTGATCGCGTAGCCGCCCTCGGAGCGGAAGCGCTCGAGCGCGAGCGTGGTCTTCGCCATCTGCATCAGCGCCAGCATGCCCTCTTCCATGCGCGCGCCGCCCGAGGCGGTGCAGAGGATGCACGGCACCTTGCGATCGCGCGCGTCTTCGAGCAGTCGCGCGATGCGCTCGCCGACGACGGTGCCCATCGTGCCGCCGCGGAAGTTGAAATCCATCACGCCGAGCGCCACCTGGAATTCGCCGATCGAGGCGAAGCCGCAGACGACGCCTTCGGTCAGCTTCGACTTCTCGCGATCGCGCTCGAGCTTTTGCGGATAGGGGACCTTATCGGTCCAGCCGAGCGGATCGCCGGGCATCACGTCGGCACCGATCTCGACGAAGTCGCCGTCGACCAGCATCGCCACGCGATCGAAGGCGTGCATGCGAAAATGGTGCTGGCAGACGTTGCATACGTAGAGATTCTTCGCGAGGTCGGGACGATAGAGCATCGACGAGCATTTCGGACACTTGGTCCATTGCGCGGCTTCTTCCGCGCTTTGCTGCGGACTGCGGCGAATGCGCAGCCACTCCGGGACCGCCACGCCCTTACGACCGTCCAAGAAGCCGGCCGCGATAGATGCGCCCGAGCTGGCGGAGGTAGTTGAAGATCTCGTTCTGATTGAGCTTCGACGTGCCGGCGACGCGATCGACGAACACGTAGGGCACCTCGAGCGCGCGGCCGTAGTGCGCTTTCGCGATCACTTCCAAGCCGATCTTGAACCCGATCGGATCGAGCACGACGCCGTCGAGCGCGCTGCGCCGAACGAGAAAGAAGCCCGACGTTATATCGAGCACGGGCGTGAGCGGTTTGGCGAGCGCGATCGCCACGAGCGAGGTGACCTTGCGCCGCATCGGCCAGTTCTCGATTCCGCCGCCGGGCACGTAGCGCGAACCGATGGCCAGGCCGTACTCACCGCTCGCGAGCGCGGCGACCATCAACGGGATCGCGTTCGCATCGTGTGAGAAATCGCCGTCCATCGCACCGACCGCGAGCGACTCCGGCCGCGCGAATTTCCAGCCGTCGATCACGCCCGACGAGAGCCCCATCTTCCCCGGGCGGTGCAGACAGCGCACCGGGTAGGTCTCCGAGAGTTTGTCGACGATCGCGCCGGTGCCGTCGGGCGAGTTGTCGTCGACGACGATGATCTCGCCGTCGAGACCGTTGCTGCGAAACACCGCGGCGAGCGTCGTGACGAGCTTCTCGATGCCGCCCGCTTCGTTGTACGTGGGGACCACGATCGAGAACGGGATCGTCGTCGCACTGCCGGCGAGCGTCGAGGCAGCGACGGTCATGCGAGCTTGTGCACCGTGGGGAAGCGCGCCTCGTCGAAATCGATCAGGTCGTCGTAAAATCTGACCTCATCGTGCATCAAGACGACGCCTTGATCGCCGACGTCTTCCACTTCGGTCGCGGGAACCGCCAGGTCCCCGCGTCGATCCCATGACACGACGACCCACTCCACCGACTTCGCGTGTCCCTCCGCATACAAACCGCTAACGGTCCCCACGCGCGTCTCGCCGCAAAATACCGGTGTGCCGAGGTCGAGTGTCTCTAAGGTACGTGCCATTCAGCGCGCGTTCTTCGACGAGAGCGGCAGCACAACCCGTCCGGTTGCCGGCGCACCGAAACGGTCGCGCTCGTCGGCCACGGCCGCCGCATTGCCGGGCCCGCAGCTCAGAGTTCGCCGCGCGCGTAGAGCAAGGCGGAGAGGACGACGAGCGCGACCGTTTCGGTGCGCAAGATGCGCGTGCCGAGCGAGATCGTGCGCGCGCCGGCCGCTTCCGCGCGCGCGACTTCAGCGGTGGAAAATCCCCCCTCCGGGCCGATCAGCACCAGCACGTTCCCGCTCGCGATATCCGCATCGAAGACCTCGCGCAGCGGACGCACGTCGGCCAGCTCCCACGGCAGATAGACGCGATCGTACTCGCCGAAGCGCGCGATGAGCGCGTCCCACTCCGCGATCGGCTCGACGGCCGGCACGCTCGTGCGTCCGCATTGCTGCGCCGCGGTCTTGGCGAGCCGCTCCCAGCGCTCGCGCTTCGCGTCGCCCGTACGTTCCCCGACGACGCGCTCCGAGCGCAGCGGCACGATCGCGGCGACGCCGAGTTCGGTCGCCTTCTCCACGATCAGATCCATCTTCTGACCCTTGGGAATGCCCTGCGCGATCGTCACGCGCAGCGTCGCTTCGCGCGAGCCGCGTTCGATGCGCTCTTCGAGCGAGGCGCGCACCGTCGTGCCCGTCACGTCGATCGCCGCCGCAAACGCCGCACCCGACGAATCGACGACGTGCACGCGTTCGCCGCTGCGCCCGCGCAGCACCGTCGCGATCTTGCGACCGTCGTCGGCGGCGAACGTCACGCGATCGCCGACGGCATGCACGCCCTCCACGAAGAAGCGATCGCGCAACGATGCCATGGGTCTATTCCGCCTTGAACGCCTCTTTGACGCGATCGAAGAACGAGCGGTCGGCATCGGGATCGTTGCCGGCGCGCGCGAACTCTTCGAGGATCTCTTTTTCGCGCTTGGAGAGTTTGGTCGGCACCGCGACGTGCACGTTCACGAGCTGATCGCCGCGCACGCCGCCGCGCACGGCCGGCATGCCGCGGCCGCGGATGCGGTACACCGCACCCGTCTGCGTGCCCGGCGCAATGGTCAATTCGACCTCGCCGTCGAGCGCCGGCACCGTGATGTCGCCGCCGAGCGCCGCGGTGGGAAACGAGATCGGCATGTTGACGTAGACGTCGAGCCCATCGCGCGTGAAGATGGGGTGCTTGCGCACGCTCAAGTACACGTAGAGATCGCCGTCGGCGCCGCCGCGCATCCCCGCTTCGCCGCTGCCGCTCAAGCGGATGCGGCTGCCGTCGTCGACGCCGGCGGGTACTTTGACCGTCAGCGTCTTGTCCTGTTCGATGCGGCCGCGACCACGGCACGTGTGGCATGGCGTCTGCACGATCTGGCCGTCGCCCTGGCACTTGCCGCAGGTCGTCTGCGTGACGAATTGTCCGAGCGGCGTCTGACGCACCTGACGCGCGATGCCGGTGCCGTTGCACCGGTCGCACGGCACCACGAGCGTGCCGGGTTCCGCGCCGCTGCCCTTGCAGGTGGTGCACCCCGCGAGATGGCGGAACGAGATCTCGCGCTGCGTGCCGGTGAACGCTTCCTCGAGCGAGATCTCCGCGTCGTAGCGCAAGTCGCTGCCGCGCTGCGGACCGTTCGCGCGACCGGCCTGCTGGCCGCCGCGCGTCTGTCCGAAGAACATGTCAAAGATGTCGCCGAAACCCTCGGCCGCAAAGCCGCCACCGAAGCCGCCGTTCTGCGCGCCCGCATGACCGAAGCGATCGTAGTTCGCGCGCTTCTGCGGATCGGAGAGCACTTCGTAGGCCTCGTTGATCTCCTTGAAGTGGTTCTCCGCCGCGACCTTGTCTTCGGCGACGTCGGGATGGTACTTGCGCGCGAGTTGACGGTACGCGGTCTTGATCTCACCTTCGGCCGCGCTCCGCGCGACGCCGAGGACCTCGTAGTAATCGGCCGGCATCAGCGGATCTCGACGTCGTCGAGGTACTCACCGAGCGAACGCGCCGTTCCGCTCGCGAGCGACATCAACCGCCCGTACGGCATGCGTCGCGGCCCGAGGATCGCGAGCAGCCCGACGCCGCGATCGCCGAAGCGATACGGCACCGTCACGACGCTGCACTCGGCCATCTCATCGGCGCCCAACTCGGCACCGATGTGGACGTTCGGCGTCCCGGCCGATTGCGCGAGGTCGTCGGCCATCAAATCGTAGAGCACTTTCTGTTCTTCGACGATGCGCAGGATCGAACGGAGCTTGCGCAAGTCGTGGAACTCGGGTTGATCGAGTAAATTTTGCGCGCCGGCCGCCTCGATGTGCGGATCGCTGCGCCGCGCGTTGCGGAAAGCGGTGAGCACCGCGCGCCGGATTTCCGGTGACGCGGCGAGCGCATCGCAGACGCGTTCGATGGAGGCGGGGTCGACGTCTTCCATGATCCGGCCGCCGAGCGTCGCGTTGAGCGCGTTGGAGAGCCGGGTCAGTTCGTCGGCTTCGACGTCGACCGACCACTCGGCGAGTTCTTGCGCCGCGACGCCCATCGAGGTGACGATCACGACGAGCCCCGTCCGCGCGGAGAGCCAGAGGAGTTGGACGTGCTTGAACGCGTGGGTGTCGCGCGAGGGCGCAATGGCGATCGCGAGGTTGCGCGAGAGGCCGGAGAGCAGCCGCGTGGCCTGCTCGATCACGCCGTCGAGCTCGCGGCTCGCTTCCCGGAACTGATCGCGGATCCGGCGCGCGTCGTCGGCACCGAGCGGCTCGGGCGTCATGAGCCGGTCGACGTACGTACGGTACCCGGAGTCGGAGGGTATGCGACCGGCCGAGGTATGGGGCTGAACCAAATAGCCGCCGGCCTCGAGTTCGGCCATCTCGTTACGGATGGTCGCCGAGCTCACGCCGAGGTTGTACTTCTGGGTGAGCGTGACCGAGCCGACCGGCTCGGCCGTGTTGATGTACTCGTACACCACGGTCGCCAGGATAAAGGCCTTGCGTTTATCGAGTTCCGGCTTCTCGTTCATCCCATTGCTTAGCAGACAGCACGCAAGAGTGCTAAATCAACCCTGAGCGTACCATCCACGGGCGATTGGGTCAAGCCATGGCGGCGATGGCACGCCGGTGGGCGATCGTGATGTACTCCGAGAGAATCATCCCGTGGAAGATGACGTTGCCCACCACCGCTTCCCAGGCGGGCGTGTAACTGATCACGTGCAGGATCGGAACGGTGACGTCCTCGGCGATGAAGTACATGAAGAATCCGTAGGTGATCCCGCACAGGACCGAGGTCGGCGCCGACCACATCGGCTTGAAGTGCTCGGCGATCGCCGCGTAGAGAATACCGAAGATCGCTGCCGCCAAGAAGTGCAAGAACAGGCCGAAGAGCACCAGGATCACGCCGAGGTGCTCGGCGCGCTCGCCGAAGATCGCGACCGCGTAGCGCGCGAAGTAATCGCCGGCCGGACCGTGGTCGATCACGGTCCCGGCAATGAAGAAAAACAACGCCGAAACGAGACCAGCGATAAGGCCGCCGAAGAGACCGTCCGACCAGCGCACCATCGCGCATCGGCTTCGCGGTGCGAGAGGGCATCGCCTCGGCGAAACAAAGTTCACGCGCATGACGACGCCCACGAACACTGATGCCATCGAGGCACTCCAGCACGAGACGCGGCGCTTTCCCCCGTCGCCGGCGTTCGCAGCGCAGGCCAACGCGCAGCCCGGCGTCTACGACGAAGCCGTCGATTACGAAACGTGGTGGGCGAACTGGGCGCGCCGGTTGGAATGGAGCAAACCGTTCACGTCGGTGCTCGAATGGAACGAGCCGTTCGCGCAGTGGTTTGCCGACGGCGAACTCAACGCATCGGTGAACGCGCTCGACCGTCACGTGCGCAACGGGCTCGCGTCGCGCGTCGCCTATTACTACGAAGGCGAACCCGGCGATCGTTGGAGCGTGACCTACGGCGAACTGCTCGACATGGTCTGCCAGTTCGCGAACGGATTGCGCGCGCTCGGCATCACCAAGGGCGATCGCGTCGCGATCTACATGCCGATGATCGTCGAACTCCCGGTCGCGATGCTCGCGTGCGCGCGCATCGGCGCGGCGCACTCGGTGATCTTCGGCGGCTTCGCGCCCGATGCCATCGTCGACCGCGTGAACGATTCGGGTTGCGTCGCGTTGATCACCGCCGATCAAGGCTGGCGCCGCGGCAAGAAGGTGCCGCTCAAGGCCAACTGCGACGAAGCGATTGCCAAAGGGATGCCCTCACTCCAACACGTGATCGTCGCGCAACGCGTCGGCGATCCGGTGCCGATGGTCGCCGGCCGCGATCACTGGTGGCACGACGTCATCGCGGGGCAGCCGTCGACGTGCGAACCCGCCGCGATGAACGCCGAAGATCTGCTCTTCTTGCTCTACACGTCGGGCACGACCGCGAAACCGAAGGGCATCAAGCATACGACGGGCGGCTACCTCACCGGCGTTACGGCGACGCACCAGCTCGTCTTCGATCTCAAGCCCGAGACCGACGTGTACTGGTGCGCGGCCGACATCGGCTGGGTGACCGGTCACTCCTACATCGTCTACGGTCCGCTCTGCAACGGCGCGACGAGCGTGATCTACGAAGGCACGCCCGACTTCCCCGACAAGGACCGCCTGTGGGAGATCGTCGAGCGTTACGGCGTCACGATCCTCTACACCGCACCGACCGCAATCCGCACGTTCATGAAGTGGGGCACGGAGTACGTCGAGCGGCATGACCTCTCATCGCTGCGGCTCCTGGGTTCCGTCGGCGAACCGATCAATCCCGAAGCGTGGATGTGGTATCACACGCACATCGGCGGCGGCCGCGCGCCGATCGTCGATACGTGGTGGCAGACGGAGACCGGCGCCATCATGATCACGCCGTTGCCGGGCGTCACGACGCTCAAGCCCGGCTCGGCGACGAAGCCGTTCCCCGGCGTCGGCGTCGACATCGTGGACGAGGCCGGCAACAGCGTGCCGCTCGGCGGGGGCGGCTACATCGTGCTCACGCGCCCGT
>Ga0116229_10002896_pt1 | contig 28064 bp, 22 predicted proteins | sample S1TSphgellanicum_3_FD_87313 | JGI IMG/M metagenome (GOLD analysis project Ga0116229, IMG submission 87313) | Host-associated microbial communities from peat moss isolated from Minnesota, USA - S1T2_Fc - Sphagnum magellanicum MG | ecosystem: Host-associated > Plants > Peat moss > Unclassified...
AAAAGGCCCGCTGGCGATGCTGAAGCGCCTGAGGGGCGCCAAGACAAAAAGCTCTGGCTCAGGCCAGATGGCGATGCTGCGGCGTCTGCCCAAACTTCTAAGATTCATTCCAGGTCCGGCCCAGGACCTGCGCGCGTATTTCCTGACCATGCAATACTGGCTGTCCGGCTCCCAGGACAACCTGACCGCTATGGTCCGCTTCCTCGTCGGACGCTACGCCGACGGCCCGCGCCGGGTGCTGCGGGGCCGTATGGAGGCGCCGGCGCCTAAGAGCTATCCTGAGACCGGACTTTACCACCCCCGGGCCGCAAACCGGATCGTAGAGGACTTGGACGCCCTCCCCGCCTTCAGCAATCCGCTCGGCGTCGTCGGGGTGCTGGTGCTGCGCTCCTATGTTCTGGCTGACGACGCCGGTCACTACGACGGGGTCATTTCAGCCCTCGAGGCCAAGGGTCTGCGCGCCGTTCCAGCCTTCGCCAGCGGCCTCGACGCCCGCCCTGCGATCGAGCGCTTCTTCATGAAAGATGGCCGCGCAACGGTGGATGCGGTGGTGTCCCTGTCGGGTTTCTCGCTCGTGGGCGGCCCGGCCTACAACGATGCCAAGGCGGCTGAAGACATGTTGGCGCGGCTGAACGTGCCCTACATTTCCGCCCAGCCCCTGGAGTTCCAGACCCTCGAGGCCTGGGGCGCGTCAAGCGCCGGCCTGTCTCCGGTGGAATCCACCATAATGGTCGCGATACCCGAACTCGATGGCGCGGTGGCGCCCATGGTGTTTGGGGGGCGTTCGGATAGCTCTGCCGGAGCCTGTCAGGGCTGCGGCCGGCGCTGCAACTTCCCGGTCGCCTTGGAGGCGCCGAGGATGCAGGCCTGCCCGGAACGCGCCGAAGCCCTGGCGGCCCGGGTGTCCAAGCTTGTAAACCTGCGCAAGACCAGCCGTCCGGATCGCAAACTCGCGATCGTCCTTTTCAATTTCCCGCCGAATTCCGGCGCCGTGGGCTCTGCCGCCTATCTTTCGGTGTTCGCTTCGCTCCATAACACGCTGAAGGCGCTTAAGTCGGCCGGCTATGATGTCGAGGTCCCGGCGACGTCAGAGGAGGTTCGCCGGCGCTTGGTCGAAGGCAACGCCGCCCGTTTCGGGACCGACGCCAATGTCCATTGCCGAATTCCTGCCGAAGACCATATCCGCCGCGAACGGCATCTTGCCGAAATCGAGGGCCAATGGGGTCCGGCGCCGGGCAAGGTGCTCAGCAATGGCAGCTCGATCTTTATCCTCGGCGCCCAGTTCGGGAAGGTGCTCGTCGGTTTACAGCCGGGCTTCGGATACGAGGGAGACCCGATGCGGCTCCTGTTCGAGCGCGGGTTTTCTCCCACGCACGCCTTCTCCGCCTTCTATCGCTACCTGAAGGAAGACTTCGCGGCGGATGCGGTCTTGCACTTCGGCACGCACGGCGCCTTGGAGTTCATGCCCGGCAAGCAGGTGGGCCTGACCGCGGACTGCTGGCCAGAACGGCTGATCGGCGATCTCCCGAACCTCTATCTCTACGCCGCCAATAATCCGTCCGAAGGCGCGCTGGCCAAGCGCCGTTCAGGGGCGACCTTGATCAGCTACCTGACCCCGCCCGTTGCTCAAGCCGGTCTCTATAAGGGGCTGCTCGATCTTAAGGGCACGATCCAACGCTGGCGCGCGGCTCCAAGCGAGTCCATCTTAGAACGCGCGACCCTCGCCAGCGCCATCCGTGAAGAGGCCAAGGCGCTCGACCTCGCCTCCGCAAATCACAAAGGGACAACCGAAGCGGCGATCGCCGCGATCGCTGCAGACGTGTTCGAGGTCGAACAGACCTTGATCCCGAGCGGCTTGCATACGGTCGGCGAGCCCCTGACCGGTGAAGAGCGCGTGGATCTGCTCGCCGCGATGGCCGAGACCCGCGGAACGCCTGCGCCATCGCGCGAAGCCCTGGCCGCCGTGGTCAGCGGGATCGCCCCCGAAGCGGCGATCGCGCTTAGCGGTTTGCAGGCGACCGCGGCGAATATCGCCGGTCTTGCGGCCCTCGCCGAAAGCGACCGCCTTCTGGCCAGGGACCATGAGATCCCTGCGATCCTGCGCGCCCTCGATGGGGAGTATATTCGCCCGGCGCCGGGTGGAGACCTCGTGCGCACTCCAGCGATCCTGCCGACAGGACGCAACTTGCACGGTTTTGATCCCTTCCTAATCCCCAGCGCGTTTGCGGTGCGCGAAGGCGCCCGGCAAGCTCAGGCCATGCTCGATCGCCACCGGGCGGACACCGGCGCCTTCCCCGAATCCGTCGCCATGGTGCTCTGGGGCTCAGATAACCTGAAGAGCGAGGGCGGCCCGATCGCCCAGGCGCTGACCTTGATGGGCGCGCGTCCGAGGTTCGACAGCTACGGCCGCCTCTGCGGCGCCGAACTGATTCCCTTAGACCAGCTCGGCCGCCCCCGCGTCGATGTGGTTGTGACCCTCTCCGGCATCTTCCGCGATCTTCTCGCCCTGCAGACCCGGATGCTGGCCGAGGCGGCCTTCCTAGCGGCAAGCGCCCTTGAGCCTTCGGACATGAACTTCGTTCGCAAACACGCCCTCGCTTATCAGAGCGAGCATAACTGCGATCTGGAGACGGCGGCGCTAAGGGTCTTCTCCAACGCCGACGGCGCCTATGGCGCCAATGTCAATCAGATGATCGACGCTGGCTGCTGGACCGATGAGGACGAGCTGGCCGACGCCTATCAGGCGAGGAAGAGCTTCGCCTATGGGCGCACGGGCGCGCCCGTGCGCCAGACGGCGGTGCTGCAAGACATCCTCAAGCGGGTCGACTTCGCCTATCAGAACGTCGAGTCCGTCGAACTCGGCGTCACCACGATCGACCATTACGTCGACACGCTCGGCGGCATCAGCAAAGCCGTCGAACGGGCCAAAGGAGTCGCGGCGCCGGTCTATATCGGCGACCAGACCGCAGGGGAGGCCAAGGTCCGGACCCTGGCCGAGCAGGTTGCGCTCGAGACCCGCACCCGCATGCTCAATCCGCGCTGGTATGAGGGCCTGCTCAAACACGGTTACGAGGGCGTGCGCCAGATTGAAGCCCAGGTCACAAATACCCTCGGCTGGTCGGCGACCACTCACCAGGTCGATCCTTGGATCTACCAGCAGATCAGCGAGACCTATGTGCTCGACGAGGCCATGCGTCGACGCATGGCCGACCTTAATCCCATCGCCTCCTCCAGGATGGCCAAACGCCTCCTTGAGGCGAGCGATCGCAACTACTGGGCGCCAGACGACGCCACGCTGAAAGCCCTACGCGAGGCCAGCGACGAACTCGAGGATCGCCTCGAGGGCGTTCCAACCGCCGCGTAATGGACGAGGAAACCTCATGACCCTACTCGACATGCCGCGCAATCTGGAACGGTTCAGCACCGTCAGCCGGAGCCGCCCCGACGGCGACGGCAGCGTGCAGGTGCAAATGGACCCTACCCTTAAGATTGGGAAGGCGAAGGTTTTCGCCGTCTACGGCAAGGGCGGGATCGGTAAATCCACCACCTCGTCCAACCTTTCAGCGGCCTTCTCCAAACTCGGCAAGCGTGTGCTGCAGATTGGATGCGATCCCAAGCACGACTCGACCTTCACCCTGACCAAAAAACTCACCCCGACGGTCATCGACATCCTTGAGACGGTCGATTTCCACACGGAGGAACTTCGTCCGGAGGACTACTGCTTTGAGGGCTATAACGGCGTCATGTGCGTTGAGGCCGGCGGCCCGCCCGCCGGAACGGGCTGCGGCGGATATGTGGTCGGCCAGACGGTGAAGTTGCTGAAGGAGCATCACCTTCTGGACGACACCGACGTGGTGATTTTCGACGTCCTTGGCGACGTCGTCTGCGGCGGTTTCGCCGCGCCGTTGCAGCATGCAGAGCGGGCGCTGATCGTCGCCTCCAATGACTTCGACTCGATCTTCGCGATGAACCGGATCATCGCCGCCATCCGGGCCAAGTCGAAGAACTACGACGTGCGCCTTGGCGGCATGATCGCCAACCGAAGCGCAGCGACAGATCAGATCGACCGCTTCAACGCCGCGATTGGCCTGGAACGGATCGGCCACTTTCCGGACCTCGACGTGATCCGGCGCAGCCGGCTGAAGAAGTCCACCCTCTTCGAAATGGAGCCGTCGCCGGAACTGTTGGCGGTGCAGAACGAATACATGCGCCTGGCTGCAAGCCTTTGGGTCGGCCAGATGCAGTACGAGGCCGCCCCCATGAAGGACCGGGACGTCTTTGAATTCCTGGGGTTCGAATAATGACCGCTGCCACCTACGACGAACGCCGGGGCCAGCTTAAGCTCTATTTCGACGCCACGGCGGTAAAAGCCTGGGCTCAACTTACCTCTGACGCGCCGGTCAGCAGAATCCGCGAAACCGTTCGCCAGGGCCGCGACCGCATGCGGGCGACCATCCTGTCATGGCTTCCAACCGGGATGGACGGATGCGCGCTCCTGGATGCGGGCTGCGGGACGGGCGCCCTCTCGGTGGAAGCGGCGGAGCGCGGCGCCAAGGTCACGGCCATCGATGTCGCCGGCAATCTTGTCGCCCTGGCGCAGGAGCGCGCGCCGGCGGGCGTGAAGGCGATGATCGATTTTCACGTTGGCGACATGTTGAGCCCGTCCCTGGGATCGTTCGACCACGTTGTGGCGATGGACTCCCTGATCCACTACGCCCGGCCGCAGATTGTGTCGGTGCTGGGCGACCTCGCGCAGCGGACCCAAGGCTCGATCATCTTTACCTTCGCGCCGCAGACGCCGATGCTCTCGGTGATGCATGGGGTGGGCCTGCTTTTCCCCCGAGCAAATCGAGCGCCTGCCATTGAGCCGGTGTCGGAGGCGAGCCTGCGCAAAGCCATCGCCGCCGACCCTGTTCTGAAAACCTGGCGCATCGGCCGCACGCAAAAGATCTCAAGCGGCTTTTACAAGTCTCAAGCTCTGGAGCTCGTACGGCGTTGACCGGAAACCGTCCTCCTCCCGGGCCGGCGTGGCCCAAGGCTTGGTCAGAGCCGCAGCCCTCGTTCTGGCGGAGCGGCGATGGCGTGCGTCGCGCCTGGTCGTGGCGCAACGTGGGCGTTGGGATGTTGCCCTTCGCCGACTCGGCGACGCCTGAACTGCCCCTCGGCCGGATCATCCGCCTTTCGCTTTTTCAGGTGACCGTTGGCATGGCCGCGGTGCTTTTGATCGGCACGCTCAACCGGGTGATGATCGTCGAACTCGGGCTGCCCGCCTGGCTGGTCGCCCTGATGATCTCCCTGCCGCTGGTGTTCGCGCCGTTCCGAATGCTGGTGGGGCACCGGTCGGACACGCACCGTTCGGTGCTCGGCTGGAAGCGCGTGCCTTATATCTGGCTCGGAACCATGCTGCAGTTCGGCGGACTGGCGATCATGCCGTTCGCGTTGATTTTGCTCTCCGGCGATAGCCGAGGGCCGCCGATCATCGGCCAGGCGGGCGCCGCATTGGCGTTCCTGCTGACCGGCGCAGGCCTTCATATGACCCAGACCACAGGGCTGGCCTTGGCGACAGACCTTGCCCCTGAGCGCGCACGTCCGAAGGTGGTGGCGCTCCTGTGCATGATGCTGCTTTTGGGTACGGTGATCTCAGCGGTCCTGTTCGGCGTCCTGCTGTCGCCGTTCAGCGAGCTGCGACTGATCCAGGTGGTGCAGGGCGCAGGCGCCCTGACCATGATCCTCAACGGGATCGCCCTCTGGAAGCAGGAAGCGCGCAATCCCAACCGCAGCCAGGAAACGGCGAGCGCTCCGGCCTTTTCCGACGCCTGGCGGGCCTATATGCGCACCGGGCGGGCCCGGCGGCGCCTGCTGGCGATCGGCATGGGCACGATCGCGTTCTCAATGCAGGACGTGCTCTTGGAGCCTTATGGCGGCCGCGTCCTGCACCTGCCGGTCAGCGCCACGACCTCCTTGACAGCCCTTCTCGCCGTCGGCGGCGCCACGGGCCTCTGGCTGGCGGCGCGCGTTCTGAACCGCGGCGCAGACCCCTATCGGGTGGCGGGCTTTGGCGCGATGGCTGGCCTTGCGGCCTTCACCGCGGTGATCTTCGCGGCCCCGATGGCGTCAGGCGCTCTGTTCGCCCTGGGGGTAAGCCTGGTCGGTTTTGGGGCGGGGCTCTTCGCCCATGGCACCCTCACCGCCTCCATGAATATGGCCGAGAAGGACGCTACAGGTCTGGCTCTGGGCGCCTGGGGCGCGGTTCAGGCGCTGGCGGCTGGCGTGGCGATCGCCGCGGGCGGCTTGCTCAGCGACACCATCACAGCCTTGGCGCGCTCAGGCCGGCTTGGATCGACCCTCGCAAATCCGGCGACCGGTTACACCACCGTCTACCTGATCGAGCTCCTTCTTCTTTTCGTTACCCTGGCCGCTATCGGACCGCTTGTTCGTAACCAGGGCGCCGAACCGCACGCGCGCACGCTCGACTTCACCGCCCTCACCCGATCTCCGCCCGATCTGGCGCTATAGGAGAGATCTTTATGTATAACAGCGAATTCTTCGGCACTTTCGATGTCGCATCCCTTGTCCTAACAGTCTTTGTGCTGTTTTTCTTTGGCCTCATACTTTATCTGCGCCGCGAGGATCGGAGGGAAGGCTATCCTCTCGAAGATGACGCGACCGGTCGACTTGAACCGGCCAGCGGGATTTTCTTCACAGCGACGCCAAAAACCTTCATCCTGGCCCACGGGCATGGCACGCTGAGCAAGCCGAACGCCCATCGCGAGACCCCTGTGTTTTCCGCGTCCCGCCGGACCAATATTTCCGGCGCCCCCTTGTCGCCCGACGGGGATCCGATGCTCGCAAAGGTGGGGCCCGGCGCCTTCGCCCAGCGGGCGCGTACGCCGGACATGATGTTCCACGGAGGCCCCAAGATCGTTCCTCTTCGGGTCGCCACGGAGTTTTCGGTCGACGGCGTCGCCTCAGACCCCAGGGGCATGTCGGTTGTCGGCGCGGATGGCCTTGCGGCCGGCGTGATCAGCGACATCTGGGTCGATAAGGCGGAGTATCTGATCCGCTATCTGGAAGTCGAACTTGGCGCGCCGAGCCCAGCTGGCCTGAGCGTCGTCGGATCCGGGCCCTTGGCCAAGCGCGTCCTTCTGCCGATGACGATGGCGGTGGTCAATAAGGCGCGCCGGACCGTGCGGGTCGACGCCATCTTGGCCTCTCAGTTCGAGAACGTACCCGTCCTTGAGAACCCCAATCAGATCACCTTGGACGAAGAGGAGCGCGTTTGCGCGTACTATGGCGGCGGTCTCCTCTACGCCACACCCATGCGCGCGGAGCCCATCATATGAGCGAACATGATTTTGAGGCCGTACGCGGCCTGCCCGGCCGCCTCCCCGAGGGAGAGCGCATTCTCTGGCAAGGCGCGCCGCGCTGGACCACCCTCGCCCAGCAAGCCTTTCATGTGCGCGCCGTCGCCGCTTACTTTGCGGGGATGTTCGCCTGGCGGCTGGCGACGTCGGTTGCGGCCGGACGGCCTTTGGCCGGTGAACTGAAGTCGATCCTGCTGGTGTCGCCCATCGCCCTTCTGACGGTGGCCACCTTGGCGGGCCTGGCATGGCTCTATAGCCGCACAACCGTCTATACGATCACCAACAAGCGGGTTGTGATCCGCTTCGGCGTCGCGCTACCCAAGGCGTTCAACATCCCGTTCTCGATCGTGGACGGCGCGTCGGTCAAAACCCTCGGCGGCGGTTCAGGCGATCTGGCGCTCACGCTGAAGGCTGGCAACAAAATCGCCTTCTCACATCTGTGGCCCAATACGCGGCCTTGGAAGCTGGCGTCGCCTGAGCCGACCTTCCGCGCGCTTGCAGATGTCCAGGGCGCCGTGACCATCCTGGCGACCGCGATGAAGGACGAAGTTCCGATCGAGATGTGTCGCGCTCAGCCGACGCCAGAGCGCGCGCATGCGGGTGGACTGGCTGAACCTGGCCCGGTTGCGGCTTAGACGGGAGATCGCCATGAGCGCTTTGGACCACGAACCCTTTCCGCGCGGCGCCTTGATCGCCGCCTCGGCCCTGGTTGGACTTTCCCTTACCGCCACCGCGGCCGTGCGACTGGTAAGGATCACCTCGCCCGCCCCCGTTGTGCTTGCCCAGCCTGCGCCGGCTGCATCGGTAGACCTGCGGTTCAGCGACGAGGCCAACGGATCGATAAGGGTGACCAACAGCAGCAACGCGCAGCTGGTGGCCACCATTGAACCCGGTGTGGGCGGCTTCATTCGCGGGGTGATGCGCGGCCTGGCCCGTGACCGGATCAGCCGGCATATCGGCGAGGCTCCGCCCTTCCGCCTGTCTCAGGCCAGGGACGGGAAAATGAGCCTCGAAGATACGGCGACGGGCCGCACGATAGACCTGGAATCCTTCGGGGCCGGCAATCGCGACTCGTTCGTGCAGTTGCTGCGGTCGCCGGGGGCGCGGTCATGATCGCGGTTCCCTTCCTCCTGCGTCAAACCCACGACATCGCCTGCACCATTGAGATTGAGCATACCGAGCGCAGCCTGCACGCGCATGTGGAGCTCGAGGGCGAGCTTGCTCTGCAGCCTGGCGACAGGGTCCGGGTCCATGGCGCGCCCGTCCGCGTCCGGTTCGGCGATAAAATGACCCTGCACCGCCGCGCCACCGTCGAGCGCGCGGGCTGGCTTGAGCGGCAATGGACCCGCTTTATGGCCCGCTTCGAGCTCTCCGAACTTTACGAAGTCAGCTTTACCCCTGGGAGGCTTCTTTGACCACCATCGCTCTGGACGGCCCTCAGACGCTGACGCGCGATACCGAGCGCAGGTCCGTCAACGAGACCACGCGGCTGGCGCAGACGGACACTGTCCTCAGCCCTAGGTTCTACACCACAGATTTCGACGCTATGGACCGGATCGATGTGAGTTCGGTCCGCGCTGAATGGGACGCCCTGATCGCAGAACTGGCCAGCGACCTTAACCGGGACCATTTCAAGCGTACTCAAGCCTTTGAAAACAAACTCGAACACCTGAATCCTGAGCTGCGGAAGGAGTTCGTGGACTTCCTGGTGAGCTCGCTCACCGCGGAGTTTTCTGGATGCGTTCTCTATGCCGAGATCGTCAAGCGGGTGAAGAACCCAGATATCAAGGCTCTGTTCAAGTACATGAGCCGAGATGAAGCGCGCCATGCCGGCTTCATCAACGAGTCGCTCAAGGACTACGACATCGGCGTCGACCTCAGCTTCCTGACCAAGACCAAGAAATATACCTTCTTCAAGCCGAAGTTCATATTCTACGCCGTCTATCTGTCCGAGAAGATCGGCTACGCCCGATACATCGCGATCTACCGGCAACTGGAACAGCATCCTGAGCTTCGGTTTCATCCGATTTTCAGTTGGTTCAAGGAGTGGTGCGCGGATGAGTTTCGCCACGGCGAGGCCTTCGCCCTTTTGATGCGCGCGGATCCGAAACTCCTTACCGGCGCCAACACCCTTTGGATCAAGTTCTTCCTGCTTTCGGTCTACGCCACCATGTATGTGCGCGATCATGCGCGCCCTGCGTTCCATGCGGCGCTGGGGCTCGATCCCACCGAATACGACTACAAGGTTTTCGATATCTGCTCTGAGATCTCCAGACAGGTCTTCCCCGTGGTCTTGGACATGCAAAGCCCGGCGATGCGAAAGGGCCTGGACCGTCTCGCGGGCATCACCCAGGCCATGTCCGAAGCGAAGGCCAAGGGCGGGATCCTCGGCGCCCTGAAGCGGATCACGCTCGGCGTCAGAGCGGGCGCAACCTTCGTGCGACTTTATATGGCGCCCGCCGAACGCAATATCGCGCCTGACACCGTGCGTCTGTCTCCGACGTGGTGAGGCGCAGATGACCCTGGCGGTGATCGGCGCGACAGTGGTTTACACCCTGTTTTTGTGGTGGTTCAGCACCGGTGCGATCCTGTGGTTGGATCGTCGTCCGCGCAAGACCTACAGCTTCAGTCTCCTCGCGGGGTTCGCCGTGGCGCTCATAGCGCTCTTAGGCCTTGGCTTCAGCATGCGGAGCGCAACGCCCACCGGCGCGGTGATCGGGTTCACCTGCACGCTGCTTATCTGGGGCTGGCATGAACTGAGCTTCCTGACCGGCCTGATTACGGGGCCTCGCGCCGCGGCCTGTCCGCCGGATGCGTCAGGATGGCGCCGCTTCGTTCTCGCGGCGTCCACCCTGATCTATCACGAGATCGCGCTCGCCTTGACCGCGCTCGCCCTTCTCGTCCTGTCATGGGGCCAGCCCAATCCAGTGGGCGCCTGGACCTTTCTGATCCTGTTCGGCTGCCGACTAAGCTCCAAGCTCAACCTCTTCCTGGGCGTCCCGAACTTCACCGATAGCTTTTTCCCCGACCACCTTCGCCACCTCACAACCTACCTGAAGAAGGCACCCATGAGCGCGTTCTTCCCGGTGTCAGTGGCTGGCGGCTGCGCCCTGGCCGGCGCTCTCGGGTGGAGAGCCCTCTACCCGAACGCATCAGCCTTCAACGCCGTCGCCTTCTCGCTCCTGTTCGCCCTCACCGCGCTCGCGATGATCGAACATGCCTTCATGGTGCTTCCCTTGCCTGACGCCGCCCTTTGGCGTTGGGCGCTGCCAGCGTCCGAAAAGAACCCAACACCTGTGCCTTTGGATTTGTAGCATCGCCGCGCCCCGCCAAAGGGCGTTACCGAACACCGTTCCTGAGAGAGCGGCCGAACATAAGAGGAGCGAACCGCTCATGGATTACGACCTATTCTTCCGCGACCAGCTGAAGAGCCTGCACGAAGAAGGCCGCTATCGGGTTTTCGCCGATCTGGAACGGCGCGCAGGCAACTTCCCATGCGCCACGCGCCATCATGGCGAGTCCACCCATGAGGTCACCGTCTGGTGCTCGAACGACTATCTTGGGATGGGTCAAAATCCCAAGGTCCTGGCTGCGATGCACCAGGCCTTGGATAGGTGCGGCGCAGGTTCCGGCGGAACCCGCAACATCTCCGGAACGAACCATTTCCACATCCTCCTGGAGCAGGAGCTCGCGGATCTGCATGGCAAAGAAGCGGCCCTGACCTTCACGTCGGGCTATGTGTCGAACTGGGCCGCCCTTGGAACCTTGGCCGGCCGGATGCCGGGCTGTGTGGTGTTCTCAGACGCCTCCAACCACGCTTCGATGATTGAAGGCATCCGCCACAGCGGCGCTGAACGGGTGATTTTCGCCCACAACGACGTGGCCGATCTCGATCGGAAGCTGAGCCTCGTGCCGCCCGGCCGGCCGAAACTCATTGCATTTGAAAGCGTCTATTCGATGGACGGCGATATCGCGCCGATCCGCGCCATCTGCGATGTCGCAGAAAAACATGGCGCCATGACCTATCTCGATGAGGTTCATGGGGTTGGCCTTTACGGCCCGCGCGGAGGCGGGATCGCAGAGCGCGAGGGGCTTATGGACCGCATCACCGTCATCGAAGGCACCCTCGCCAAGGCGTTCGGCGTCATGGGCGGTTACATTACCGGGACGGCGGCGATGTGCGACTTCGTGCGAAGCTTCGCGTCCGGATTTATCTTTTCGACGGCCCTCGCCCCGGCCCTGGCCGCAGGCGCCCTCGCCAGCATAAGGCACCTCAAGCAGAGCGAGGCGGAGCGGCTGCTCCAACGCGACAGGGTGCAGAGGACGCGGCGCGAACTCGGAAAGATCGGGATCCCCTGTCTTGAGAACGAAAGCCACATCATCCCGGTCATGGTGGGCGATCCGGTGAAGTGTAAGATGATCAGTGATTGGCTCCTCGATAACTACGGGATCTATATTCAGCCGATCAACTACCCCACTGTGCCTCGGGGCACCGAGCGCCTGCGCATCACCCCCTCCCCGGTCCATTCCGACGCCGACATCGACAGGCTGGTCAAGGCGCTTTCCGAGCTTTGGTCCATGTGCGCCCTCAGTCGGTCGGCCATGGCGGCTTAGACGCGGCGGATCGATCACATCTCCTTGACGACCTGGCCATAGGAGATGAGGGAAAAAAGTACGGTGCCGCCGATAATATTGCCGATTAGCGCGGGCAGTTCGAAACCGGTCAGCATGGTCCAGGCCTGAAGTCGACCGCTGATGACCAGCATGAAGCCTTCGAAGCTTCCGGCCACGACATGGGCGAAACCGCAGATGATGATCAGGTAGGTTATCATCACAATGATGTGGAACTGGGTGGCGTCCGCACTTGGAAGGAGCCACACCATGGCGGCGATCAGGAACCCTGCTCCAATCGCCTTCACGAAGATCTCGATCGGCGCGTGCGAAACGGTCTGATGACTGATGCTCAGCATCGCCTCGCGGACATCGGGGGGTATGACTGAGGTAAAGCTGCAAAACAGCGCCGCCAGCAGGGTCCCTACGAGGTTGGCGAGCAAGACCAGGCCCCAGAGCCGTCCCATACGCGCGAGATTTTCAAGGGACAGCTGAGAGGCGACCGGCAAAACGGCGGTGATGGTGTTTTCTGTAAAGAGCTGGTGCCTGGCCATGACCGAAATCAGAAAGCCGACCGTATACCCAAAGCCAACGACGAGAGGGCGCCAGGGTTGGTTGGGCAGACTGGACTGCAAGACGCCCTCTGCGATCAGCGAGAAGCTGAGGGATAGCCCCGCCGCGACACCTGACCACCATAGGGAGGTCGCGGGGCGAGCCATTTCCTCCTCGCCTTCGCGGCGGAGGATTTCATAGATCATCAGCGCGCTCAGACGAGAGCTGTCCTCGATCTCCCGCCGCTGAGCCGCGCTGAGGCCTGACGCCTGCGAACGGTCATCAGTCCCCTCTTGGGGACGCCCATCGTCATCATCGCCGCTGGACGACCTTCTCGTCGAGGCGTCTGCATGTTTTGGTGTGGCCATGTTCGAGCCCCGACGATTAGGGCTCATAATCTCACGCCGGGCTGATTGGTTCCGGCGCGGCGATCCACGCATCAGCATTTGTGCCGAGCCCTGCGCCGCAACCCCTAAGGGCCTCCTACGGCGCCAGGGCAGGCTTTTGGAGCGGCGGCAAGGCGGCGAAATAGGACGCGAGGTCAGCACGCTCCTGATCGGTCAACTTTCTGGCGATCCAAGGCATAGGGTTCAGCGTACTTAAATGCTGGTCATAGGGCTTGGCGAACCCGTCCAATCGTCTGCGCAAATAGACCGCGTTCTGTCCCTGGAGCCGGGAGATCAAGGGCAAGGCCGCGACACCGTTCGCGCCATGGCAACTCAGGCAGGCCGGCACGCCGCGCGCAGGATCGCCTCGGGTGGCGATAGCCGCACCGCGCGAGGCGGACGCAGGGTCTGGTCTGGCCAAGCCTTCCTGCGGCGTCAAACTGTTCACGTAGCTGGCGAGACCCTTCATATCCTCAAACGTCAGACCGTCAGTGACCTCGCTCATCTTGTCGCTCGGCCGGACACCGCTGTGGAAGGCGTAGAGGTTTTGCAGGACGAAGGGGGCGGTCTGCAGCGTTAGGTTCGGATAGTTGCCCTGAAGATCTCCGCGACCGGCGTTGGTGTGACACTTGACGCAGTTGGTTGCGAAGGTCGCCTTCGCCGCGGCCATGGCGGCGCTGCTCACGGGCGGTGACGAGGGCGCCGGCGGCGGCTCGGCGGCGGCGGCGGAGCGGGCAGGCTTTAGTCCGGAATAGTAGGCCGCCACCGCCGCTATGTCCTTATCTCCAAGGGCGTGCGCGACAGTCGGCATCGGGTTCCACCCTCCGGTCGAGCCGCGGCCGCCGTGCCGCATCGCTAAGAGCTCGTGGCGCAGATAGGTCTCGGACTGTCCCGCCAGGTGCGGCGCGCGGGTGATTTTGCCGCCCTGGCTCTCGTGACAATCCGCACAGGGCGGGATGGCGGACTGCGCGATGCCCTCAGTGACGATCGCTTCACCGCGCTTCACCAGGTCCGCCGCCGCGGGCGGCGAAGCCGGCGTCGCTATCGGGAGGCCCGAATAGTAATGCGCCAGAGCGACGATCTGCGCTTCGGAGAGCTCAGCGGCGATGGTCTGCATAAAGCCGCTTTTACGCGCGCCGCGCGTGTACGCTTCCAGCGCCGCCTGGAGATAGGCCGGGTCTTGCAGGGTAAGGTTGGGCGCTTCGCCCCCGGTCGCCGCGCCAGTGCCGTCCGGACCATGGCAGCGCGCACAGGTGCGAACCGGATCATCGCCGATACTCTGGTCGGCGAAGCCTGAGGACGGCGCTGCATATTCAAATTCGTCGAACGGCGGCATGTTTCGATAGGCGTCGGCGGACCGAAGGCTTGCATCGGAGGCCGACGCCTGGGGCGCGGCGCTGTCTTTTGGAGGAAGCGCCGTCATCGCATGGTAGGATCCGGCGTCGAGCTTCGGCAACTGGCGCAAAAACGCCACCATGGACCATACCTCGTCCCCGCGCGTGTCCGTCGGCCACGACGGCATGGCGCTATATTTTACCCCATGCTCGATGATCATGTAGAGCTCGGGATCTGTGAACTGCCCGACCACCTTCGGCAGGTATTGCGGCCTCGGGCTCATAGAGAGGGCGATCACCGATTGACCAGAGCCCGGACGACCGTGGCAGTTGGCGCACACCATGTCGAAGTGCTGAGCGGCGAGGCGCACGCGCGAGGGCGACGAAAAGTCAGACGGAGGGGCGATGTCGGCCGAACGTGAGGCTTCGCTGCGTTTGAATACGAAATGGAGCAGATTACGCGCCAGCCAGCCGTCGGGCGTATCAGCGGCCACATCCACACCGCCCAGACAGACGAATATCGCGCCGGCCATTGCGAATATCGCCAGCCCGGCGATGATCACTCTGAAAGATATCGATTTGCCGAGCCAGGCGTAGGCCGGCCTCAGCCTCAGCCAAAAAGACCTGCGCTCCCCGCCGGGGCCGGGCTCGGTCACTTCAAAGCTCCGCTCTGGAATAATCGGTCACGCGCGTTCGCGGTCTTTCAAGGTTCGGGACGGGTTAGAGCGGGACATCTTAATAGGGTTGGAACGTCAACGTCCCAGGATCGAAAGGGTTCCCTGCCCCATGCCGATTTTCTAAAATAGGTCGGTTGCAAGCTCAGAAGACAGAGGGCGTCGTGAAACCGTGCGCTCATCCCAGAGCGGGTTATCGACCTGACTAAAGGTCAGGGGACTTTAGCCGCACGCCCTCGCCGAACTCTCCGGCAGGCATAAAGTCGACGCCCCCGCGCGAAAGCGCGGTCTGAACCGCGCGAATAGTGCTCGCCCGCGAATCAACCTGGCCTCTTTCAAGGCGCACAAGGGCATTGACCGACACCACCGCGCTATCCGCGAGCCTTTGTTGGCTCCAGCCAAGCAGAGCCCTAGCCGCCCGTATTTGTCGCGCCGTGACCATCGCGGCCACGTTTCCGATTGCAGCCCAAGTCGCCACAGAAAGCGATTTTTTCCACCGCTTTAGCGACTTAAATCGCCGCTTGATTGATCTTAAGTTTTGTTTTTGAGGCGAACGCCTTCGGCGTGAGAATCGTCGTCCAGAAATTCGATCCCCGCCCGGGCGAGGGCTCGACGGATCGACGCCAGGGTGCTTGACCTTGGATCGACGGCGCCCGCTTCGAACCTCGCAACGGTATTTGTGGCGACGACAGCGCGATCGGCCAGATCCTGTTGAGTCCAACCCAAGAGGGCGCGCGCGGCTCGTGTTTGCCGAGGTGAGATCATAGGGGCACGAACAACGCGAACGCATTGGGCGCCATATTAAGAGTTCAAATTCTCCTTATAAGGTGTAATTTCAACCTTATTGGTCGCCACGCTTTTTGCCGCCGGCGCGTAGAGCAAGTCCGAGCTGAAGATGGCCGTTGCAGAGGAAAATGCGCCGACGCCAGATCTGGCGGATCTCTATCGCAGATACTCAAGGTGGCTAAGGGCTCGCGTTCGACGCGATGGATTCGCAGAAGCCGACGACGTTGTTCAGGAGACCTATCTTCGCCTTGCGCAGAAATCTCTGCCCAAGGATATCCGCCACCCTCAAGCCTTGCTGCTCAGCATGGCGCAGAACATCATGCGCAACACCGCGCGACGTGCGCGAACATCAAAACGTACGCCAGGACCGTCCTCCCATGTCGCGCGTCCGGGCGACATGGCCGCCGACCAGTTTGAAGCCGTCTTTTGGACTGAGACGGTCATGGCCATGCCTGAGCCCTTGCGCGACACCTTCCTGATGAGCCGCGTCCAGGGCATGAGCAACGAACAGATCGCCAAGGCGTGCAATCTATCGGTGAAGACGGTAGAGTGGCGTTTGGCGAAGGCGCTGGCTTTCTGCGCCGCCCGGATGCGCGACTGAGCGGTAGATGACCTCGGATCTTTCTGTCGAAGATCGCGCCGCGGACGAAGCCACGACCTGGTTCGCCCGCCTCAACACCAATCGCATATCAAGCCAGACCCTGTCTGATTTTCACGCCTGGCGCCGGGCGCCTGAGAACGATCGGGCCTACCGCAAGATCGAGCGCCTATGGTCGCGCAGTTCCATCATCACTCAAGATCCCGCCGTGCAGGCCGAACTCGACGCCGCGCTCGAGAGGGCCAGGCGTGCGGCCCGCCGCTCAAAGCCCCATTGGGCGCTGGCGGCCAGCGGCGGCGCGGGGATTGTCGCGGTCGGACTGGGTCTTGCAGCGATCACCCAGCTTGGCCAAGGTCAAACCTATACGACCGGGATCGGCGAACAGCGAACCATCGCCCTTAGCGACGGCTCAACGATCAGGCTGGATACGGACAGCCAGATCACGGTCCGGATCAGCCCGACCGATCGTTCGGTCAAGCTGCTCAAGGGCCAGGCCTTCTTTGATGTCGTTCACGAGCCAAACCGGGCCTTTCACGTCCAGGCCGGATACACATCAATTCGCGATCTTGGGACGCGATTTGATGTGCGCAGAGTGGACGGCGACGCGCAGGTCACCCTAGTGGACGGCATGGTGCAGGTCAGCGATCAAAAATCGGGCGAGGCGGCCTGGACGCTCCGCGCTGGCCAGCAGATCCTGACCGGGCCCCGCGCTGCGCCCCGATCGGTCGACCCGGCGAGCGTCACAAGCTGGACCATGGGGCGGTTGATCTTCAACGACGTTCCCCTCGCCGCCGCCGCCGCGGAAGTCAACCGATACGCCAAGCACAGGGTCGTCATCGGGTCGCCCGATGTCGGTGCGATCCGGATTTCCGGAACCTTCGACAACGACCGGACCGATGACTTTATTGCGGCGGTCGCCAAGCTCTATGACCTTGCCACGGAGCGGCAGGCCAACGGCAGCGTCGTGCTCAGCGCGACGAACGCTCCGCCCCCTTCGTAATTTTTCTCTGAGCCTTTAGGGTCAACCACAACCGTTGGTTTCTATCCCTTCACCGTCAGCCGCATTCGCGGATCCAGGACGGAGGAAACGGGGGGAAGGCCTTGCTCAAGTTGGTTGCGTATCGTCACAATCTGTTAGCGGCGTCGGTTCTGGCGTCGGCCGCGCTCCACGCGCCCACGGCGCTTGGCGCGGAAAGCCTTCGGCTTGACTTCGATATCCCGGCAGGCGCGCTCGGCGCGTCCCTGCAGGTCCTGGCGGCGCAGGCCCATGTTCAGCTGGTGTTCTCGCCGACGTCGGTCGCGGGACGGCGCGCCCCGCCGCTCCAGGGCAGGTTCAGCGCCGAAGAGGCCCTCAGACGTCTTCTGGCGGGCACAGGCATGCAAGCCCTGCACAGCGGCCCGACGACGATCGTGCTCAAAGGGTCGGGCTCAGCGCAACTCGCGCCTGTCTCGACGCTGGCTGCCACTCAGCCGTCGTCCGCCGTCGCCGGCGGTTTTGCGGCGCCTTTAGCCGACCCTGCGCCCGGGCCACAGGATAAGGCGCAGCCGACCACGGAGGAGGTGGTGGTGACCGGGAGCCACATTCGCGGCGGCGGCTCGACAGGATCGCCGATCGTCGATCTCAGCCGCGACGAGATCCGCCGCGAGGGCGACGCCACTGTCGCCGACGCCCTCGGACACATGACGCAGACGTTCAACGGGACGTCCACCCCGATCAGCAGCCTTTCGGGCGCGGACCGGCTCGGCACGAACGTCAGTATTTCCCAAGGCGTGAACCTTCGTGGCCTCGGCGCCAACGCCACCCTGGTGCTGCTCGACGGTCATCGTCTGGCCGGGACGGGCGACCTCGGCGACTTCGTCGATGTCTCCGCAATTCCCACGAGCATTGTAGAGCGGGTCGAGGTTCTCCTAGACGGCGCATCAGCGGTCTACGGGTCTGACGCCGTCGGCGGGGTTGTGAACATCATCACCCGCAAGGACTTTCAGGGTCTTGAGGGCGACGTCCGTTTTGGGGAGGACGCCGGTGGAGGCGGCGCCTATGTGCAAACCTCCGCCACGCTTGGCCAGACCTGGTCCGGCGGGCACGTCCTTTTTTCCTACGAGTATCAGCACAACGACCGTCTGGCCTCGGCCGGCCACCCGTTCGCTGACAACAGCGACCAGCGCGCGAACGGCGGCTCCAACCACGACCTGATCGAAAGCACGCCCGGAAACATCCTCGAATTGAACGCCAGCGGCACAGGCTATATCCCCGCCTACGCCATCCCGGCGGGAGACGGCGTCGGCCTGACGCCGTCAGACTTTGTGCTCGGGACCGCGAACGCCTCCAACGCCTATCGGGACACGGACATCGCGCCCGAAATGGATCGCAATAGCGTGTTTGCGGCCTACTCTCAGGACCTCGGCCCTCAAACCAGGGTGGACCTCGAGGCGCGTTACACGCTTCGCCAGTACACCAGCCGTTCGCCGGCCTCGGCCGCGATTTTGGAGGTGACGCCGGCGAACCCCTACTATGTCGCTCCCAACGGCGCGCCCTATGAACTGATCGGCTATAGCGCAGACAATCTCGTCGGCCCCACGGTGGCTGCGGGGTTCACGCGCAACTTCGATGTTTCCGCAAGCGTGTCGCGCGAACTCGGGCACGACTGGAAACTCGAAGCCTACGCGGGCTATGCGGCCGAGTATGGTCGCGCCTCAGATTTCAACCTGTTCAACTACGCCGCCCTCAGCGAGGCGCTGGGCGACACCCCGGACGACCCGACCACGAGCTACAGCACCGCCAAGGACGGCTTTTTCAACCCCTATGGCGACGGCGCCCAAAACTCGGCGTTGATCCGCCACTTCGTCGCCGGCGGCTGGGCGACCTCGGTTGATCTTAGCCAGGTCACAACAGCAGGCGTTCAGGCCGATGGGCCCCTGTTCGACCTGCCGGGCGGACCGGTTAAAGCCGCTTTTGGCGCCCAGTTCCGGCACGAGCGGTTCGAGTCGACCGTCTATTCAGAGCTTTCCACCACCTCTCCTGTCGCGTATGGCGACGGCGCCAACGCGCGCGACATCGCCGCGGCATTCGGCGAGCTGCACATTCCCATCGTGGGCGCGTCCAACTCGGTCGTCGGGATCAACCGGCTCGAGGTTTCCGCGGCCGGGCGGGTCGAGCACTACGACGATGTCGGCACGACCGCCAATCCGAAGATCGGCCTGCTCTGGAAGCCGTTCGAGGACGTTGGCGTACGCGCGACCTACAGCACCTCGTTTCGCGCGCCAGCGCTTTCAGAAATCAATACGGCGGAGGAGGTGGATCCCTATCTTCTCGGCCAAACCCTGACCCTGGTCGAAACAGGCGGCAACAGAGGTCTGAAACCGGAGACGGCGACCTCGTGGACGGCTGGAGCCGACTGGACGCCCCGTTTTGCTCCAGGACTTCATCTTGGCGTCACCTGGTTCGAAACTGACTTTAAGAACCAGATTGGCCAGCCGGGAGAAACTTACCTGACCCAGGTCCTGACCAATCCGGCGTTCGCCTCCCTGGTCACGCCCGTCAACGCTGCGAATCCGGCCGATCTTGCTAAGATCCAGGCTCTCCTTGCCATCACCGCGCCGTCGGAGGCCGGCCTCTACCCGCCGTCCGCTTACGCCGACATCATCGACGCCCGCTACCTCAATACGGCCTCGCTCGAGGTCGCTGGTCTGGATCTGAACGCCGACTACCGGTTCAGCTGGGGTCGCGAACTTTATAGCATCAGCGCCTCAGGCTCATACCTCTACACCTACAGCCAACGTCAGACGGCGAGCTCGCCGGAAGAGAGCTTGCTGAACACCCCGAGCGAGCCGGTCGACTTTAGGGGAAAGGTGGTTGGCGACTGGCGTCATGGACCGTTGGATACGGCGCTCACGCTCAATTACACGGATCGCTACAAGGACCCTGCCACCGGACGGCGGATCGACAGCTTCACGACCCTTGACCTGGTGCTCGCCTGGCGTTCCGAGGCGTCCTCAGGCGCCCTTAAGAACGCCTCGGTCACCTTCACGGCGCAGAACCTGTTCGACCAGACCCCTCCGTTCTACGACTCGCCCCTCGGCCTTGGATACGATCCGGCGAATGCGAGCCCTTTAGGCCGGGTGATCTCGCTTGAACTCAACAAGCGGTGGTGAGGGGCCATGCGCCCTTCCGCCCGGGCCGCCGCATGCGTCAGCTTCTCATGGTCGCGGCCGCGCTTTTCGCCATCGCCGGCGGCGCGGCGGCGCGACCGCTTACGATCGAAGACATCCTTCGCCTCGAAGCCATCGGGCCGGCAGTCGCCGCGCCGCATGGGCGTTGGCTCATTCTCGAAGTGGAGGCGCCCTATCTCAATGCGGTCAGGTTCGACAACGACACCGATACACGGCCGATGCTGGCCCATCTCGAGCGGATCGACCTGCTTCACCCGGCGTCCGCCGCGCCCGCCTTTCCTCAGGCGCCGCGCGGCGGCTACATCGCAGGGCCCTTCTCCCCTTCGGGCGACAGGATGGTGGTTTACCGATGCCTTGGCGCCCGCTGGGAGCTCGGGGTGGTCGACGTTGAGCGCCGCAGCGTCCGCTGGCTAGGCGTCGGCGCGGAGCTGGCTGACTGGGGCGACACCGTCGTCTGGCGATCGGAACGCGAGCTCCTGGTGCTGGCCCTGCCGCGGCACGGCCTTCCCCAGCGCCAAAGGCTGAACCGTGCGCTCATGACACTGCAACCGGCTTTGTGGCGAAGGGCCCGGCGCGGGACCGGGCCGACCGCCGTCGCCCTTGGCAGCGGCCGATTTGTGGCGACCCACCCTGCGGACCTTAGCCTGACGCTTGAACGCATCGACGTTGAGACCGGGGTTCGGCGCGCCCTGGCGCGCGGCGCTTTCGAAAGCCTGACTCTATCACCGAGCGGCCGTTGGCTCGCCTTGATCGAAACAGGCGATCGCATCCAGCCCCCCGCCGAGGCTCTGGTCGCGATCGGAACCCCCTGGCGCCGACGGAGGCTGCGCCTTTATAACCTTACCGGCTCAACGGGCGCGGCGTGGTCCGATTTCAGGGGCGACCTCGGTTTCGCGAGCCTCACCTGGGCCCCAGGCCGCGATTCCCTCCTGGCGTTCGCACGCAGGGACACTGAGGCCTGGACGGACGGCAGATTCTATCGGATCGAGCCCGGACGCGCCATTAACGCCCTAGACATGGGCGCGCTTTCGCCAGCGCTCACGGCCGTGCCGGGCGTCGGCCTTGAGCAGAGCCACGCCGGCTGGTTCGGGTCGGCCCCGCTCATTTACGCCCGCTCGAAGGGGTCAAAAGGCCGCGCCGACTGGTATCAACTCCGCGAAACCGGGCCCATCAATCTTACGGCGTCCCTGTCATCGCCAAGCGGCAAGGTCATTCCGCTCGGCGTTGACGCCGTCGCCATAGAGGCTGGCGGAGCGCTCTGGCGCGTAACCCGTAGCGATCTGCCCCGCGTCATTGGCGACGTTGGCGATTCGCTGCTCGAACCGGTGCGCCTTGACCTCACCGCTCCATCCCCGGCCTACGAGGCCGAGGGGGGCGACAGCCTCTGCATGGTCCATCGGGACGATGACGGCTTGACCCTCAGTCCGATCACCCTCGTCCCCGGGGCCTTGCCCTGGCGATTGCCGAGGAACGCGACACTTCCGAGCGTTTGCACCCCCACCGCGCTCGTAAGCGTCGAGCGGGACGCACACGGGACCCAGACGGTGAGCGCAATCGATCGCAACTCCCGGCGTCACCCGCTTCTGGCTGTGAACCGTTTCCTGTCCAAGATCGACTTCGCTGCCCCGATGGAGGTTGATCACACCGGACCGGATGGGCAGCCCCTTAAGAGCTGGTTCTATCGGCCCACGGCCGGGTCCAAGACGAAGCCGCCGCCGCTCATCGTTGAGGCCTATCCCGGATGGGACAACCCTGCGCCGCCTTCCCTCGGCGAGCCGGGCGCCCTGTCGATCGACGACAATCCACAGCTCGCAGCGGCGCGCGGATATGCCGTCCTCGTCCCGAGCCTCGTTAGCGCTGCGGCCTCGACCAACCCCGGGCAGGGATGGAACACGCAGATCTGGCGGATCGTCGATCAGCTTGCAGGCCAAGGCCTTATCGACCCCAGGCGGGTGGGATATTGGGGACATAGCTTTGGCGGCTATGTTGGGCTGATGCTGGCGACACAGACCGATCGCTTCGCCGCAATCGTCACAGCCGCCGCGCCCTCAGACCTGATCAGCTGGCGAGGACAGACGCCCGGGCCTGCATGGGTCAGCCCAGAGTGGCCGATGTTTTACGAAGGTCTAGCGGGCTGGTTTGAGACGGGCAGCCAGGGCCATCTTGAGGCGACGCCCTGGAGCGACCTTCAGCGCTATATCGCAAACAGCCCCGCCCTTGCAGCCAACAAAATCCGCACGCCGATTCTGCTTGTCCAAGGCGACCAGGATCCCGTCAGTCTGGCTCAGGGCCAGGAGATGTTCTCTGATCTTTATCGGCTGCATAAGGACGCTGAACTCGTGACCTTCTTTGGTGAGAACCACACGATCACCAGCCCACAGAACATGAGGCGCTATTTCGCCTGCGTGATGGCCTTCTTCGATCGCGGCTTAGGCTTGGGGAAGGTCGCTATGACTGCGCAATCGCTCAGTCCAGTGGCGCGCCCAAGCTTCAATTGCGGCGGTCCTTAGAATATCGATATAGCCGCCGTACTGGGCGAGGTAGGTCGGGTTGAGAACCGGTTCCAGCTGGACACGGTCGATCAAACCCTGCCGCGCAAGCAGGCCATCAAGCAAAAACGGCCTTAGGCTGGGCAGACCAGCGGTAATGCGTCGGCCGGCGGTTGCGCCAAGTTCACCCTTGGAGCGACGGGACCAGATCTCCTCTGGGAGACGATCTTTGAAGGTTTGACGAGCGAGGGCGCGATCCCGTCCGCCCTGCACCAGAAGATCGATTGGAATGGAGAGACAGAGCTCCATGATGGGCTGCGACAATAGGGGATGGACGAGGTCATAGCGCTCGCTCCTTCGACTGGCGCCGCCGAACATCAGTGTGAGCACCAAGTCTTCAACATGGTGCCGCTTGGCCGGTGTGACGTCGCTTAGCCCCTCCAACCAAGGGTGAGGCGGACTGGAGGTCTCCACATCCCCAACCAGCCAGGGCGCGTAAAGACCGCCAGCCCACCGATCACGGACGCTGCGCTTGAGCGCCTGAGACATCAGGCTCCAGCTGGACCGGCGGGTCCATCGGGCTAGGTCGCCAAGCTCGGAGGAGAACAGGCCGAGCAAGCCGGTTCGGCGGCGAAGATCGACAGCTATGCTCGCCATAGGCGTCACAAAGAAAAGACCGTCGCCGCCGTGGCCGGTGAAGATGGATCTGACGCCGGCCGCATCGGCCGCCGCGAGGACGTCCTCGTCGTGACGCTGGTCAAGGGCATTGATGCTCGGCCTCACGCTGGTCGCAGTCGCCGACAAGGCGGCGACGTCCACGGGATGCTCATCACGATAGCAGACGGTGAGTTCCCCTCCGATGTGATCGATCAGTCGTTGCGCGTAGGCGCGTTCGTCGCCGGCCGGATCGCGCGTGACGTGGTTCAGCCATGCCCTAACGGGCGCGCCGACCCGTGCCAAAGTTGCGGCGACGACCGAAGAGTCTAGACCGCCGGAGGCTTCCATCAGGATCGGCCCGGAGACCGCCGCGAGGGCGCCGATGCATCGATCGACGGTCATACGGATCTGAGGCCCCAAATCGCGTCCTTGCGGAGCCGAACCCTGGACGAAGGTGGACGGACGCCAGAGCTGGGTCTCAGCGACGCCGCCGGATTTGAAGCATGCGAGCGCGCCTGGGCTTACGCCGTGCAGTCCAAAGAAAGGAACGCCTGCGCTGAACGCCCCGATGTACCGCACGCCTTGCGACACCGCGCGCCAGTCGATGGCGAGACAGGCCCCGGTGCATCTAAGAAGGCCCGGCGGCAAGGTCGACGCTGCGATCCGAAGTCCCTCGTGCTGCAGGAGAAAACAGTCGACGGCTCCGCTTGGGTCGCGGAAGGCGACAAGATCGCCGCTCGCCGATCCCAACAGTGCGACATAGCGGCCCCAGTAGTGATCACAGAGCCGTCGTGTGCGCCCCTCGGCGTCGCCTACGCCCTCGAACGAACCGAGGTTCGCCGGCGCTCCGCCCTGGGTGAAGATCGAGCCAAGGATCCATCCATGCCGTCCGAGTCGCTGCAGTGGAATTGTGCTCGACCGCGTCCCAAAGATCCGCATGCGGGGTTCGGCGACCAGGACCTTCCAAGCCGGATCGCTCAGAACGGCGGCGTCTAATCGCGACAGCTGCGCCTCTGCGGCCTTGAGACTAAAGACGGCGACGAAGGGCCCCATGATCAGATCGCCAGGATCGGGCTATAGCCTGCGAGGCGCTCGGCATGGTCGGTAAGGGCGAGCTCTCCCGCCTGCAGCCAGCAGTGGGCGTAAAACGGCCACGTCCTGACGCCGAATACCCAATGGGCGCTAAGACCTTGGCGCTGGAGGATCCGGCGCAACATGAGGCAACGATAGAGACAATCGCCTTGAAACGGGATCCAGGGGGACTGACGATCGAAGAGGATTGCAGTTCGGACGATGCGTTCGGTCTCCGCAAGCTCGTCCGGCGAAGGCTGAGCGCCGGCCGCGGCAATCAGCGCCGGAAAGCTTCGGCCATGATAAATCCACACCATGTCGAGCCAACCTCGCCCCATCGTCCACCGATCGCAAAGGCTCAGCGCCGGGGCTGTCTCGAAGGGTATGCTGTCTTGGGGCAGCGGCGGACGTTCAGCCCGAACGATGCATGGACGGTCTGACGCGACCGCGTCAAGTCCTCGCAAGGCTTCAAAAAGCAAGGGTTCATCGCTGACGATGGCCGACGCCCTGTCTTGGATATCAACCAGGTCCGCCGCGCCGGCCAGAAGCGCATAGCGCCCTTCGCCGACATCCAGCAGAACCAGGTCAGGTCCGTAGACCGCGGCGTGGACGTGGGGCTTCAGCCAAACCTTCATGACGCAGCGCCAAGATATCCCCGGCGCCGGACAAGCCGGCGCCAGGGCGTGTTTTCAAGGGGCCATAGGTGGAAGCGCAACGAAGCCAGTTTCTGGATGGTGGCCAATGTTGGCCTTGGTCAGCCGCTTCGCATCGCCGAGGCGAACGACCTTGAATTTCTGTTGAATTTTCATGACTGTCTCCTTGGTCGCTTGATCGCGACCCACAGAAGACACGGCGACATACAATATAGAGCAAGCTATTTTGTTAATATATTTTTCCTATACTGTATTCGATCTCGAATAGCAGCGGCCAGCTGCGTCGCCGCGGCGCGGCGCCGTTGATGATAGCTTTCAAGGGCAGGCCCCAGCGTCGAGACGTCGCCGTCATCCCAGAGGCGGATCAGAGCCGCGCGCTCTTCGTCGACGTGAACAAAGACGTCTGCATCAACAAGGCGGGCCAGGGATAACCGATCGGCGACGGTGGCGAGGGCGCGTTGCAGGTCCGGATTGCCCGACATGCGTCCCATTTCTGTGAACAAGGCCTCGATCGCTGCGCGGTGCTTGAGGCGCGAGGGTTCGGCGCTGGCTGCATCGAACACCGCCGTAGCAGCCGAGGCGTCTTTCCCAAATGCATCACGCCCGCCCTTCAGGGCCGCGGCGATATAGACGCCGTGGAGCTGATACAGGGCGTCGAGATCGCCGGCCTCTAACCGGCGGACTGAAAATCCTCGCCCGCGCGCCTCTTCGACGGTTCCTTCACCGGTTAAACGCCAGAGTACTTCGCGAACTGGCGTTGGGCTGATGTCGAGTTCGCGCGCAAGATCGACGACCACAAGGGGCGAACCCGGCGGCTTGGCTCCGCTGCGCAGGCTCCCCCTTAAAGCGAGCAAGGCATGATTGAAGGGATCTCGGGTTTTTATCATAGGCGCGCTCCACGCGCGAAACCCGCCCAGCGCGGCCATCGCAGGGCCAGTATCTCTCAGCATAACAACTTGACTAGGTCAGAAAAAATTCCGCACCTCGGCTTACGCCCATCCACAAGAAGGCCTCTTCTTACCACGTCATAGGTTATGCAATATTCTTGCGCGAATATATTCTAATTTCTTCGATATTTTTCCCTGAAGATTCGCGAAAAATTTTCCTTCTATATTTCAATTCATGGATTCATCGCTTGACGGACATGAATTCACGCCTAACGTTGAAACAACGACGCAGCTCTACCTTCGCGGTTATATGCCTAAGTCCGATCCGAACGCAGCCGCGCGCCAGGCGGCGCTTGCCAAAGCGCTCCGTGCGGTGCGTCGTCACCGAAGGCTCGGCGTCGGATGGATGGCTTGGGCGATGGACATGCCGGTGCGGACTTACCAGCACTTCGAAGCGGGCAAAGGACGCATCAACATCGAGCAGGTGTTCCGCTTCGCGGAGGTGACAGACTGCGATCCGATCGCGCTCTTCATCGCTACAATCAACAGCGCTCCGCAACTTGCGGTCAGATGCGCGGACAACAAGCTCGCCTTGGCGCTGGTCAAGAACCTCGACGCTTTCGATGCCGAGGTTGGAGATTCGATTCTGGCGCTAAGGGCTGCGACCATCCAGCAGGTGATTGGACTGGCCCTGGATCTACTGACGATCGAGGCCGTGACATGGGCTGCGCCGACGGGACTTCGACAAAAACGCCGGACCCCTGATCCAGAGGCGCCGCAGGCGGACGCCGTAGCTCCTCAGGCATCCACCGCCAAATGAGGCAAGTCGGCGGCTCCACCCGCGGCGCTGTCGTCGTTCGGGTCCTGGAACTGACCCTATCGCGTTCCATGAAATTGCGGTCCGATCTAGCCCTGGGTTCGGCCGAGGATCTCGTTGGGATCGCCTGTGGCGTTGCAGGGCCCCTGCTATTGAAAAAGATCGCGGATGATCTTCTGAGCGCGCGAAACGCAACGCCTGGCTTGGAAGGAGAAATCCTCGCCTTTACCCTGGCGTGGTTGGCGCCCAATGTCCTCGCCAGTCTTAAGCTCGTGCACACCTCGCGTCTGATCGAAGGCGTGACGGGGGAGCTTGTTCGCGCGGTGCTTCGTGCGCAGCTGCCGGCGCGGGCGACTGACCATACTATCGGCGCCGGTCAGGTCGCAGCGGCGCTCGAACGGGTCCCCTTCAGCCTGCAGGTCGTATTCGACGGACTTTTCTGGCGCGTGGGCTCAACCATCCTCCAAGCCGTCGCGAGCCTTATCGCGATCGGAGCGGCTATATCGCTCCCCTATGTTCTGATCCTCGGTTTGACCTTCGCTTTGTTTCTTTTGGCCGGAGATGTCAGCGCTCGACCCTTCAACCGCCAGCTCACGGCGGTGCTCGAGGCGTCCGGCCGGCTTTCGGGGCGGGTCAGCGACATTTTGGCGAATGCACGGCGCGTCGCCCTGAACGGCGCGACACAGAGCGAACTTGAAGAGCTGGAACCCTACTTCAGGGCGCGCCGGCGGGGCGCGACTGCGCTCGCTTCAGGCCAACTTGGGGCGTCGACGCTTCAGTTCCTGGTCCTCTGGCTGGGAATGACCCTGGCGCTCTGCCTCGTCGCCGTTTCAATGCACCCGCCTCACCCGTCCATTGGCCGCTTTATTCTTCTGCAAGCCCTCACGCTCCGCCTGGCTATACCAATGACCAGCCTGTCGCAGACGGTCCGTCAATCGGCGATCGCCCTCGAGCATCTTGCCGAGGTTTTTCGCTTCGCCGACGCGGGCGCGCGCCCGCCTCCGCCCCCGCCCCC
>Ga0116229_10002898_pt1 | contig 28062 bp, 26 predicted proteins | sample S1TSphgellanicum_3_FD_87313 | JGI IMG/M metagenome (GOLD analysis project Ga0116229, IMG submission 87313) | Host-associated microbial communities from peat moss isolated from Minnesota, USA - S1T2_Fc - Sphagnum magellanicum MG | ecosystem: Host-associated > Plants > Peat moss > Unclassified...
TATGTTATCATATCATAGGCTATTGGTAGTTATTATATTTTAGGGTATTTAAAATTATTTTTCATAGGTTATTATTTTCTATTCTAAATTATTTTTACCTTAGGTCATTATATTTTGTTTTAGATTATTTTAAGTTATTATGCTTAGGATAAAATAATTTATAATAACATATAATAACATAAAATATAAGTTAAAATAACTAAAGTAACTTAAAATAATATAGGGTATATCATAAACTAACATAGATAGAATATTTAAAAAAACATATAAATAAACCTATTTGCTATAGTAAATTGAAATAATGAATTATGTTAACTAGTAATGAATCATGATGTCTACATAGTGATATTAACATAGTGTCTACATGGTGAAATAACTTTCAATAGGTGAAATTAGTAAAATGCAATGAAATTATTTCAATTTTAAGGTCCCATAATGATTTAAACTAGTAAATTACACCCCACTTTGGTAGTAGTGTTTTGTTATAGTCATTGGTTTTGATTTTTAAAGTATCACAAAATCAAAGAATTATTATTTTTAATTGAAATGATTAGTATATAAGTTAGGCACTTTCATTTGTAAATGTTCAAGAGATTAGGTAGTTTTTCTTATCGAAACCGAATTATTTGTCACTTGCCAAAACAATTAATTATGACTGAATTTGCCATTAAAAGAGGGTATATTTTGGTGGTCAGTTTTTCAATACCATAATCAATACCAATCTAATTGTGAGGGTTTTATTGTTGGGCATGTATAATAATTAAACCCTCATACATGGGTATTTAGATTAGTTTATTTTATTTTATTTCAAGTACTATAAAAAGGGGCAAAATTGAAATAAAATTTCTTGCTAAGCATTGTAAAAAAGGTGAAAAATGAAATAAAACTCCTTGCTAGATACTATGAAAGGGGAGAAAATCAAATTGAAGTCCTTAGTAGCTATAGATATTAGTGTTGGCAGGATATCAATTTTGGCAAACATTAAACAGGTGTAACAAATTACATGCATCATGATTTTTGATGTGCTTTCAACCCCATGTTTTAAGATTCCAATGTTTTGACTTGGAGCCCCTATCTTCGATTAACCACCTCAACTTGGTTAACCAAACCCAATTGATCACCCAGCCCAACGACCCCACAACCTAGCCCTTGGGCTAGAAGCTCTAACCCCATTCTTTTTTTTCAGCCTTGCCTCATCTATCTTGCCAAGAACTTCCACCTCCTCATGATTGCAGCATTTAGCCCATGAAAATAAATCACTTCTCAAACCTTGTCCCCCTCCCCTCACAGGAAAGACAACCCCTACATTGCCTGGGAAACCCCCATTCTCCTCTCCATGCAGTGCTGCATCCAATCCCCGAGGACATCATCGTCCTTGTCTATAGTCTCCCCTAAGGGAGACTACCCTTCATGGGGAAACCACCTTCTCCCTGCTAGGAGGTTTTGTTAGTTCCTTGAGGGAGACCAACCTTCTCGAAAAACCCCACCTTCTCCTCGCTGAAAGGTTCCTTTCACTCCCTAGGGAGAACCATCCCATGGAATGTGCCTTTTTCTCACTAAGAAGTTAACTCAGCTTTTTGAGGAAAACACTCCCCACCCAAATGCCCAAGAGCTCGTCGAAGGAGAGCGAGTGCATCTTAGGCTTGTAGATCCCTCCAGGCAGGAAGTATGCACAAGTGCTCCTCAAGATTTTTGATGTCTCCCCCGTCCCCTCAAGGTACTCGTGCTTCTTGAGATGACCTAGGGAGATTAATACACCTATATTTACGATTCTTGGGAAATAAAGTTGATATTGAATTTGTGGTAGGAATAAAAAACAACAATTTAATTGTCGTCATTCTGTCATTTCTTGCCCATACCCCAAGGGGTAGGATGACACCTTTTCCTAGTTGTTGATCTATCAAATATAGTGTCTGATGGAAACCTTCGCATTACCTGACATAATTCGATAATTAATTCAAACTTGACAATTGGCTCATCTATTAATGATCATTATTTTTTCATGGTTGCCCAAAATCGTTCGTTATAGTGGTGAGGTTTAGGGTTTTAGATCAACAACCAAAATATGCATTTAGTGGAAAGTAGTCTAAAAAGTAGTCTATTATAATAAAATTGAGGTTCTTGGGGATGTGTCATAATTCCCAGGGCACATCGATTCATTTCCCAAAGTAACGCTATCATTGGGGATGTTGTCTTATTTTGCCTCATTTGTGTCTCTCTTTTACATCGTTGCTATAACTTCTTTATATTTTCATCATTCTCCTTCATCATTGTTGCTCATGCGTCTCCACTTTGCTTTCTTTTTTTCATTATTGTTGCTCGTGCCTTTGATTTCAATTTACATTGTCCATTAATCTTCTAGCTTAGCAATTGAGTTCCTTCGAACATAAATTGTTTTGAGTGTTTGTTGAAGCATCTTCTTGGCCCATTTTTTTTCATGTGCAATGTTTTTCCTTGTTGTTTTGTTTTATCTTTTTACATTTCGCTTTTGTAGTTGCAATTCTTTCAACTTCGATGGCATCATTTAAAACGTGTTTTTTAGGCATGTCAGATGATATATTAAGATGTCGATGCACATGGTGCATCCACCCACATCAAAGTCTCTAGAGCTAAACATGTTGTGTTTTTGGCACATGGAGTGGGGAAAAGAGAAAGGGAAATTGTGCTTCCCAACTCATACATATTCTTCTAGTACACTCTAGAGTAGTGGTGAAACAAGGTTATTGAAATTAACATGGATCTCAAAGAAACAACCAAAACACCCATGGGTAAGAAGCAATCAAAGTATAGATGCCCTTGTTGCAATAAATTGTGGGGATCCAAAGTGAAACTCAATTGTCATTGGTTGTACACACCTTGTGATGGTGCAAGAGCAATTGAAAATCATAAGCTTTGGTCGGTTGTTGCGACCATTGTCAAGGAAATTTCACAATCAAGTGTGCAAGGTGCATCAAGTGCAATTGTAATAGGCAATGCTTTGGTCGCACAGAGCAGTTGAGTATTGCCTATAGTCCCACCAAATCCCCAAGGAAAAATCTCCACTAGGGGAAGTACAAGGACTCGAAATACTTAGCAATTTTGGGAAAGTCAACAACCTTGGGAAACCTACATGACAAGGAAAACACAGTAGCTTCAGGAAACCCAAGCAATAGAAAAAATGCAATAGCCCTGGGGAGGTAGACAGTCCTTTCAAGGATGCATGCTCACCAACGAGAAGTTGCAGACCTTGACTGAATCTCGCAACTAGTGCAATACCTAGGATCAATCGCCTCAATGGGGTTGAACATTCGAACATTGGCCCTGGCCAATAGAGTCCTACTGGAATTGAACGTTTGAAAATTAAGGCTGCCAACTCAAGTGGGGAGGCTTGGCCTTTTTATATTCGTGAATAGACAATAGTAAACTTATTTTGTGGAATGAACTCCATTTGTTCCTTCTCATGTGTGAGTGTAGTTTGGGCTTTCATTGGAACCTACACGCTCATTGCAATCAATTATAGCCATAGTAGTTATAAGGTGATTCGACCTACATACCAAGGTAGTGGCAAAAGGTTTTAACGTTGACGACAATAGTGATGATACACAACCCTCATGTCCCTTTCAAATTGAATACCATTTAGACTAATCGCTGAAAGCAATCCCTCTGCAACATGTTTTTCAATATGATTTGTCATTGGTTGTGGCAAATTAGCACGGAATAATGGGATGCAACCAAGGACACTTTTTGTCATGGTGTATTGAGGTTTTGGCTGTAAACAATTCCAAACATATCCAAGTGTGTATAACGTTTTCTTTGAAATCTGGCTACAAACATTCATTAACCTCCCAACTACCAAACATGATAGGGAGGACTTTGAGAACAATTGTATCTCATGGATGGTAAGTTCATGTTAGGAACCTTGTTTTGTCTTCCAATTTCTTTGTTTAGTTGTTGGGTTTTTCAAAGATGTTTTTAGAGTTTTATTGAAATACTTTCCATGAGAACATTAACGAACTAAACTACCGGGGAGATGCAACGTTTCCCTCATGCAACCACCCTTGGGAGACATTACTATATTTCGATTCCCCAAAGACAATCCCATATCTTGACTCGAGGAGCTCTTAGTACTTAGGAAGATGTGACTATCTCCTCGAACAAATGCACAATCATTCAAAGTGGGGTCTTCATGGGAAATGATGGTGTCACCTTGGGGATATGTGTTTGTCTTCTTGGGGAAATGCTTGTGTTTCCCCAAGAAGATGTGCTCATTTCCCTGGGGAAATGATGGGGTTTCCTTGGCGAGATGTGATCGTCTTCCTAGGGCAATGATGGTGTGATGCACCCCCAAACTCCTTAAAAGACTTAACTGTGAGTCTGAAAGTGAAAACAACGAAAGGAGTTGGGATACATTTTTTAATTCGCAACACTCCAGGGGTAAGAAAGGCATGCTAGAGCTCAAGGATAAGGACTAGAACAAGTGACAAGTGGGTCAATTATTCATATGAACTTGCACAAACCAAACAACAAGTTGGTTAATGCATAGTTGGAGCACTTTTGATGCACAAACGAGCGATGAACATACATGGATTCAAAAGACTCACCACGGCCCGAACTTGGGGGAAGGTGGTGAAGGCACCACCTTCCCCCTTATATTATTCTTTATTACTAACCATGGGGATTACACCCAAATGACATTTTTCTCGGGACTTTCAAGACGAGAGTCCCGAAATTCCCAAAATTGGGACTCTTGCCACTTTGATTAAGGTGAGGTTTTAAACAAAGTTGTACCCCTTGTCAAAAACTTCTCAACAATATGTGGCACACCACCTGCACACCACTTGCACGCACGTAAATCAAGGCGATTCCCAACTTTTAGTGGTTGAGAGTCAAATTGACACTTTGATTCCCAGCCTTTCCTTTGGCCATAACTTGTGTTTAAAGTACTCAAATGAATCATGCAAGCTCATTTATATATCTATGTTTGAAGAACTTTTCACTGTTATAAGGAACTTTTCATTCAATGAGTTTTGACTCTTAAAATTACTTTTTAAACATTTGGGACTTCATAAAGATTCTAATTCCCAAAGTGTGAGTCCACTTGGGAGTGTGGGGGTTCATTCCCTCACACTTTCTTGCACTTTTGGGAGTGTGAATATGACTTTTGGGTTACACTTTCGGCCCGCACCTTTCCATGCCCTTGTCCAGTCATGTGCCCAAGGCTAAGGTCATGATATGGTGTCTCCCCGAAAAGATGTGATTGTGTCCCTGGGGGGAAGATGAAGTTATACACGTTATTCATAGGGGGATATATTCATGGAGTTCCTTCCGCAAGGCTTGCTTGTTCTTTAAGTAATTTTAGGGGACATTGTTTGATGGATTTTTGTCTTCTTTCTACCATTTCGATATGAAAATGTGTTGTTTTGTTGCAAAGTGGTTTTGTAATGACTAGGTCTAATGAAAAGGTTATAGCGGTTTATCAAATGTGGGATGCATGGTGTACTTTTGTGGGTGTCCAAGAGGAAATGGAAAAATGTGTCATTTAGCTAAAAAATAATTGGGTTGGTAGTTGCTTGAATAAGACATTCATTGTTTTGCCTGTTGGCCTTCCATTGCCCAAGTCGAAAGTGCATGGAACGACATTCCATAATATGCAAAGGGAGGAAGATGATTGGGTGGATCCACTTTTCAACATGGGAAGGAAGTTTTGGGCAAAAAAACAAGTGTACAAATAACAACTCTTGAGTTTGCATACAAGTGCATGCAAGAGCACTTCGTTGTATTATCACATCGAAATAACCATTTTATAATGGCATGCATTTTGAAATAATTAGGGCCAAAATTGTTGATCGATCCTTGGGATGTGTTAGCCGATCTTAGCATTGAGTGGTTTAGTGCCATGATGCGCAACGTGATTGAATTGTTACATGTTAAACTCCCTTAATATTTTGGTGGCTAGAAGGATTTTGCAGTGTTCCACAACAAATTTGAACAGTTCACTGAGAACATAAAAACAAACACATATTTGCACAAAAAGGACCTTGAAATGATGACCAGCTTTGTTGAATCAATGCAACTGCAAACATTTTGGGAATGGGCTGGAAGTAATGAACAAATGTGGCACGTATTATGGTCAAGAACCCCATTTGAGGATTGAGTCTTAGACAGAAAAATGTTGAAACATGTAATGATGGTTAAGGAAAACATTAATTTGCACATGTCTTCAATGTCCCATAAGTCTCTTCCTTATCTTGTTCATGTCTCTTACTATTTGGAATGTCCTCCCTAGGGAATGTCCTCCCAGGGAAGAATGCTCCCTTCTTAGCAGTGACGTCTCCCCTGGAGATGTAGCTTCTCGAAGAAACATCTCCACAGGGATGATGTGGCTTCAGGGAGTTGTCGTCTCCCTTGAAATAGACTTCTTGTCCAAGGATACAAAGACGTCCTCCTCAAGGTAGTTATATTGCTTGAAAGGGGAGAGCTTTCTTGGGAGATAGAGTTAAGGAAGTTCATGAATTAAACTAGGTGCTTGGAATGCATTGATTTTGATGAAACCCTTGACCCTATACTCTGGGAGTGCATGAATATTGTTATGGCAGCCATGATGGTACTTTCTGAGCATCATCTTGAAATTACTTTTACTGCCTCACTAAACATAACATCAATGTCTGTAGAACGGTGTGGGAACCAACCAATGATGATTGAACCAAAAAATCTCGATGGCTATTTCGATTATTAGAAATAGACTTCAACAAGTTGGATTATTGGGGAATCCACAAGCGGCAAGGAAGCCTAGGGGTTGTAGACTTTCAACATGACCTAAATAAAATGCAGGTTGATATAGTTAAAAAGGGTAGTGGATTTCGTCAAACCTCACCTGCCCTAGCCATGCAAGGACACAAAGTCGATGCCATGATGGAAGAAGTTGAGCAAGAATTGGCCATCGAGGTGGTGTTAAAGTAGGCCATGGATGAATGATTAGACATGATGGAAGTGACACACAAGGCCTAGTCGAAAGCCGATGCCCCTAATGTTGAAATTCATGACCCCCATAATCAAGATGTTGTCAAAATAATTTTCGTTGAAGATGACATTGCTTTTGTTATTGAGGTTGAGAGGAGCATAGCAGTTGAGACTACTAATAGATGCCCACCTTCAAGCTCATTTGAAGACAAGAGTATTATACATGCGGATATGTCAGCTCTGCGTGTTGACACCAAATTAGTTTGCGAGGAGGGCAACATGCCCGGGGAGATGGGAAGGGCCTTAAACATGCTTCAAGTTGGGGAGAAGGCCTAGGAGGCTGAGAATGCTGGGGAGGTTGAAAGGGCCCAAGAGCCAGATGTTGTCAGGGAGGTTTTGGCTATGGAGAAAGTGTTTAGTGTCAACATTTCTTTTAGTACTAACGGAGTAGGGGATCTTTGGGATTTTGCGCAAGCCACTCCAAAACCTTTGTTTCGGGCGGTCCAATTAAAGACATCGCTATAACTTGATTGCTGTGAGATGCCGCAAAATGTTAGCTCCTCCATTGGCCCTAAACCAATTGTTGCCCCTAGTTGTCAACATACACCCACTGGAGTATTGAAGTTTATAATTCCTCTTTGATGATAACCAAATCAAGATGGCCCATCTATTTTAAAAGCTATTAATCCCAAGTCTGGAACTCCTACATCCCAATAATAGGTTTTGCAAGAGAATGGAACGTTAACATCACCATCCAAGAAGTTGCCACCCTTTGAACCTCCTAATTTGCAGCGTGATTGAAACACCCGCCGATAGATTGTAGATCATGCTGAAAGGGCCAATGAGGGAGAAGCAATTGAACGATAGAACCAAGCAACTTGCATCCTCGACGGTAGAACCTAAACCCAAGAAGGGAAGGTGATCAACTTGAGGCCCATCAAATGCCTCTAAGGACCTAAAGGGTAAGAAAGGCACGTGATATGAATTGTACCTAAAAGTAGACAATAAGACGCCTACTTTCGTTATTGGGGACAAAAGGCAGAGCCTCAAGGGGGAAAAACTGCCACTAGTTTTAAAAGTGCAATAATTGGTAGTGGAATGGAATGTGTGGCTTGAGACCTTCTACCTAAACTTTTTTCGCAGTTGAGTTTCTATTTCCCATCAAACCTTCTTGGGGACCTATGATCTCAACTCCTAGGCACATTAAATGTTACAATTAGCCCGTGAGCAAAGACTTGGATGCTCCCTGGGGATTTAACGATATTGTTACCTAGAAAAACACCTTATATAACTTCATGGGGACATCACTTGCGAATTCCCTTGGAGCTAAGGTCCTTGGGTAGCTGTACCTGTCATCTCTGGGTCGAGTTAAGCAACTCAGGGAGCTGACAGTTGATGGCCCTAGGAAGCTCTACATCGTAGTTTCCCAAGCAACTAATAAGTTCTCTTCCCTGAGGACATGACTAGCTCCTCGGATGTTGATCACTCGAGGAACGTAAGTCTACACCTTCTCAAAGACCTAATCTTCACACTTCCCTAGGGAGATGCATTGCTTAGCTCCCAGGGACCTTAGTTTTTAAAGATTTACTATTCAAGTTATGTCTTGTTTTGGCACGAAATGATCTCGTAACAGACTTATGGTAGCTCCTTTTTCTGATTATGGGTATTTGAATTTTATGTAGGGTCATTCCAAAGTGGAAGGACATTGCCAGAAAGTGCAAGGGTGAAGATTAGAGGTCGAATGTTAAGATTTCATTTGGCCGAGACAAGATTCTAATCGATTTCAACAACATGAAATGTGCGTTGAAAAACAATGATGCCAAAGATAATATCGTGAACATTTTGTTCCGTTGCATCTTGAAAGGGGTCCTAGGAGATTTGTGGATTGCACCCACGCGACTGATGAACACTGACGCACCCTCAAATTCCTGGATAGACTCAATTGTGAGTCTAAAGGTGAAAATGGCGAAAGGACAAGGAGTTAGGGCACGTTCCTTGGCTTGCAACACTTTGGGGGTAGAGGGCGTGCTGGAGTTCCAGGATGGGGATTAGGACAATTGACAAGTCAATTATTCACATGGATTTGCACAAATCAAATAATAAGTTGGTTAGTGCGTAGTTGGAACACTTTTGGTGCATGGACGAACCACGGCCAAACACGAATTCACAAAACTCACCATGGCCCGAACTTGGGGGAAGCCACCACCTTCCCCCTTATAGTATTCTCCATGCCTAGCCACAAGGCTAGCACCCAAATGTCATTTTGTCCCGAGACTCGCAAGTTGGAGTCCTAAAATTCCCAAAATTGAGTCTTTCGCAACTTTAAAGGCCCAAAATTTTGTGTGAAGATCTCCAATTGAAGTGAGGTCCAAAGCAAAGTTGTAGCCCTTTTTGAGATCTCTTTAACGATATGTGGCATGTCACCTACACACAAGGAAACCATGGCGATTCCTGAATTTTAGTGGTTAGGAGTCAAATTGACAATTTGATTCCCAACCCTTCTTTTGGCCATAATTTATGTTTTAAGTGCCCAAATGGGTCATGCGAACCCATTTTAGACATTTGAAGAAATTTTCAATCCAATGAGTTTTGACCCCTGCAATTGCCCTTTGAAGATTCGAAAGTCCATCAGGACTTTACATTCCAAAATGGGAGCTCATTTGGGAGTGTGGGGGTTCATTCCCTCACATTTTCCTACACTCCCAGGAGCATGAAATGTGACTCCCAGGCTTCATTCTTAGCCCACACCTTTGCAAGCCCTTGCTTTGGTCACGAACCCAAGGTTAGGGTTGTAACAATGGTGATGTCATCATACTTTAATACCCAATGGTTTTGCTTGGGGAAGAAGCAGGTAGATCTCTTCGGCAGGGGAGAGTATATGTTCCCCAAGGAGCACCTGGAAATTCACATCGAGTATAAAGGTGTTTTCCTTGGGGAGGTTATCCCTAACCTGGCATTGGGCTCCCTAAGAACATAATATACATAAAACCCACATGGTTTTGAAGTATGGCCCAAGGAAGGTGGCTTCAAGAAGCAATAAGATCTCCTTGGCAAGGGAAAATTTGTGTTCCATGGGGGAGGAAGATAAGTGCTATCAAAGGGGATGGAATTTTTCAATGAGGGAATCTTCCCTAGGGAGATTTATCCCTAGGAAAAGTCTTCCCCATGGACGGATTTCTTGGGGGAGTGTTTTCCCTAAGATGCCTTTTCCTTGGGGAGAATTTTCCTAGGGGATATTTTTCCTCGAGGAATCTCACGAAACAAACCTTGTCAAGGATGCATTATGCTCTCGGGAAGGATGTCACTAGGGAGTGGATGTTGTAACCCGTGAAGATGATAAATAACGTTTAAACTTTATATTATCCTAGCTACGTATCTCACTTTGTGGCAAATTAAAGGTGACTCACAATGTTCTCAAGATTGGTTTTGTAAACATAAGAACTTTGTTACGATTGGAATCAAATAACTTTGAAATAAGTTGGCTTTTGATCCTTTCAGACTTCCACTTGCAGACAAGTTTTTGGTTTAATAGAAATGTGCACATGTTTGTAGACGTTTAAGGTAGAAACTTAATGTTTTAGGTGTTCTAATATTAAAACATGATGAAATCAATATGCCTACATGGGAACCTAATAGATATTATTTATAAGGAAAGAGTCACATCCTAGGTTACAAATGAGTATAAGAAGATTGTTATTTGTTGGTACCTGGTAGGGAGAAATATGGTTGTAATTTTACATGTTATTGAGCTCCTTCGAAATGCTACAATTTTTATTCTAGGGGAATAGGTCCTTACCTTGTATTTTTCGACTTCATAAGGTAATCGTTTATGAAACATGTTCGTTAAGTTGAAACTGATCCATATCTTCGCATTGCAAGTGACTAATTTTTGCTCTCACTTGCAAAATTGGGCTTGGTTTTGGTTCTCACACAATCAATAAAGTTAAGCTTTCTCTTCAAGCTAATGTTATTGCCATTTGCTACAACAATAAGAAAGTTGCTAATTGGGTGACACAACCCAACCTCCAAACGAACCTTTAAAAATTCCATTTTCTCTTGTATAGACTTAAACTTTGCCAAATTTGGGATTGCAAGTAATCATTTTGTTCCACAATATCAAAATGAATAGTAATCACTTATAAGATCTCACCCACAATGTTGCAACCCTAACCTTGGGCTCGCGACCAAAGCAAAGGGCTTGCAAGGGTGTGGGCCAAGACTAAGCCCTGGAGTCGCATTCTCATGCCCCCGGGAGTGTGAGGGAAGAACCCTCACATTCCCAAGTGAACTCCCATGTTGGGAGTTGGAGTCTCAGTGGACTCTTGAATGTTCAAAGAGTGATTACAAGGGTCAAAACCCAATGACTCGAGGAGTTCTTCATACCCTTGGAAAGTTATTGAAACGTAAATGTTAAAAATGGGTTCACATGACCCATTTGGACATTTGAAACATAAGTTATGGCCAAAAGAAAGGCCGGGAGTCAAATTGGCAGTTTGATTCCCAACCACAAAAAGTCAAGAATCACCCCAATTTCCTTGCGTGCAGGTGGCGTGCGACATACCATTGAAAAGCTCTCAACAAGGAATACAATTTTGTTTTAGACCTCATCTTAATTGAAGGTCTGGACACAGAGTTATGGGGCCCCAAAGTTGTAGGAGTCCCAACTTTGGCAATTTCGAGAATCCCACTTGGGAGTCCCAGGACAAAAAGTCGTTTAGATATGGGCCTCGTGGAGAGGCATAGAGTATACTATAAGGGGGAAGGTGGTGCCTTCCCCCAAGTATGGGCCGTTGTGAGTCTTGTGAGTCCGAGTTTGCTTATGGCTCGTCTTAACACCAAAAGTGCTCCAATTATGCACTAATCACCTTCTGTTGGTTTTGGGTAGGTCCGTGTGAGTAGTTGATGCTTGTCACTCTTCCTAGTCCCATTCCGGAGCTCTAGCATGCCCCTCTACCCTTCAAAGTGCTGCAAGCCAGGGAACGTGCCCTGATTTTTTGCTTTTCCGCTACCTTCAGTTTGGGTTCACATTTGAGTCCATTAAGGAGCTTGGGGGTGCATCACACAAGCGACTATGGGGTAGAAAATAGTGTTGACTAACTAGACAATTATAATCTATTCAATCATGGTGTCATACTTGATCCAGGGGTTGATAAACAAGTTGTCGTAGTCTTTGCATTCGAAAGAGGGGAACGCAAGTCTTTCAATGCCCCAAGTCCACTTGCCGCTATTCTAATATGCACCTCATAAGATGAAACGATAGTCTCAAGGGGAAGGTTCAACCTTAACTTCATGAGCACAACAATCTAGTGTTTGCATAGGTTGTCTTTTTGCGCCCATGGGCAATCGTAAGATGCCCATTTTGACTCAAGATTGTGAATTGTATATTGTATACCATTGTGCGACTACGATTGGACCTTTGCTAGATCTATGGATCTTGGCTTTGGGAGGTGGATGTGCAAATGTGGGATTTCCTGTGCCAACCACCATGCATTTGAGAAATATTATTCCATCTAATGGTTCCATGGGAAACCTTCGCACTTTAACACGCCAATATACAAATAATGTGTGGTGAATTTTTTGACTAATTAGTGAGTCAACCAAATTAATCCCCTCCTTTCGGATCTACATTTCATACTTTTGAACTGCTTCTTCAAATTCCTATGGTATGCTTCTATAGTAGCATTCGTATCTTGGTTTGCATGTGGTATGTTCCATGCATCAATGCACCATATGGAGGTTTTCAGCACCCAATATGCATTTACATAATCAAAGAATGACTTCGCTGATGGATACATTGTCCAAAGGTTGGAAAGTTGAATCAAAGCCTCTTTCTCAACTACAACTTGTGATGATGGACGTGATGAAACCCTTTGGAAATACATGATATCTCCCATTGTTTTGAAAACATGGGAGAAAACTAGAGGTTTCGGAATTTTCTTGAAAGAGTGTTTGAGCCATGTTTCGCAAACGTGCCAAAGACAAAGAAACATGACGGACTTGGGAAAACAAGCCTTGAACATGATAACAACAAAAAAAATTCAACTATGAACATTGTAATGCACCAAAAGTAGGCAAAAATTGTTCTAGTGATCCATTCATGTGCTTCTTGGGGCAGTCTTCCCAGGGCAGAAGGAATTTGCTTCCTAGGGAAGCGAATTCCTAGGAAATGGGGAAGCGTCTTTTCAGGACACAAGGAAACATCTTCCCAGGGAACCCTACCTAAAACAAAATATGATTTTTAGAGAGGCGTCATTCCGAGAAACTATTTCCATGGGGAATTGTCTCCCTAATATGCTCCCCTAGGAATTCCACCCCTAGTATTCCCAAGGTGGGACCTTAGACTATGCTTGACCGAGAGTTCCTATTCTAGGATGTGAGGGAATCCACTATCTCCTTTGAGAAGATAATCAACCTCTATTGTCCCCAAGAAAGCCATTCTCATGGAAAATCCCTAGGGAAATAACATACTAAACCCATGCAACATTCAGATAGAAATAACCATGAACTCCACTTACCTGATGGTGTTAATTTTTACATCGACATTGTCAACTATGAAAGCACTCAGATTCCATTCAAGCAAATCTTGCCTTAGCACATCTTTCAACGTGGTCATCCAGGATTGGAAGTCCGTGCTCTTATTTTGAGTTGACACAATGTAAGCCACCAGAATTTCATTTTGCCATTCATCGAAAACCATTAGTGTATACAATGGGAACTGCAAAAAACAATGCATTTGTTATTTAGATGTCCTTCAAAAACATTGCATGTCTAAGTGGAAGAATATGATGAAGATCTCACAATACCTTCTTGTCATTTGTCCTGAATGTTACATCACATGTAACAACCCTTTGATTGCCAAGATCTACCATTAGCTTTCTTTGGGAAACAATTTGAATTTTGATAGATAGCCTGGTTGTTGTTGAGGCTATTTTTTTTGTTGGAAGAAGAACACTTTGTTAGGATTTACATCAGCCCACAATCTAACGCTAGTTGCCACATCTCGATGGTGTTTGTACTTTAAACTAACATACATATCCATGGCATTGTATATGTCATGAGGGAGGACAAAATGATTACATGTCCATGATTCTTTAGAGGAATCTTGTTCATAATAATGTTGTTGGTGCTTTACCATGATTTGCACAACCAAGTGCCCAAGCCTAATGTTGTTCATAATCTAGTCTTTCATTACTTTGCCCAAATGTGGTGCAAATTGTAAACATGTGCTTTTGAATTGGGTTAAATGTGGCCCATGACAAGGATTTCTTACGTTGTCCACATGTTCCATACAATAATAGTGGATTAATGCAATATTAGGTGCAACGTAACTTTGGCCAACTCCAAACCCACATTGACATCTCGTCTTGATGGAATCACTGTGAGATCACTTCGTTCTCCTAGGGCCTAATTGCCCAAGTTTTTTGCTACCCTACACCTTGTCTACAACAAGATCCTCCAACCTTTCATCCTTAAGTCCAAACGCACAATGACATGTTAACATGGTAAAACAACTATTGATTTGAGGTGCTTCAAGCGAGCCAAATGGAATTGACGTACATTTCTTCTACACAAAGTGTGTTTCTTCATTGAATCACTCACATTCGCCATTAAAAAAACTAGGTGCTCTAGACCACATACTGACTACAAATGCACAAACCCTATGGAAACCATGACCATTTGTCTTTTTGTTAATCCTTCAAAGATCGCAATTGTTGAAACTTCCCTTTGAAGGTTGCTACAATTCAAAATACAAATTAAAAAAATTTCCTTTTAGTGCATCAACTGAACCAATGGACGTTTCGAGGAGACATGCCATTGTTTGAGCCACACATAGAATGTAGAATGGACGAAAGGTAAAACTATGCATGGATCATAAGAATGCAAGATATGATGAAAAGATTTATTCTGTGCAAAAACTGCAACGTGATCAAATTATGACCGATTAAAAGTTCCTGATCTAGCATGATCATGGAGAAGGCAATTTTATGGTGCCATCAAAATTCAAAACGTTCATAATAATGATAATATTATGTTGCTAATACAATTTCAATTCTTATGAAACCTATGGATGGATTTGTCCTAGGGGAGGTTTGTAGAAAATACATCCATTGTAAAAATTGAATAAGATGCATACATTTGGAATGAAAAAAATTTCGACTGATTTAGACAGTTTGAATACTTCCACTTCATCCATGGAAACAATGCCTATTGAAATAACTTTTGCTTTGAAATATGTTAAAGTTTTGGCCTGAGAGTGGTGGCCCTGAGGAGGTGGCAAAAAATTTGGGCAAGCTCTTCAACATTTAGGCAAGGAGTGTCTCTTCCAGGGAGCTGAATTAACTACCTGATGGGGAAAAGGTGTGTTCCTTAGGGATGGTTAATGTCCAAGGAGCGAAAGGAACCTCCCAATGGGGAGAAGGTGGGGTTTCCCGGCAAGGTTGGTCTCCTTTAGGGAGTAGAAGGAACCTCTCGGTAAGGAAAAGGTTAGTTCCTCAGGAAAGGAATCTCTTTCGAGGAGTTAACGGAACCTCCCGGTGGGGACAATGTGGTTTCCCCTAGAACGAAAGTCTCCCCCGAAGAAACATTGTGGACGAAGACAATGATGTCCCTAGGTATTGGATGCAACATTGTGGGGAAAGGAAAATGGGGGTTCCCCAAGCAATATAAGGGTTACCTTTTTCGTGAAAGGAAAGGGACAGGGGACGGGGCCTGAGGAATAGCTTGTTTCTACGGGCTGGACACAACAATCACGAAGAGGTGGGAGTTCACAACAAGAGGTGTGGGGCAAGGTTTTAAAAAAAAATGACGTTAGGACTTTTAGCCTAGGTGTCATAATCTTAATTTTAGGCTTGTGACCAAAGGCAGGCCATGAAAAGGTGTAGGCTGGGAGTGCAACCGGGAGTCACATTCATGCTTTTAAAAGTTTGGGAGAATGTAAAGGAATGAACTCACACATTCCCAAGTGGACTCCCACTTTGGGATTTGGAGTCCCAATGGACTTCTGAATCTTCAAAGAGCATTTTGAAGGGTCAAAATTCATTGGATTGAAAACTTCATTATACCATTGGAATTTTTTTAAGACGTAGTTGTATAAAATGGGTTTGCATTATCCATTTGAGTACTTAAAACATAAGTTATGGTCAAAATAAAAGCCGAGAGTCAAAATGTAAATTTGACTATTGACCATTAAAACTCGGGAATCGTTTTGATTTACGTGCGTGTAGAAGGCGTGCCACATATCCTTGAAAAACTTTCGATAAGGGCTACAATTTTGTTTTAAACCTCGCCATATCAGAGGTCTGCACAAGAAGTTATGGGCATCCAAAATGATAAAAGTCCCAATTTCGAAAATTGTGGGATTCCTCACTTGGGAATCTTAAGAAAAATGTCATTTGGGTGTAGCCCTCATGATGAATCATAGGGAATACTATAAGGGGGAAGGTGGTGACTTCCCCAAGTCTGGGCTGTGGTAAATCTTGTGAGTTAGTGTATGTTCGTGACTCATCCATGCATTAAAAATGTTTTAATTATGCATTAACCAACTTATTGTTTGGTTTGTGTGGATTAATATGAATAACTAACCCGCTTATCATTCATCTTAGTCCCCATCCCAGAGCTCCAAAATGCCCCTTTTACCTTTCGAAATGTTGTGAGCGAAAAAACATACCTCAATTCTTTTTTCTATTGTTTTCACTTTGGGATTTGCATTTGAATCTTTTAAGGAGTTTGGGGGTGCGTCATTGGGGGCCGAGCTATGGAGTTGTCGAGCTAGGTGAACAAGTGGGTTTAGTTAACCAAGTTGAGGTGGTTAACTAAATATAAGGGCTTTCAGTCGAAGCATCAAAATCCTAAATCCTAGTGGTGAAAGCACATAAAAAATTGCACTGCATTTAATGCTTGCCATCAATTTTTGACCCAAATAATCAGTTAGGTTTGGGGCAAAATATTGAAAATTGACTTTGTATTATTTTTGTAAATACTCATCAAGATCATATTGATTTGGTAAGTTGTGAGGTATAAGAATAACACCCAACATTATAAAACTAACAAAGCCACACATATCAAAACATGCACACAGATGTAAACATGTTTTGTTTGTGTAGAACGGTCTATCAACAGACCCTTTTCTAAAGTAAATGGTTGGTATGACAATGATATTACAAAGGAACAACAAGGAGGGATAGGGTGATGGTAATTTCCATTTGTGGAAATTACTTTAATAGGTTGGAGAATATTTTCTAGATTGTGTAAATTATTGTTTCTACACCATCAATGACAAGGATTTTTTCAATCTAGTGAAGGACCAAAATATATAAAAGAAAAAATGCAACGATGTTTTACACTGTTACTGTGAAATTGAATTCTTCTAGTTTGTATGTAGGTGAGTTTTTTGAAAACATTTAAAATAAGACTTTAAAATCACACTTTGTACATAAACCTTTCAAACATTAAAAAAAATCAAACTCAAATCCTATACACATTGCACAAGGTTTTAACCACACATAATAAACTATATAAACTAACTATCTTGCAATAAATATTTGTCAAGTATCACTTTGGAGAAACTAATACCTTACCTATATCTAAGTGTGAAGACTTGTAGTTCAAGCTTGTAGATTATTGTTAAACCCCTTTTGACACCAAAAACTAGAGCTCGCAAAAAAATATTCAAACCTCAAAACCTATCTTGACATCATACTAAGTGATTTCTATGTTGGGTACTTAGAACCATTTCACGTAATGGGCGTGGGTTAGGTGATTTGCATGTGATTATTCTCAAAACCACCCCTTATGGATAATAGGTGGGTGTTGTCAAAATAATACTGAAAGAAATTAATAACCATGGTATTGTTTACAGACTCAAATTGTTAATAGACAGGTCCAAATGTTTTTTTAATTCCACATATTTTGATACCCTGTGTGATGATAAAAAACTCCTCCAAATCAAAGAACCTGCCTGTCTGGGTATTTAAAAAACTAAGAACCGACCAATGTTGGTAGACACTGTAGAAATGGGAGAAAATCAAATGGGACCAAAAGTCCTTGGTAGGTACTCTAAAAAAGGAGAGAATTTGAAATATAAGTGACTGGTAGGTACTGTAAAAAGGGTGGAAACCGAAATTTCAAAAAGCTGCTAGGTAGTGTAAAAGGAGAGTCACAATGAAAGACAAAGTACATGGCAGGTACTGTAAAGAAGGGGGAAAATGAAAGAAAAAGATGTGTAAGGTACTGCAAATGGAGGAGAAAAATGAAAGCAAAAGTACGTGGTAGGTACTGTAAAAGGAGAGAAAAAATCAAAGAAAAGTACTTGGTAGGTACTGCAAAAGGAGGGGAAAAGTGAAAGAAAAGTAACTGGTAGGTACTGTAAAAGGAGGAGGAAAATAAAAGAAAAAGTATGTCCTAGGTAATGTAAAAGGAGGGGAAATTTGAAAGAAAGAAAAAGTACGTGGTAGGTATTGTAAAGGGAGGGGAAATTTGAAAGACAGAAAAGTACGTGGTAGGTACTAGTGGAAGATGGAAGGGATGAAATAAAAGTGCCTGGTAGGTAGGTACAACAGTGCAGAGGAGCCCAGCTGGTGAGCAAGCTAAGCACCCCTTGAATCACATCCAAAGACGCAGTCACAGAAACAGAAGAGGAGAGAGGCGGCTGCCGGCCGTCGGCAATGCTCGCACAAATTGTTTTCTTTAGTTTAGCAAATCTGTGTCATGCACTTGACGCAATTGCTAAACATGGCAAGGTTGGCAGTTTGTTCCATACTATTATTATATCTGTACTTCGCAATACACCAAAACTTCTCGCATACTTCCCGCATTTAGAGTTAAGACAAAACAGGAATTAGCTCATGTACTAGACTCAAGGAAACTGACCAAAAAACCCTGCCCCACCCCCTTGCAATATAAATCACACAAGAAATTCAGAGTCAAATGTGGCAGTAAACACTTTGTAGATCTCGTCAAATCCACATGATTGCAGCAAACAGCAGATCAATTGCTCCTCATCGATATTTATCACCATCTAGAGTAGCAGTGCAAGCTCATGCAGCTCCTGTGAATTTGTGATCTTGATCGACTTGACTGAGATCAGAACTACTCCTGCAAAAAATATATTATCATGGCAGCAGCAGAAATTTGTCCACCAGGGTTGCCATGGGGTGGCAAGTACTATAGTGTGGTAGATGGAGTGTGTACCAGGGACAGCAGTTTCTTTGGGGGAAAGCCGTTGCTGGGTCAAGGTGTGGGTTATGCTGTCGTGCTCGGATTTGGTGCCTTCTTCGCCTTCTTCACCAGCTTCTTGGTACAGTATACTCCTCACTAGCTCTCATATGATTATTCAGATTCCATCTTCTTGCAACACAAGTACTCTAAGCTGCGCCAGCTAAATTCATTTCCTGAAGCAGCGAGTGCAGTTCAAGAGTTTACAATGTCGAATCGTTCATGTCTATATCGTCGAGGTTGAAACATAGCATGTGGATCGAGTTTGCAGCTCAGATTGCGACATATATAGATTTCTGACTCTTGATTCCGGCTGTTTTTTCTTCTTCGTGTTGCGGAAGGATCAGCTGCATGCAACGACGGCTGCATGCTGCAGAGTGCTTGCAGTTTGAGTCCAACTAGTACATGCGGAAAGATGATGATCTAGGAACAGAAAGACTGAAGTTCAATTGGTTTTGGCATTGCAGGTGTGGTTGGAGAAGAGATATGTTGGCTCCAGACACAACTCCGAATGGTTCAACACTGCCGGACGCAACATCAAGACCGGTCTCATCGCCAGTGTCATTGTTTCTCAGGTACATTCCATCAATTTTTTTGCTGATAATTCTCTGCAGCAGATCATGACCCACCAGCTGCTTTGAACATTTCCTAGAGACTTTGCTTTCTTTCTGGACACTCGAGAATATGATCCGTGAATCATGATCAAGTCTCGACCTGCAGTCTGCACAAGAATTCTTGACCACCCCAAAGAATATGACCAGCTGCTCGTGAATAAGAAGATATTGTGTTTTCTCTGTGTTGGGTTGTCTCTGCAATTGTTGTGGTAGTGGACATGGGCTGCTACGATATTGCAAAGCTCCAACGTCGCATGGGAGTATGGGGTGAGTGGTCCCTTCTGGTATGCTAGCGGTGCGACAATCCAGGTGCTGTTGTTCGGCGTTCTGGCGATCGAGATCAAGAGGAAGGCACCAGCAGCGCATACAATCTGCGAGATAGTGCGAGCCAGATGGGGATTTGCTGCTCACATGACGTTCCTCCTGTTCTGCTTCATGACCAACATCATCGTCACCGCCATGCTTTTGCTGGGTGGTTCCGCCGTGGTGAACGCGCTGACCGGCATGAACTTGTATGCCGCCAGCTTCTTGATCCCTCTCGGCGTCATCGTCTACACTCTTGCTGGTGGACTCAAGGCAACTTTCTTGGCCAGCTACATCCATTCCGCTGTCGGTACGTACCTCCTCCGCAAACTACATGCATCTCTGCATTTGCTTGCTCATGACGATGATGATGTTTTGCATCATTTCAGCTGAGCTTCTTCTTCACGATCTCCTCATGCCTGTGGTACTGCAACGTCTTCTGCAGTGCATGTGGTGCTGGTGATCTTCGTCTACCTGGTCTACGTCGCGAGTTCCAAGCTTGGCAGCCCAAAGGATGTGTACCAGAAGCTTTCGGCAGTCGCTAGCGGATCTCGTGTCTGCACCGAACCGATCAACCACCACGGTCAAGCCTGCGGCCCAGTAAGCGGCAACAATGGAGGCTCCTACCTCACCATGCTCAGCACCGGAGGCCTCGTCTTCGGCATCATCAACATCGTCGGAAACTTTGGCACAGTCTTCGTTGACAATGTAAGCAGAACTTCGACCCATGATGTTCTCCAGTACTGTAGTCCTTCAGATCGTCAAGTGCTAGCTGTGAGTCTAGAATCTTATAAGACCTGCTGTGCCTCTCGGAGTCCTTGATCTGCACTGAGACTTGATCAGCATCTCTTATGCTGCACCCAGAAATGCTTCTGGTAGCTGGAGACGAAGTGATGCTCATGGGTGTTGTTTTGTTTTTCTGCTGTACTGCAACAATAGGGCTACTGGATGAGTGCAATTGCTGCAAGGCCTTCCTCGACACACAAGGGCTATCTGCTGGGAGGCTTGGTGTGGTTTGCAGTGCCATTCTCGCTGGCGACCTCACTGGGTCTCGGCGCCTTGGCACTGGATCTACCCATTACTGCAACTGAAGCCGGACGCGGGCTAGTCCCCCCTGCCACTGCCACCGCCCTCATGGGCAGTGGCGGCGCTGTACTCCTCCTCACCATGCTGTTCATGTAAGAAGTTCTGCACACCCATGAGTTTGTCTCCCCAAGTATCCACCTGCTGCATTAGTGGGTGTCAAACCTTTTCTTATGTATATAGGAGAAGGGCTTGAGTACAGGCCCTTCAGTGATTTGAGATTTGTGCCCGAGGCCGGTAGGCCAAGGGAACAGGTGGAAATCACTGAAGGGCCTGTACTCAGGTCCTTTTACTGGTTAAAGCAGAGCTGGGATGTTTTCACTTTTTAGAAATAGTGACAGGCTGGCTGGTACCTTTCGCTGGTCAAATGATCGCACTACAGCCTGGCTGGTACCTTCCACCGCAGAAGATCCCGCTTGCTGAAAAGAGGTTTCTTCAGGCAGGTAAGGGAGCTGAAAATACAAAAGAAAAATCCATGCAGTGCTTTACGTCTTTGAAATCATCCCTTATTATGATCAATGCTAATTTGAATGAACCAATGAGAGACGATCATCCTCCATTTAACTTTGATGCCATTTCTACACGTCAACTGCTTGTGTTATTGCTTATGTAAAAACATGAAAGTGTAATGAGAGGGAAAGCGTTAGAAGACCATCCAAAAGATCAGTGCTAATCTAACGAACGATCTCCCCAAGGCCAGTTTTTGGATCAGTACTAATCTCATCAGCAAATGTTCTAGGTCAACCATGTGTATACCTAGCCATCAATGCTGATTCCTAATCATGCCATTAGCTCTAATCTCTGTTGAGATAAGCACTGGTTCGACACCCACTATTGTACAAGCTCTTTAACACGGATTTTCATCATGTTTAGGTGAATTGCAGGTCCAGTGGGTATTGTGTTTATTTGATGGCATGGGAATGAGAGCAATAACAACAGAATATCCCATGTTCTGTACAACATGGGATCTTCTACCATTCACCTGTATAACAACCTCAACTGCTTTTCACAGTGCAAAAGGGGGCATCTCCCCCAAACCATAATTTCCAGTTCCAGGCATGGAAGATCCTTGCAAGCAGGGATGTGGGCTGTAAGACTATGTGACCTGCATTTCTTAAAAAAGTAATACCTCGGTTGTTAAGCCGGGTAAGGCACTCTATCAGGGGTTCCTACAACACCTTGGGCTCCACTTACAGTAGGAACCCCTGACAGGGGTGCCGTAGCCTATACTTAAAAAACCTGACCTAATTTGAAATTGTGCAAGAAGGTTATGCTTGGTAATGTGTGCCTCGTTATCTACTATGAAGGTTCTAACTTCTGCTTGGTAAGGTATGCCTCATTATCTTGGTCAGGTAAAGCCCTACGGTGTGGGCATTCTCAAAATAATGGGCCTAGGAAGAGGCAATAGCTGAGTCTGGCCCCGAATTTTGGGAATGTCTCTCACCTATGGGCTTTACCTGTAGTAAAGCATGAGGCAAAATTTATCATGAACTATCTATGTAGATCATGAGGCTTATGAATGGGAGGGTTCTTATGCCTACTCCTCAATAGCGGGAGGGTTCTTACACCTACAAGTAGGCATAATTTCCCTCCCATCCTCGAGGAAGAGGCGTAATATTGCTCCCACTTTCTAGGAGGGAGATTGATGGATATAAAGTGCCCTCCACATACACTACAAATTTTCTCTGAGTGCTTTATGGGTATGTGACGTTCTGAGCTAACTGGGTAAATGCATGTCGTGGTGCAGGGCTGTGACTTCAGCTGGATCGGCAGAGTTGATCGCAGTCTCGTCGCTCTGCACCTACGATATCTACCGCACATACATCAACCCGAAGGCAACAGGGAAGCAGATCTTGCGGACGTCGAGAACAGTGGTACTCTTGTTCGGTTGTTTCATGGGCGTGCTAGCGGTCTTGTTGAACAAGGCGGGCGTGTCGTTGGGCTGGATGTACTTGGCCATGGGCGTCTTCATCGGCTCCGCCGTCATACCGGTGGCTTTCCTTCTGCTGTGGCCCAAGGCGAACGCCACGGGCGCCATCACCGGCACCGTCGTCGGCTGCATCACGGGTATCATCGTCTGGCTCACTGTGACCAAAGTGGAGTACGGGAGAGTGAATCTGGATACCACGGGAAGAAATGCTCCCATGTTGGCGGGCAACTTGGTGTCGATCTTGACCGGTGGAGCAATCCACGCTATCATGAGTTTCATCTCTCCACAAAACTACGACTGGGAGTCCACCAAGCACATCACCCTGGTGGAACTCAACAGCAGCGATGTACCGGAATCGGAATACAGCGAGGAAAAGCTGAACCACGCGCGTAACTGGATCATCAAGTGGGGCGTCGGGTTTACTCTCGTCATCGTCATCATCTGGCCCATCTTCGCTCTGCCTGCTAAAGTCTTCAGCGAGGGCTACTTCGCTTTCTGGGCCGCCATTGCTATCATCTGGGGTACCGTCGGCTCGGCAGTTATTATTCTCCTGCCGCTTTACGAGAGCTGGGCCACGCTGAAACTCGTCTTCTTGGGTATGTTCACTAGCGACATCGTGTACGAGAAGCTGGATGATATAAATTTCCGGATCAAGTCCATCATGAAAACCATGCCGGAAGCCGAGCGTCTCTATTATTTGGAGAAGGAGCAAGCCAAGCGAGACGAAGCCGAAGAAGCCATACAGCAGCTTGAGAAAGAAAAACCCTAAAAAAATCAAACTCATCAAAATAAACCAAATAATCATTGATCATTTCGCCCCCCATTACACATCACGGAGCTGCTGCAGCTCCAGCAGCTGGGGAGTCCTAAGCTGTTGTACCATTTCTACACAAAATAGATCAAGATGACATGAACAAGATCTGCAACTCCATTGTCGTGTGTGTTTTTTTGCTACTCCAGAGAAGTCTCTTCTTTTGCAACAACTAATTCCTTCACATGAACTTTGCAAGACTTGGTCTCGGATTGATGCAAAATATCAGCTGCAGATTGACATACCAGTTTGATAGCTTTCATGTTGTTGTAGAACTCTACAGTCATCTAGTGCATCTGAGTTCTGACCAGAAAATTGGAATTCGTGCATGTTGTTCATGGTTTTCTTCGAGATCTAATTGGGAGTTTTGAAACTCACTTGAGATATAAGTTGGTCACATGGAAGAAGCTTCACAAAGAAAGCATTATCCAAGCAACAACTACTACTACTTCTGGACACCATGATCAGATGATGAGGAATTCTTCAGGAGATTGTGCAAGCAAATATCAGCAGAAATGTATCTGCATCTTGACAAAGCTTGTATTTGCAAGAGGTCCAATTGCTTGAAACAAGAAAATTTGGGGAGAGATGGATCCTTGAATGGCATGTTCACAATCTAAATATTGCAACTTCTTTCTTGGCATATGGGCATATGGATTGGGGAGAGGCACGGATCCTTGAATGATGTTCACAAACTTTATTGCAACTTTATAGCATGGTGACATGAGCGTAAGCACAATGAAACAAGCCAGAAAAGGCGTCAGATTGCAGTGAAAACTACAAACCATTTCGTAAATATGTTTATGTAAACATGATGGTCAGATTTTAGATTGTACCAAATTATTCTTATTTCAGGACTTGGATAATCAATGTAGTCAATCATCCACTCGAATTTAACAGTATTTCATATGATCCTCCAGTTCTTCATGGCAATGATTTGAGGATGAATCATGTGCAGGACCAAGTTCTTCAGGGCATGATTTGAGCATTCACAACATTGGCCGGAGTCTGCAGTACATTCACATTGTCAAGATAAAGCATCCATTGCCAAAGGAACAGCTTTCCATTCCCAACAGCAAATTCAGGATTGAACAAGAAATAGTTCCACACGAATTGAATGAGTAAACAAGAGCTGACCCGAAACCCTAACCCGTAAACCACCACATGGGTGTGTTCATTGATTGCAATTTATTTAAGCTGTAGTGATCAGAACTTGGATCAAAGTGGCTGATGATGTTCATACCAGCTGCTTGACAGCATTCTTGGCTGTGTGCTTGCCCCATCCTGCCATCAATTTGTTATTGCATCTGAATCCTGATGGAGATACCCCCCAATCGCAAACAGTACACCAGCATGTGTGATGCAGATAGTTTACTCCCTTGAACACATCCTGGTGGTGATCTAAATATCCTTGAGCTCTAAAAATGCACCAGAACAGAGTTGTCCCCCAAACGTTTTGTGAGAATCCAAAACCATAGATTTGCCCATTTGCTAGTATTTGCCAACCTAGATCATCATCCCCAGACATGCAATGCACCTCCAATGTTTCCCCCATTTGGTTTTGGATCCACACATGATCAGCAGCTGTTGGTTGCACACCCCCTATTACTGTGATCATCAATAACATCATCAGCAGCACCAATCTCCTCCTGCCCAACCATGATTCCATCATGCACTGCTTTATATATTCCACTCCACAATTGGATGTCATTCCTACATAACCACAAAATCAAAACTTCATTGTGAGAAGAGTTGCAATTTCTCCACGTACTAACTTTAGAGGATGTCATTCTTACACACACATGAACAAAACTTCATGTGAGAAGAGTTGCAATTTCTCCACATACTAACTTGGAGGATGTCATTCTTACACACACATGAACAAAACTTCATGTGAGAAGAGTTGCAATTTCTCCAAATGCTAAATTGAATGTCATTACCACACATGCCCATCAATCAAACTTCATGTTAGAAGAGTTGCAATGTCTCCTTATACTGACATGGATGTCATTCCTACATGCACATCAATGAAACTTCATACAATGAGAAAAGTTGCATTGTCTTGTGAGAAACCCAAAAGAATTTTTTTTCCCCCTTGATGTTCTAAAAGTGGGAAACTAGAGAAAATGATCACCTTCACAAGCTTAGGTCCACGAATGTTGTACTAATGAGATGTTGGAGAAGAAGAGATGCAAGAAAAGGAGGAAATTCCAATTGAGTGCTCAAGCATAAGAGTTTCAATTGGGGCTCATCTTATAGATGGGTTGTTGCCACCTTGTGCCTTGCAAATGTGCACATTGCTTGGATCCAAATGTCATTAGATGTTTATTTGTCATAGTCAAGAACCAAGCTAAAAGTGGGACAAACTCATGATGGACCCACGATCTATGAAGTTTTAAGGTGTTGAAATGGTGTGTGACCTTGTGCCTTGCAAGTGTTCATGTTTGGAACCAACTCTAATTACATGTTTGTTAGTCATAGTCAAGAACTAAGCTAAAATTGGGGTCACTATGATGTTTGACAAGTACCTACTCACGTTGGATTTGAAAAGTATTGGAATGTGTTTTAATTGTTTACAACTTTGGACAACAATAGGAGTTACTACTAGTTGATGTATATTTTTCTGCAAGATGTCAATAGTATCAATACTTTGAATGCATGTGTTGTGTTTCTAATATCAAGAAGGATTTTCATGTTTTGTGTTATCATTATATTGAGTGATTCTAGAAGATGGGTCGTTTGTGTTCCAAAATCAAATTCACTTCGCACTAATTAATTTTTGAGTTTTATTTGTACATCTCTTCGTCCATGATATTGAGAAGCATCAAGATAATAACAAGTAACACTATTCATTGGTGTGTATCGTGCTCAAGGTTCATCTATGGAGCTTACCCCCACCACTATCATGCATGCATGTGATGGTGATAAACAAGTAACAACAAAACAAAATATCCAAACCCATCTAATCCAAGTGGTTACCCCCACACGCTAACCTTATGATAGCTCATAAAGTTAGCATGCATACATTATAACTTGTGAATGTGTGTGTAACCACTCACTTGTTGTTTCCTATTAAGTCCCTCCATCAATATCTTTTATAAATATGACATTTGTTATGTTTTTCCACACAAATGTAACACTAACTTTATTGACCTTGCCTACCAAGGCACGACTACTGTATGTAGATTCATTATAGAGTATAGTAGCTTAAGGGATTTTGGCCCCTAGGTAATAGGTCTATTTTAATACGAGGATTTTTAAAAGATGATATTTTGGCTTGTGTTGAAACTTGAGATTAGTTATAGAGTTATAATATCTTGAAGCATTTCGGTTTCTTTTAGAGGATTTTCGTAAGGTTATATTTTTGCATGGTGAAATATTTGAGTTTTCATAATTCTTCTTTTGCCTTAAGACACTTTTAAATGTAAATGGCAAGGCTACAATGTGACACACACTTTGTTTTGATTGCTACAGTTTCTACAGTTTCAACCAAAGCCAACTACACAAGTGCAACTGACAGAACGATACAATTTATAATTTTTGCAAAGGGTTCATGTTTCATTTGCAAATTTGTCAAATCTAGCAATGCATTGTGTTTCCTTATGATCCATCCTGATTCCCTTGGATTTTTCCGTAATGTTTTACATTTTATCTTTTATTTTTAATGTGCAAAGAATATATTGTGATGTATAGACATATCAAAATAATCTTTTGAAGTATCCCTTTGAAGACAAATAAATTTGGCACCATATAACATGGGAGAAAACGAACAACAGAAATAGACTCCAAAATCATTTTCCAAGGAGGTATGCAAACTTTGAAATTGGATGTATATTACTTGTTGACAACAAGTTCACATATTGTAGCGACAAAGCAAAAAAATTCCCTTCATTTTTTTTCATATTTTAGTGGTCGTGAGTTATGACTTTGGGATAGTTTTAGGAGAATTGTGGGGAGTTCATAATTTGTTTGATGAAAATGATGGTGTCAAAAAACAATTGTAATTAATTGCAATTTTTTTTTAAAAAAATACATGAAAGTAAAAACCCTTCCAACAAAATGAGGAGCTCTAGCAATAATTAATTAGTTAAATCCACATATTCAAATTTTGGCCTTTTTTTTCACTTCACCTGTTTTGAAGAGGAGCTTTTTTCACACAAAGTTCTTGA
>Ga0116229_10002899_pt1 | contig 28039 bp, 27 predicted proteins | sample S1TSphgellanicum_3_FD_87313 | JGI IMG/M metagenome (GOLD analysis project Ga0116229, IMG submission 87313) | Host-associated microbial communities from peat moss isolated from Minnesota, USA - S1T2_Fc - Sphagnum magellanicum MG | ecosystem: Host-associated > Plants > Peat moss > Unclassified...
AATTTTAACACTAGTTTGAATCTTAACACATTGTTTAAGCATTTTATATACGTGTTGTCACATGAGTTCTTTTCACAGACCTCTTTTCTTTTTCTAGGTAAACACTAAACAAGAACAACAAATTAAATGTGGCACTAGTCTTGATGTTCCTACAAGGCAAGTGCCCAACTAAAAACATATTTTGTTAAATTTTTAATATTATATTCATGTTATTGATAAACATTTCAAGCATCAATAATATTCCATAATTTTTAAATGAACAAGTGTGATGCAACATTTAAGGATCAATTATTTGAGTCCAGAAATTTGGGTTCAAATTTTTTATAGTCACATATTTTTTTGTCAAAATTGGCTTTCATTTGTGAAAGAATAAGGATAATTTTCCCCAAACAACTTGGCCAAGGAATGATTAGAGAGAGAGAAAGGCAACTTGGCACAATACAAAATCAAGCTATGCCGAAATTATTTCCTCTCCTTCCCCTTAGGAAAGAAGGAGCAAACCCCAAACCTGTAAATATTTTTAAAAAGCATCCCACATTAGTCCTTTTTGGTTTTTTACCTTCTAATGTGGCTTCTCAACTTAGTTTATCAACAACGTCAATGGCTTTGTGTCGCACTGAAGTTTTTTTTAATGATAATTGGAGGCCATGTTCTATGAGGAAACTTTTGGTTTCTTCAAAATATTGTTCCACCTTAGCCAAGTTGTATGGGGAAGATTACTATAACCTTAAGAAATTATTATTGTTTAGGAATGTACCTTACATGAACAACATTACCGCCTTCCCCAAACAACACAAAATGACATTCCCCATAGAACATTACCTTCCAAATGCATCACAACCAATGTTTCTTGACCATTCCTTGAATATGCAACATGTTGCTCAACACACATTGTCTAGTTGCAGAATAATTGTCTTGCCAAGGCTTGGGTTCAATCTAACTCCTTTATGAAAATTGGATATATTTTTAAAATTTTAAATTTTCACAACAATTTTGGATGGTCCCACAATGAATGAAAAGTTGGGAACTTGCTTTCATAGGTTACACAATGAATGGAAAATTACATGATGGATGACATATTGGCTTAAAAAGTTATAATGGATGAAATGTTTCATGATAAATGAAATATTCGAAAGGAAAAATATAAAATAAATGAAAAGTTGCATGATAGATGGAAAGTTACACAACTTTGGTTGAAAAGCTGAAAATTAAAAGTTGTACAATAGATGAAAGTTAAAGACTAAGGATGAATAGTTGGGGTGGGGCGGCACATACATCCATTGTTCAACTTTCAAAATTCTAAGCCATTACAACTTGGATGTTATCCATGGGAAATGCCACCAAGCTCCTAAGAAAGTATGGCCTTGATTCCTTTATTTTCAAAAGGAATTTGGTCCCAATTATTTTTCTCCCATAAACATCCCTAAACAACATTATCTTTCCGAGACACTAGTTATCTCTCCTTCCATAAGCAATGACCAATGGCATTCCCCCACAAACATTACCTTCCCCAAGCAACACAACTAATGTTCCCCAATCATTCCCCAACAAAGCAATGTGCTAGAGAACGTTAATCACTTTCCCTATGCAACTTGGCAAAGGAATGGTGCCAAGTTGTTCGAATAAGATAACTAATGTTCCCCAACACATTTTCCTAGTTAAGAATGGTCTAGGATTATTATGATGCACCCATAGTTTGTCAACTAGTACTAATGGTAAAAAAACCATTGTTGAGTTTCAATTTTGCAGTGGAATGCAAATTCAAAGTGTATTCCTTAGCTCTCAAGGTGAAAGAGGGCATGGGAACTCCAAAATGGGACTATGATAAGTTCTTAAGTCAAGCTCATGATCATATTAAATTGCACAAATCAAGAAGAGAAGTTGATTAATGTAGCTTGGAACTAAAATGGTGCATGGATGAACCATAGGTTAAATCAAACTCACAAACACACCATGACTTGGATTTGGCAAGATTCACCATTCTCCTCCCTATGTAATACTCTGTAACTCTTGTGAAGGTTACAACAAAAACAAATTATGATTCGTAAATGAAAGTCCCAAAATTGCCAAGTTATGCATCATTCACTTTGGTGGTTCATAATTTTGATTGAAGAGATTTCAAAAATATATATTTTTAAAAAATTTAATCATTTCAATCGTGTATCAAGATCCTCATTTAAAGTTGATTTCACCCCATTGTCATTAATTAAATGGTCAATGGTCATTTTAACAATTTGACTACCGATCATTTAAATGACCATAAATTGTGTTTTAAGGAGGTCAATGAGATGTTCCTTTAACCGTAAGAGAAATGGAAGAAAAAGGTGTAAAGTTGACTTGCTTTTTACACATATCAATTGAGGAACTATAAACCCTATTCTGAATATCATTTTGAAAAAATGGAATATTCACAAAAAAAGGATAGATATTTCTTTGGTTGAAATGGAAAGAATTTGGGGGGAGGGAGGGTTTCCGAAACAAAATTTAAAAATATATATTGTTTCTTCTAGTGAAGCATGAGTAACACCTATGAAATCATACTAGGCACAATTTTATTGTTGGTTATCAAACACTTCGTATCGGTTTTTAGAAAGGGCTTATGAAGGGAGCAAACATATATGATATATAAAGAAAGATTACATGTCTTATAAAGATATGGTTTCATATCCAAAACAATTTTGGCAAACCATGTTGCTATATATGAATATGAAATTGAATAATTATATATTCATCATATTGGGGCCTCTTGGAATGTAAAATTAACTTATACTTGTTGAATCTTTTGAGTAATTTATTATTTATTATAACAAAAAAAATTCCATTTTTTTTTTAATAACCAAAGTTATTGGTGGATTTATATTTTTCGTTCATTCAAAGCAGTAGTCTTTCATTTTTTCACAATTTCATCGTCCCAAGGTTTGGAATAACTCTTCAATTTTTTTCTCTTTATTTCTTTCCAATTATTTAAAAAGAAGCATGGGAAAAACTAATAAAAGAGAGATACAAGATAAGTTTGATTACACAAATAGTTTATTAAAAATATATATTTCATTTCGAATGATTCAATCAAAAAATATTTGAGAAGAATTAAACAAATGAATTAAAAATTAACTTGGATTGAAGCAACCCCAAATGATTTAAATACTTGGAAACAATGTTATTCCCTTTTTGCTTCTTCCTTTGAAATGGGGGGAACTTCGAAAAATCCTTCTTATTTTTTCAATTCAAAAAATTCCAAAGATTCCATAGTTACTGTAACAACTTACAAATCTATAGGTCTCATACTTTGTTCCATAACCCGCACTTTGTTTAGATTTTAGACAAAGCTAATGGGTTAATTGAATTCATTAGTACTCAAAGAATTTTGGGTAGCTAAATATCAAACATTAACTTCTCTACAATATATGGGATGTTTACTATTACTTCCTTGGTGACTTTCCATTCTTATAAAATAGTGGTTCCTAGAACCTTGGGTTAAATTATGGTGGAATATTAGTCAATTCAATATTTTTATTAATTATTTTCAAGAAAAAATGACATTGAAATGTCTTTAGGAAGTAGAGGAACTTGTTTGGTTGAATTCCTCAGAGATACAATCACAAGATCTTGATATAGAGATTCATGAAAAAACAATTCAATTGGTAGAAACATACAATGAACATAATATTTAGACTATTCTACGACTATTAATAGACACTATCTACTTTGCTGCTTTGAGTGCTTCATTTCTCTTAGGTAAAGAAAGACTCATTATTTTAAATTCTTGGATTCAAGAATTATTTTATAGCCTGTATTATACAATGAAAACCTTTTTCATTCTTTTATTAACCAATTTATGCATTAGATTCCACTCACCCCATGGGTGGGAAATATTAATAGATTCGTTTTTAAAACATTTGGGATTTGCTCGTAACAAACATATAATATCTTATTTTGTTTCAACTTTTCTAGTTATTTTAAATACTATTCTTAAATATTAGATTTTTTGTCATTTAAATCGTATATCTCCTTCTATTGCGGCAACTTATCATACAATGAATGAATGAAAAAATCATTTTGGAATAACAAAATGGTTTTTCTAACCATTACTTCTTTTATTTGACTTTGGGTACCAATCACTAAAAAGAGTAAAATACTTTCGGTTTCTTACCTTTGTTGTTATTACAATGGGTAGAGTCATAAATGGGGGGGTAGCTACAATAATTAGGATGTTGAAGGCACCTTACTTGTGGAAATTTTTGAAACAATAATCAAACTATGCAAAACAAAAATATTAGTCACTAGTTAAGAGAATGGGTGATTTAATTTATTTCAGTCTTGATCATAATGGGAATAATAGCTTGGCCATCCATTTTTTAGGCATATCCAATTTTTGCACATCGAGGTTATGAAAATCCATGAGAAGCAATTAGTTGTATCACATGCACTAATTGTCATTTGGCCAAAAAACTTATAGATATCGAAGTTCCACAGTCTGTACTTTCAGACACAGTTTTTGAAGTTGTTGTTAAAATACCTTATGATACACAAATAAAAGAAGTTATTACTAATGGTAAAGAAAAACCTTTAAATGTAAGAGTGATTCTTATTTTACCCGAAGGATTTCAATTAGCCTTTCCTGATCATATTCTTCCTGAAATAAATAAAAAAGGTAATTTTTATTTTCAAATTTATTATCCTGATAAAAAAAAAATCTTATGATAGGTTTAGTTCCTAGTAAAAAGTATAGTGAAATTGTTTCTCCTATCCTTTTGCTAAATCCTTTGGTTAATAAAAAAAATCATTTCTTGAAATATCTAATATATGTGGGTGGTAATAGAAGAAAAGGGAAAAGTTATATCGATGGGAGTAGGAGTAATGATACGGTCTACAGTGCTTCAACTACATGTAAAGTCAGTAAATTTTTAAAAAAAGGCGGATACGAAATAACTATTGATAATGCATCAAATGGTCGTCAAGTGATTGATATTGTACCTCCAAGATTTGGAAGGCATGGCACTGAAACTAGAAACTAAAATTGGAATACTTATTGTGCTAGCAAGAGCAAATGGACTTGACTATGTTTTTACCCAAGGAGAAGATACTATCTTAATTGCTATGGCACATCGTTGTCCAAAACAAAGTTTATTGGGTGATGAGAGGGAGGAAACTATACAAGATTAAGTTATGCAAAATTTATTTCTTCTTCTTCCCCTTAGGAAAGGGGGAGTAAACCCTATACCTATAAATTATTTAAAGAAGCATTCCCTATTAGTCCTTTTTGGTTATTTACTTTTTATTGTGGCTTTTCAACTTAGTTTAAAATTGAGATGTCAATCCATTCAAGTATTGGGTCAATTACCTGCTCAAAAATATACTGATCCTCCATCATTAGGTGATGGCGTCTACATGTGTGGAGTTAATCCATTTTGAAATCAAACAACAACAACATTAATGTGACGTCATAAATGTAAATTGATTGGAACACCGTTTCCTATTGGTCTCGATGGGACACGCACTTAAATCGAAAAAACATGCTCCGTATTTGGGTATCAAAATCCAAGGTTTGGAAGAAAGAAAACAACAAATGTGAGAAACTTTGAGAGATTATCTTGATTTAGTACATGGAAAATCTGTATTTTTTATGGGAGAATTTTTTAAAAGTTTCTCTAGTTAGGTTTTTGATTTGATGTAGAATGATTGTTTATGAGATTGGTATCCTATATTTGGATAAACGATATCAAGTCGCTACATTGTTATTTCTACATGTATACATGTAAATAAATGTGTGTACCTATGCCATGAATTGTGGAAAAACTTGATAGTTACAATCAAGTACAATGCATGCGTGAGTTACAACCTAACCTGGCTATTACTATAATGGTTCATGTTAATCCTCTGAAAGTGAGAGGAATTAACACAGAATTGTCTGTTGAATTTACTTTTGTTAAGATTCATGGATTACCAATGGAAGGGATGTTCTTGAATTGATTACATGTCCTTTACAATGTAATAATAGTTTAGAATATTTGGGTTGGATTAGTTTAATTAAGGGGGAATAAATAAAAATGAAGAATTTTTTTTTGCAATGTCAAAAATATCAAAATTGATTTATTGAAATAGTCTAACCATTTTTATGATCAGTGGCTAAAAAACTCATTGACCAATAAAATACTTTTAAATTTACTGGATTTTTTTCTTAGTATATACCAAAAACTTATCAATTTTATTCTATTCCACTCCTATGCTTTCAAGGAAGGTATTTCATTATGATAATAAATATTCCTTTACTGTTTTTTGTGCTATGAGCTCCAATATTATCATGGATAAATATTTTAAGTTCATTGATTTTATTTGGACTATATTATGGAATTCTTACAATGTTGCCTATTGACCCTTCTCAAATATTATCCATAAGAACTTTTCTTTTAGAGGGAAAATCTTAGTAGTATTACGGTTATAAGTGGTTTGATTATAGGATAATTAATAATATTTCTATCAATATATTATTCACCCCTCTATATGATATTAGTAAAACCTCATACAGTCACTTTGCTGGTTTTACCCTACATTCTATTTTATTGGTACTAAACCAAAGATCTTTTGGATTATCAATCCCCGCGCCCCATAATTTCAATTAGTGATGTTCGGGTTCATAAGATATTTTTGGATAATTTCTTTATCTGATTATTAAATCATATTCTTTTACCAAGTCCCATATTAGCAAGATTAGTAAATATCTTTCTCTTTTGTCATAGCAATCAGTTCTTATTTGTTACAAATTGTTTCTTTAGTTGGTTAAGTGGTCATCTTTTCTTTTTGAATTCAACCAAATTATTCCTAGTTCATGTGGAACATTATTCACTTGTATTTTATCTCTTGGTGAAACGTCTAATTCATTGAACTTTTACTATTATTATTTTTAACTTGTTGCTTATTATACCTAGGTAGAGCTCTTGTACCTTTCCTTAACAAAAAAATAAACAACAATGAATTCCGAATGAATCAATTGAAAGTTGATGGATTGTCATGGTCAAATAGAGTATGGCCTACTTTTTTTTTCGATTATTGCCAATGGAATTGACCATTGCAATATATCGAAAATAGTTGATTCAATAATAGGGGTCCCATAAAAAAACAAGTATCTCAATATTTTTTTGACATATGTTTAAGCAATGGAAAACAAAAAGTAGTTTTTACAACTTTACCAAGCTTATTTACTTTTTGAAATGATTTGAAAAGATATTTAAACATTCCAATTTTTTTTTTTAATCTGATGATTCTTACGATGAATGGATTGATACAAAAAAAAAGAAGATATTTTGTATCAAGAATTAGGGAATAGAATCGAGGCTTTAGACTATGAATTTTCAATAAAAGATACTATAGAAAAAAGAACTGGATTTTCTATTAATGAGGGGAATATCTTAACCAAGGTTTATGAAACTTTCTTAATAGATCATTTCGTGGGGAAACGGTGATATTGAAATCACCTTGGCGTTAATGGAGGAGATTCATGAACTAAAAAAGAATAGGAAATTATTATATTTATTGAAGGGATATAATAAACTCAAGTATACTTTCTTATGTTTCTTTTCTCGAAGGCATATAAATGAAGTTATCTGTAAAGTTATGGATGGATAATGGGCATTGGGATGCTTAGTTTGGCCAAAATTTGGATGGAGATTAAAGAAAATAATTGAGGCAAAAACATACATGTCAATAAAATAGGGCATGAAACTCATTTTACCACCAATTTCACCACCAATTTCATGAAACTCATTTGATCACCGAAATTGGTGATCAAATGAGTTTCATGCCCAACTTTTATTTTGTTGCTTATTCCAATGTATTGTGCCTTCATTGTTGTCTAATGAATGTGTGTATATATATAATTTTATTTATTTTTAAAACATTGTCTCAACTTTCAAATCTTGTAAACTTCACCCCAATATTGATTTTTTCTCCAAATTTTTCCCCACTTTATGGATACCCTCGATTGAGGGATGAATAAATCCTGCATGCATTAAGAATCCTTGACATCATGTTTCACAAATCACCCAAAGAAGCTGTAGTTTTCTAGAGACCAGAGCTCATGAAGAGGTCACCAGTGAGCTTCCCAACTCTCAGGCAAAACTCTGAGTAAGCATTGAAAATCATTTAGTTGAGCAGAGACCAAATCCCATGTGGAGCTTACATATGATGGCTATCTCTTGTTTTGTGACAATAATTTCTACACACCACTGGACCTTCACTTCCCCAGCAGATTTCCTGGCTTTGTTTCATATGCTGCCTTGCATAAACCTCAGATTGTCCTCCATATACATGGATTTGTCTCCAATTCTTGGCAGCAACATACAAGTAAAACTGGCATCTCATCCAGCTAAAAAGTTATAGAGGATTATGTCACAGGATCTCAATTTCATCTCTGTATCACAACTCTAAGATGTCTGCTTCAATCCAATCAGAGGTGACATGCAAACATTCTCTCTTGATTGATTATGCTGTGGTTGTGTCTGATGCCATCATACCCCTAACTAGAATGTAGTAGACACTAAACCATTCATGACACAAAACACCAAATTAGAGCCTCCTAGATTCCCTAAACCCTACTTTTGTCGGGGTTCGTTAGATTGTGAAAAAACAGAGATCAGTGTCATGGGATCTATCTATCTATCCCTATCTAGTTGCTCCCCTCAAAAAAAGCATACCCTGATGTCTGCCTAACAACCTCCCTGCCAATTAGATCTCCGGAAAGCTGCCTTCTTGAATAGCATACTAGCTTGACAACGACTTTTTTCTCAATGGCACCCATCAGAAAGGAAGCTGCAGGATGCAGAACTTTGTACTGCTTTTCTATGCATCTACCATTCTCAACAAAATCCTGAAGACTTTGAGCCCCAGGTGAAAATTATCGGGTGGCCGCCCGGCCTCCTTCGTCACAGAGATTGTTGAACATGCAACCCCTCAAAAGAAGATGATTTGTGAAAGTTAAAAGTGTCCCTACCAGAGAATCAGAAAGCTAAGTATCTGCGGGAAAATTGTTTCACTCCTACCAAGCCTCCAACAGCAATACCTCCAAGCGCTCCTGCAATGGCTGCCGTTCGAACTCCCGCAGCTGCCTTATATGCAGCCCCGGTCGCTAGGCCAGCCATGATATTATTGCCAATATCATCATCTGTGCCTCGCAAGTAGTAGGTTCCTGATTCCATCCCTGCATAGAGCAGGCCCAGGATGCCGAACTTGTTGCCTGTGGTTCTGCCCCTGTGGCCTGAAGCATTCAACAACCTGTTGACTCGGATCTTTGGCGTGTCTCCTTCTTCTCTGGATCTCAAACCCTCGCCAAACCCTCTCACTCCTCCAAATGCCGCTCCGGCTAAGTAGCCACAGCCTGTGTAGTACGTCAGATTCTCACTCAAATTTCGTCTTTCTACTGCTGCCTCGTCCGGAAACAGATGCTCTGGCTTCGTCGGAAGGCGATAGACACTTTCTAGAGACTTGAGATCCCCAGCAGCAGCTCCGTAGAGGTCAGCGTATGGATTGTACAACCGTGCCGAGCCCTGCTGATTCTCATCCTTCATCATCTCTTCCTCTTCACTCCGTCCCTCCCTCCCTCTCGCCCCTTCCACCCTTGCACCTCCTCGACCTAACCCTAAAAACAATCCCCCGATCCAGGCGATAACGACCACCTCTGATCTCTCTCTCTCTCTCTCTCTCTCTCTCTCTGCCCAGAAATCCGCCGACCGTAGAGTTTCAATTTGAGCTTGCTTCTTTCAAGCCCTAATTCACATCAACTCCTCCTCTGCACGCACGCACAATGGAGAGCAGAAGCGGCATGGGAGGCCAGAGCTCGCTCGCAACAGCATGCGAGAGGTCGTGCAGACGAAAGGAGACGATACGGGTGACCCGGGGAAGCAAGGGACCGGGCTGGTGGGGTTCCCGGCATTTCAACCGTTTAGGGTTTATCGTTGGTCCGTTGTTTCAAAAGGGGATCTAAACGCAGTTGTATGGTACCTTAAATTTATTGGCTCTGCTCTCACGGGTCAAGATACCAAGCATAAAATGATCGTCAGGCTTTGAAGGCAGTGCTTACAATAGGGTGTGCTCTGCTCAAAATTCTCAAACAAAAAAAAAAAAAGGTGAAAATGGATGGGGAAAAAATGAAAACAATTTCCTGCTAGAAAAATCCATGAGGTAACTTTGCATCCCACCAGCATTGTATCAAACATTTGTATATCATTGGATTTTATTGTTATCAAGGTAGCCATGGTGAAATCACGGAGCATAAGTGTCTAGACTCCAATGTCATGATCATGATGCATTTCTTAAAGTTCAAAGGTGATTAGGCTTTGCGTTTGTTTTGTTTTGTTTTTTTCTTTGGGTAAAATGATTGTGTTGTTGTAGTTTTATTTGTATTTTAAAGATTTGAGTGAAAGATTTTGTTTGGAAACTAATTTTTTAAATTTTTTAAAAAATGTTTGTTGCATTCTTTGTTGGGCGAATGTTTGTGTAATTTTATATATGTTAGAAAGGTAAGGAAAAGAGCCCAAAAAAAAAAAAAAAGTTTTATAAAAAAAGAGAATGAAGAAAACAACACTTGAACATCCCTTCTTCTTCTTTTTCCTATGACTTTTTTTTTCCTAACAACAATTTTGAATAAAAGTAATTTCAACATTAGAAAATCAAACAACTGTAAACATGTGAAAGTGATTAATGTTGGTAGTAGGATGTTTCACATTCATTGTTAGTTTTCTTAAAATAATATGCAAGATCATGCATCATTTCAAAGGTATTAGTCCTAAAGGTTTGATATGTAACCATCTATTTGTCATGTGTGAAAAAATGATAATACATAGATTGTATTACTCACACAATGTAAATATTATAATAATATTTTTTGATACATTAACAATTGCCTTACAATATGCATAAACCTAAAAACATGATAACCTCTTGTTCATGTATTTTGAAAAACAATTCTCACCATTGTTACGTTTAGGAGTGCACATGATTTTCAGTTGATATTCTTTTTAATGTACCAAAATTGCTTAATGTATCAAGGAAACTTTAATGTATTTGAAATACACATGACAAATAACAATTGGTTACAATTGAAAAATCATGAAAAACATAATCTAGATGTTGATTTTTGATATCTAATTACCATCCATGTATCACACGTGGAAAACAAATGTTGATACATATTGAGTGTTCACAAATGTGTGAGTAATGTATTGGTATTTTTTGATAAATTAATAATTTTTAAAATAATAATAATAGATTTATAAATGTGACAACCTTTTGTCCATGTATTTTGGAAAAACATTCCCACCCTTGTCATGCTTTGACATGCACAACAACTCTCAATTGAATTTTTTTTAATGTATCAACAAAAACATGTGGTAAATAACAATTGGTTATAGTTGAAAAGTGATGGGAAATGTAAACTAGGTGTCAATTTTTTTAATATAATCATTTATTTGTCACACATGGGAAAATAATCATATTATAGTGTAGTCATATTTTTTGATACATGAATGAATATCCTACAATAACCATAGACATGAAAATGTGACAACTTCTTATCCATGTATTTTGAAAAAACTTTTTCACCTTTGTTATGTTTAAACATGCATGACAACTTTCAATTAAAAAGTCCTTTAATGTATTAAATAATTCACAATGCCAAAACATGTCTTTTATGACTTGTTCTATTTGACTACAATGGGAAAAACAATTAGAAAATGACATAAACGACTTAAATAATGACTAGAAACTATAATTGAATAAAACTAATCATAAAAGACATGCCTTGGCATTGCGATTTTTATTGTGTCAAAAAACACGTGACAAATAATCGGAACCCTATAATTTAAAATGGTGAATTTTTTTAATTAGGTGTCATTTAAAAAATATTTAAACATCTATTTTTCATGTGTCAAATAATGATAATACACGATCTATATTGTTCATGAATCACTTGTGAATAATGTATTGGTATTTTTTAATATATTTGTTACCTTACAATAACCATAAACTTGGAAGTATGGTAAGTTTTTGTCCATGTAATTTTGAAAATGCATTCACCTTTGCTTACAAAATACATATGTACCATGGTATTCATGATGATAACATAACATAATGCATGATGACATGATGCATTGATACATTATAAATTTTATACATTACAAAGTAAAACAAAAATTATCCCTATTTCTTATAATATTTATCACTACATGAAAATATTTTTATTAACAATTTCAATTTTTTTACTTGTTTGCACATATTTTTGAATTCGGGTAGGATGCCCATTAACATCACAAAGGTACAAGTATAAACATTTAGTAAACACCTACCCTCAAAACCTAACAATCATTTTATGTTGAGGGGTAAAACAATAAACATTCTAATACACCCAAAAAAAGATCAAACTTTGGTATCCTTACATTTTAAGGTCATGTGGAATCCATTATAAAAACATTTCCAAAATTAATTGAAAAATCACTTCAACTTCACCATGCTAACCACCATATGTTTCCAATTTAGTATGTTGGATGGGTATGTATTATCCTTAGAATGTCATTTAAAGGGCATAACCATTATGCGATGATTTGTTTGTTTAACATACCAACAATGGACCTCCCACAATATTTTGTTTTGTCAATTTTGTGATGTAACCAACACTAGAAGAGAAAATGTCAATTTGTAATTATAATTTATGATTATAATTTTTTTATAATCAATGCATTTGATTAAAAATCCATTAGTTGAATACATGAAATTACATGCAACATTTAGTTGTAAATGATGATTCATTGTGATGTCAACACATTCCACATGGATAATGTATATAGTCAACATATACAATCTTATTCATTGACCACTCAAATGCAATTTGCAATTAATCCTATTTTTGTAATTAATCACATTTGGAAAAAAATTTAACATGTTTTATAACATTTTTTCAAATTAAAAATTTAATTTATTTAAATAGATAGGTATGTAGATGGGTAGGTAGGTAAATAAGTAGATAAGTAAGTACTAATATTATGCATGTAATTGTCATAACCATTTATATAATGTGTAAATCATATGTAAGTGTAAACCATTTATAATTACATGTTTGAATTTTTTACATGTACACTTATATTATTGCCATGTATATGTATATTTTTACATTAACACAATCATGTGTAAATGTTTTAGGGGATGTGACTGTAAGTGTATATACTAAAATTATTTATAAAATCACCATGTCTTTGGGCCTCCTTTCACCCCCAAACCCCTCTTTTAATGGTATATGTAAAGTAGCAACATTTTATCAAATATGGGTATGAAATAATGAAACTTAACATTTGATGCAAAAGGTTTGAAAATAATTATAATACTTGTAAATGTAGGAGTAGTGAAAATACATGTAACAATAACAAAGGCACTAAAGAAAAAGGAAAGATAAGATGAAACTCAATTTACCACAAAATTTACAGTTTTTTGAGTTTCACACCCTTCCCCCCCTTGGATGTTAATGTATCTGTTTTGTAGGTTTTTTTTTGCAATGGGCCATTTGGTTGGCTTATCACAAAACATTATGACATCCCCCTCCCCAGGTAAAAATCACATTTTAAATTTATTTTTACATGGCCATATAAAATCATATGACTGTATTTGTTTTACATTTACAATATTTTACATGGCCGCATAAAATCATATAAATATATTTATTTTAACATTTACACTTACACAAACATAAATGGATATTAAAAATTTACATTTATAAAAAATGTAAATAAATTTCATCATGGGATTTACATTTACACGAAATGTAAATCCCAAACCATTTACATGCACAACGTTAGTAAGTATGTTAGTAGGTAGGGAGTAGGTAGGTAAGTAGATTTTTAACCTAATTTATGTTTAGTTTTAAAGGTCAATTTTTTTTATTAACTCATCCCAAATTCCATGTTCTTTTTAATGTTGTTTGTGTGTTTTCAATGTTTCAAATGCATTTCTTTATATAATCTAGAAGATTGAAATGGAGAACAAAAAATATGGGATCAATTTTCTAATTGTAACTTAATCACAACTAGTGTGCAACTAGAAAACAAATTCCCATATATATATATATATATATATATATTTCAACATTGCAAACTACATAAATAAATGTGCACAATAAATTTTTAATTCCAAATTAAAATAAGATCTTCCTAAAAATTTACCTACTACCTATATACTTAGATCCATTTATAAATATTATATGTGGATAAATTATATGGACTCATACATTTAAATTAAAAGTTATTAGTAAGATTATGATATATTATAATCAAAATTATATAATATAAATTCCTAAATGAAATGAAAGTTTAATATATGAAAGATACATTTTATTTATCCTTGCATTGACCACAAAAAAATTTCCATTTACAAATCATGTGTTTGAATTTATAATTTCCAAAATGGTCATTGAAATGTTATTCAATAACAAAACTGAATTATTTTTCTTTTGAAATGAATTTACATTTTAAAAATATAGACATATCATTGTGTACATTATTGAAAAAGAATTATGAATAATTTTCTTAATTTTTCATTTGGACAAATTATGAATAAGATATGAATTATCAGATTTGAAGTTTTGTGTAATGTTTAAATGAAGTATGGTCTAAATAGAATAAACACTAGACCATTTACACAACAAGGGGGGGTACTTGGTGGTAAAGAAGTTGAATTCCATCCTTGGTTCCAAAGATCAATGCTTACCTAGGTGAGCCTAAATAGGTAGATTAGGTGGTATACTTTACCATTTAAATTATGTTTTAAACCTAGTTTAAGTGGTGACACGTGTGAACAAATCATAGGATGGAAAATACTGAAATTAAAAATAATTGAAATAAAAATATATCTTGCTATTTATGTTATATATAATATTAATATAAATGTTATAAATTTAAAAATATTGTTCCTTAAGTTTTTTTTGTTCAATTTGTATTAATGAAAAATAATTAAACAATGATTAAATTATTACTAATGACTTCACATATGTCTTTTATGATTGATGGATGAAATGTGTCACATCATGTCATGAATGACTATTGTTTTAAATAACTCATCTATAATGATTTCAGGACTACTAGTCATAAATGTAATCATATACTTGAAGATTTCTTTTAGTGAATGCATTTATGATTAACATACGCATTCAATGGGAATACACCTTTTGTGATGTTCCCATTAGAGGGGGAGTGCACTTTTACCCACAACATTGTTCAAAATGTTTTGGCTTCCATTGCCAAAAATGTTGGGTTTCATGTTTCATATGAATAAACACATGTCCTCCCATCAACCTTTTTTTTATCTTTACATTCGCAGGTAGGTATTGTGTTAACTTCAAATGGGGTTCACACGTTTGATCATGTTGATACCATTTGAACATATTTAAAATTGCAAATTATCATTTTTTAAGGAAAGGTTGCAACAATTGTGGCCTAGGTAAAGGATAAATTATACTATAATCAACATTCTATAAAGTTTTTTCCCCTCTTGCCACAAAGGTATTTGGGTGTGCACACCAACATGTTGATTTTTTTCATCAATGTGTTAACATGAGATCGTTAGTCAATGGCTTTATAAGCCTACCTTTGTTAGTTTAAAACTCATCTTATAGGATGGTAGTCACTTTTTTTGAAGTTCATGTTGTTACCATATTGTGGTGAATTGTTATTATAGGGGAGACATTTTCTGAAGCAAAGTTCTTATAGGTTTTTCACACATCGTGTTAACAGATATGTTTCATGCAACCAACAAGGATTTTCAATCCTAAGGTATTATTTTCACCCTTTTGGTGGGTTTTAATTGCTTTTCTTTTGTGACTTTTTTGTAGCTTTCATTTTTTCTTTTGGGTGTTCTCTCTCAATAAGACATTACTCTTTGTACTTTTTTTTTCCCTTTCAAGTGGGTGTTTATTTTCAATTTATATGTTTCAATTGTTTAATTGCATTGTTAAATCATTGTCAATATTTTTAGTAAAAATTACATTGCTAACCATTTAACTAGGAATTCATTATTTGATCAACTTCACACATTCGGTCACTAATTGGATCCTAATGTAACGACATGCTAACAATTTCACATTGTACTATTAATTATTGACAACTTGCTTCTTATAGAGCCAATAGATGATGTTTTAGCATATGATTGTTTTGACTATACTCCAAAAGTTATAATTTATTACAAAACATTTTTAGCATTTTGTGTTGGATTGTTAGGTAGTCTCAATGACTTTAAAACCTTGCACATGTTTTACATTATAAGGCATGTTCAAAATTATGGTTTGTTTGATTTAGTAAAAGTGTAGATAATGTTTTTTCTTACTTGTTGGATGACAAGGGCTATCCCTTTATTAATTGGATAAAAACACCTTTTAAAAAGGAAGGACAACAATCGATTTAAAATTGCTTGATAATTGGAAACATAAGGAGGTCAATTAACAATTGATAATGATTTTGGTATTTTGGAAAAACTTTTAAAACAATCTATTACAAAAATCATAAAGTTTCATGTTTATTTCTTACTTAATGTGTTCACTTGTTGATGTTTATCACATAATATTTGTTTAGGTCTAAAGATAAAGCAAGCTTCAAGTGACTACTTTGCATCATTGAGTTGGACGCACACCCATAAAAAAACTTCTAGCCCAAAGTAGTGTCAAAAGGGAAAATATATACTATGAACTTGGATTTGAATTTTTTTGGTTTAATGTGAACATGATCTGGATTTAAGGGTTGTTGTATCACATCTATTTCTAATGGAAAGGAAGGAAGCAAAATTAAAAGAAATATTATTGTGTTTTTAGAAATCGAAACATTTCATGCATTTCATTATGAGGCAAATTGTGTGTTTGTTGTTGTTTTCAATGCTTATGTTGTTTGGTAGGTGGTTTTGTTGTTCTTGAGATGTTGCCAAGGATAAGAAGACGAGGATATAATTACCATGGAACTTGTGCAAGGAAGAACGGTTTTTAGGGGTGAACGATGGAACTCAAGAAATAGGATATAAGCAAGGAGGAAGCATTGGCAAAAGATTTGGGTGTTTTAAAAATGAGTTGATTTTTGGTGGGTGAATAGGGTAGTAGATAAATATTATGTGAATATCTATGGCATCTAGGGATTACTTTTACTATTTCTTTTGCTATGCATAAAAGTGACAGTTGGGTGTTGAATTGTACTTTCACATAAATAAAGAAATGGAGGTTCATGGAGTATTGCAAACATGAGGAAATCAAAGCTCAGGTAAAGGGGCATGTGGGTGCAAATGAAAAGTTTGTGGTAGGGATGCTTGTTAGGTTAAATTTGAGAATTCGGATGTTCATATAGTTATCACATAAGAAACCTCCTTTGGGTTATCCATAGATGATTATGCATCACTATAATCACCAAAAATCATGAGATAAACAAGTTTGGGTATATCAATGGGAATTGGGAAAATCTAACGATGAGTTGAAGTACTTGGGTGGTGGTCAAGTTGTGTGTTGTGTTTGAGTTAATATCTTCAAGAGCTAAAGATCCATGGTAGAGGGGATAAAATGTTAAGAAATTGTATTTCATCTAGAATTTGGGCTAGGAGCTTTAATGACCACTTGAACATTGGGAGAACTGACCCTATTTGCAATTTATATATTTTACATTTTGAGAAAGACAATTAGTGATTGTTCAAGATATTCATGTTGAATTTTTCATCCAAATTTATTAAATGTGCATGTCAATAAAGTGTAATATTTTGTGAATGTTGTCCCCATATTTGGAAATCAAAGGTTTGACGATTCATGTTGTGATTTTTCAATCACTTTCTTTTTGGTTATAGAATTAAAAATATTAACTATTAATATAAATAAATAAAAATTTGGGACTTGTGTGTAAGTGAAAGGCTAGGAGAGGTCTTGAAGCAAATTACTTGGGAAAGAAACAATTATTCATTACTTCAATATGCAAAAGGACATTGCATCATTTGGGAAAAGTCAAAATCTCAATCCTTGTTTACAATTGTTATTTTCTTTCAAAGTTCAAAATGAATGGAAATGTGGATGTGTGTGCAACACCAAATGTTTCAAAATTTAATTTTTTCAATGTGCACTATTTTAGTTTGTCATTGCATGCAACTCCATTTCACAATTTGTCAAATACAATTTTGATTTGCAACTTTTTGAACAAATAAAAGACATGTAACTTGATGCTCCAATATCAAAATGCATAAGATCTTGACAAAATAAAATGAAAATGAAATCAAATGAAGAATAATTAGATTTGGATTTGCTAACATTTTCACTTTCCTTTGTGATTGAGGTTGCAAATAGGGGTTGCAAATATATAATCCATGTTTCTTCATGAATAAACACTTTGTTGATACTTTGATTTCTATAGCAATTTTGAAAAATAGAAGCTTAGAAAACAACATTGAAAGCTTTTAGGCATTTTTTAGAACATGAACATTTTGTGTGTTTTTTGAGGCTTCTATTTTGTTTTTGAACATGAATTGATTATAATATGTTGAAAGCCAAAAAAAAAAAGGTAAGGTGAGTGGAGATAGTACAATAAAGATATCTTGAAAGTCACCTAATGTATTATGCTTCTTTCCACCATGACTTTGTCACTTGACCCTCAATTTACATTTTTCTTTAAAGTGTGATAAAAAGGGACCCAAAATCTCAATAAGGCATGAATAGAGGGGTCATGATCTTCTAAACTACCATTATAGTTGGGGGTCTTCTTTGGGGGTTCAACCTACCTACCTTTTTCTATCAATTTACCTACCCTTTTTTTTGGGGGTCTATAGTAGCTACTTACATGTTTTAATTTTTGGAATTTTTCATTTTCTTTATGCATTTTGAAATTTCATGTGGGAAGCATGTTTTAATATCTGAAAAAATCCATTTTATTTATACATGTTAAAATTTCACCTTGGAAACATGTTTTAATTTCTCAAAAAATCCATTTTATTTATACATTTAAACTTTTTACCTTGGAACCTTCAAGCTTTAGGATATAACAAAAATTATTTTCAAAATAATTTAAGCTTGAGGAAAAAAGATTTTTTGGATTTTTTTTTGCTTGAACATCCTTTTTTGACCGATTCTCACATAAAAGTAAATATGGTTGATTCTTTTGATTTTTCAAATTTGTCTAACACCTTTGACTCTTTGAACTTGAATGGGTTTAATGTTGAAAAGTGCATTGATGACATGGATGTTGAAGCTTTCATGTTATTTCAAGTAGTTTTGGTTGCCACGACTATTTCAAAGGAGTTTTTCACCACAATCTAAAATGGTGTTGATAAGTCAGAGGAACCGAATGTTGGAGTTCAAGACATTGTAGCAACACTACACATAACACTTGAATTATTCTGAACCTTGACAAACTTTTTTTAAAGTTAAGTTCAAGGAGTTGATGACACTTGTGGTGTTGATTATCATCAATCATGGAAGATCAATTGAAGAAGTTCATAGGCTTTTCGGTCAACTATTGACACTAAAACAATGCATTTTGAATTTCATACTATACTTCAAGCATGTAAATGCAACCATGCATGACACCTTCATGTGGAATTGGTCCAAAACTTTTGTTTGCGATGATTCATTATTCATTTTGTCATGCATTAATGAGGCTATTGTGGATGAAATATGATGGCCAACTTCAAGGAGACGGTTACCTTGGGGCAAAATCACATTAGGGTGTCACAATTTTGGCAAAATAGAGTCGCTTTTCAAAGTCCTTTTCTAGTGTAGTTGAAAATTGATTTAAAATGTGAATATTTAGATGATATTGAAAATAACATTTTTTTTCTAGTTTCAATTTCAAATCATGATGCTATAAGACATATAAAAACATCTCAAAAGAAATTATTTAAAAACTTATTTATAAATTTTTAAAAACCTTTTTAAATAATTATAGTTTTTGGAATTTTAAAAAGTCCATAACATAATAAATTAAAATCACATTCCATTCATTCAATTAATATTTAGTTTCTTAAATATAATTCATTCAATGTCCTAAAGTTTCAAACACATAAGATTAACAAATTGTAAAATAAAAGTCCATATCCATGAGTTTTGCAGGTGTGACAAAAAATGTGGGCAAAATTCAAAAGTCCATTATTTATTGGCCATCCACAAATTTGATTTGATTTTTTCATTTTTGAAAAGTTGATTATGATAGCTTTAGATAAATGAGCCTTTTTTTAAATTATTTCAATGGATCTTATTTTATTTATTTTCTTGTACCTAAGGAATACAAGAAAAACAACTATTGTGACGTCCATACAAGGTCACAATAGTGTGCAAACACCCCTTGATGAGGGGGATTTGAGACTTCCAAGGTTGTATCGGGTTCATTGACAAAACTTTTATGGAAATTTGCAAGTTGTGGAATGATGTGGAGCATTAAACTTGATTCAATGATAGAAAAAAAGTTTATTCAATGAACAACACAATCATTATTGAGAACCAAGGTCTTTTCATTTATATTGACACTGAATATTTGAGGTCATACCATGGTGCAACCATGTTTTGACATTATGATAGTTATGTTAACTAACATAACCATTTCGCCTGCATAGATGAATATTTTGAATATTCGATTGGAGACCCATTCTACATGGGCAAGGAAATGTTTATCATGCAATAGATTGGTTGACACAAGTTGTTTTTGGATATGCACCTGAACATAGTGGATGCATACAATAAGATGCATGCAGGTTATAGGATTAAAGTGGAGTAGGGGCATTGGGGGGTTCAAGAACAAGTGACAAAGGCCAATGAAAAGGTTTGATTATGCCAAACCCAAATTTAACCACCTATTTTGTAGTGCCACTCCAATTACAAATTTTCTATAAAAGCAAAGAATGGATATGACTTTTGAGGTCATTGGGGAACAAATGGGAAATCAAGCAAATTTTGGATGGGATGGAAACTTTCGGGGTTTGTAAAAGTTTAGGGACCATTTTGGATACATTTAGGATACATAGATTTTTAGAATTTGGTGGGGAAAGACAAAAGGAAAAAAAATTATAACTTGTTTCTAAAATTTTAAAAATCATTTTGGAATGTTGAATTTTATTTTTGGATTTTTTCAATTTTCCCTTTAAATTTAATTTGATTTATGTTAAATGAATTTAAGTTTGAAACTTATATTTCACCTTTCGGGTTTGAAATTTCGCCCTCTTGAAAAATCATTTTTATTACCACAACTTGAAATGTTAGGTCTGAAATTATTATTTTGCCTTTGGAAAAATCATTTTTATTACTGCAACCTGAAATGTCAAGTTTGAAATTATTATTTTACCTTTGGAAAAATAAAATTTATTATTAAAATCTAAAATTTCAAGTCTAAAATTATTATTTTGGAATTTGAAATTACAAGTTTGATTTTTAAAATTTTCTGAAAATTCCAATTTATCATGGAAACTTTCTATGATAATATTGAGATTTTCAATTTATAGACAAGTAAGGTTTTGGACTATTTGAAACAAAGTGCTAAAGACCCATTATTAACTTTACTTCTGTTTTGAATTCATATTCAAAAATTAAACCCAATTCTTTATCTTGTTTTGAATTTGCAATTTTGATCTTGTTATGGTTTTGTTGGGTAATGCCAACTTGGGCTAATAATAAAGAATCGATAGTTGTCTAGCCATGGATGCAATATTAATAGATTGAGTGTTCAACATTTTAGCCTTTGACATAAATTGAACATGCTTTGCAATTGGAGCATTAGAATTTGAAGTTGATATAAAACTTCGACATTGATTCCTACATGAATTGCCTCAATTATTGAAATATTAATTGTGGGTGTGAATTTTGCACCATTTATAAAGGATTTCCTCCTTTTTAAAACATTTTTAAAGGCATGTCCATACATGGTATTCAACTTTTTAAAAACCTCATCACATTGAAAAATGGCTTCGTTAGAATCATCCACATTGGACATGCTTATCATAATTAATCTTTTAGTGTTCCTCTTTGAATGTACAATTTGAATACTTTAATTTATATGTAGCATATACATTTTTCCATATTGCATTAAGAATCAATTGGATTAGCTTTTCCTTGTTCTTACTATACTGCCCAAAGTGAAGGTTGTACATAACCACCAATGTACTTAGTTGCATATACTTCATTAGTGGTCTCTATATATATTTTTTTGGTGGCACCTTTGTCTTCTATTTTGTTGTGGTTAAGACATGCTCATGTGTATGTGAATGGCAATCACTTGCTTGTGGCTCCATGAAAAGGTCAAAATGTGCCATACTTGCCATACCAAAATTTTCCAAAAAAGAAAATGAATTTAAAAGAAAATTTTACAACCTTGCAAACCATATTTAAAGCTTGGATATGTTAAAAAATAATTGAGTCAATTTCAAAATGAAAGAAAATCCAATAACAATCTTACAAAGATGGAAAGAGGATATGATAACTTGGAAATTTGGTTATAGGTTAAGGGAGACTGCATTTCAAAAAGAAGAAATTAGTTTTGGATGTTCAAGATTGTCAACTTGAGAGGACAAAATGTTTTAGATTTGTAGATTATTTGAAAAGTAGAGGACAAAAATTTCATTTTATCAAACACTCATAACATGAAATTAAGAAAAGCTTTTCATTTTACAAAATTCAAAATCCTTGGTCTTGGCATAGATTGGTCATTTACAACATGTTTTTACTAAGGTAGTTGTAACCCACTATAAACATAATTTGAAGATTTTGAATCTAAATCACATAAGATAATGTTTACATTAATAATGCCCAAACACACCTTCAAGCATTATAGCTCATGCTCAAAATGTTTTTGCACACACATCCTTGAACTACCAATTTTAGCAATAAAAATAAGGTAAGGTCTATGATCTCCATCTCCAATGCATTCCAAGAAACATTTTTTGCAACAACCATAGACCATGCCTTATTTACTTGTTACATGTGCCAAAACACAAAAGGGGTCATAAAAACGTGTGAAATCACAAGAAAATCCATGAGAGGTGGTAAAAAGTTGCATTTAAATTGAATGCACATTTTTCGGATAAGATTGGGGCAAGATGTGGGTTTGTATGCATCAAACTTAAATTCTATTTATAAGGGTTGGCGTGAAGGAATTTTGTTGAGAGATTTAACTAATTGACTAGCAACTTTGTATAAATTTGGAAAACTTGCAACAAAAGGTAGAAAAACAACAACAAAGTGTGGAAAAGGACCACACACACAATAAGATAACTTCCCAAATAGAAAGTTTTTGTTGACAATCATAAAACACATTAACATCTTCAAGAACTTTGCCTATAATGCCCATTACTTCAAAAAGGTTATAATCATCATCTTACAAAGATGCATTTCACTGCTTTGAAAAAACATTCCCTATTGTTTGTTAATAAGAAAATTAAACTATAATTCCAAAATGTAGTCAGATTGATGTGCACTTGAGTTTACTTTTTTGAATTTTCAAAATTGTCAAACCCCTCTAGCCCTTTCCACGGTTCCAAAAGCAAGCTTACAAAGCTTTCTAATTGTGTCCATGTTTCCAAAACAAAGTTTCCATAATTGTCAAACCTTTTTAATTGCAATTTAAGAACTTGCACATTTTTGAAACCTTTTCGTTCACTTCAACCTCCATCATAGATTGAAAAATGTTTTTTTCACAAAATCAAATAGATTCATGTCCTTGCTCATTTTATCTTTTGTCACATGGTGAGAAATGTTTTTGTCACAAAACCACATAAACTTCTCTCTTCATTCACTTCAACCTTTATCACACACAATTGAAAAACATTATTTTCACAAAATCACACAAATTTCTCTCCTACCTCATTTCAACCTTTGTCACACATTGAAATCGTTTTTCTCACAAAACCACACATATTTATTTCTTCGTTCATTTCACCTTTATCGCACACAAAGAAACGTTATTTTCACAAAACCCTAAATGCACAAAAAACAATAAAGTTAAGATGAAACTCAAATTTCACCAAAATTAGTGCATTTTTAAATTTCAACTTGCAGTTTTTTTTTCTTACTACCAAATTATTTTTTTTGAATTTCAGACTTGATATTTTTTCCTACTACCAAATTCAGCTTTTTGAACTTCAACTTAAGGTTTTTTTTCCCTACTATTGAATTCATCTTTTTTAATTTCGACCTGAGGTCTTTTTTTCCTACTACCAAATTCATCTTGTGTCGTGCACACCATCCAATCTTTCGGTCAACCAAAGGATCTACGTCCCTAATTTCAAGGACTTTTCAAATATCTATAATCCATTTGAGTTTCGTGACTTGGATTATTATTAATGACTTGGATTTAACAACTAGCATGTTTGTTTATTGTTTACAATTTTACGTCCATTTGGGACTAGAGAGTCCATTAAATGAAAGGTAGATCATGGAGGATAGATTGTCCTTTGGTACTGGCAACATGTCACAAACTTGGCCAGGGTGACCGTGTTCGTAATTTGCATGAGCCCAACAAGAGTGCTCATGTGGGTGAGGGGCAAGGCCGAACAAAAGCATTCCCTAACTTTTTGTGTATTTGGACAGACAAGGAGCAAGCGTTCTTCATCCTCTACTTTCCCCAAGTTGCAGCCTCGACAAAGCCTTTCTGTGTATGGCACACTTTTTCACGCACCTAACACTACCTCAAGCTACGTGTTGCCACACCGAAATTAAGCCAGAGCTTGTTGCAGCTGAACATAACTAATGTCACAACTTTCGTTCTCATACGACATACCTTTGAAGCTCAAATATCTTGTTTACACGCTAGTCCCAATCTCACGGTTGGTAAAGAGCTTTTCAATGAAAGCCAATTGCATATTATTTTTCACCCTTTTTACATTCAACATTGTGTGGAAAAAACTTGAAAGGAGTGAGCCTTAGCCTCTTGGTTGATCGGGCCTCCTGTCATAAATCTAGCACCAAGTAGCTTCACTAACTATAATGTGGCCAACTTAGCCAAATCATTAAACTTTTAACTTTAACAACTTATTAATTAGAGACTTGGATATTTATGAAAACCAAATCACAAATCCTCAAGTTGCAAAAGCCAAAATGTGATGGAGTTAGAGGAAAGTGGAAGGAGAATAATAGAAAGGGGAAGAAGAAGAAGAATCCTACATCTCTATCATTTGCATGTGCGTGCTTGAACAGCAACTTTCATTTCCTGCACCAGCTCTTCTGATTCCAGACCCCTTTTGTGATGCTGATTTTGGAAAGAAAGGACCAACACTGTTGTGGGACCAACATCACCATTATCATCGACGAAAGAAAAAGAATCTGATGAGTCTCTCTTGCTCTCCCTCTCTCTCTCGCTCGTTGTCCTCAGTCGATTTTCGCAAAACCCCAATTTTGGTAACGCTGGATCTGAAAACCCTAGTAACATCTGCAGAAGACGACTGTCTCTGTGGATCGATCCAGAGTCCGAGATTGGATTCTTGGGTCTTGAAGTCCTGTGAAAACCCTGGGAAGAAGGGAAAAACTCCTCTCAAGATCGGAGTCTCCTGAAAACAAAGGGACCCGACTTCTTCTTCTTCTTCTTGGAGGAGGAGGAGGAGCATCTTGTTCAGCAGCCGCTTGGGTCGATGATCAAGGGAAACAAAAAAGAATTCTCGAGGAATCTTGTCATGGGGGAAGCGAAAAAACACTGCAAGCTTGAGTGAGTGAGTGACTGAGTGAGCGCATATATGCTTGCATGAGCATTAACAGCAGCTGTAATGGCAGCTTCTTCACTGACCTACAGTGCACATTGCACTGGACGACCTCACGGCTGCCTTCTTCACTTCCATCTTTCTTCGCAGGTGAGAGAGGGAGAGAGTTGGTCTTCTTTCTTTCTTTCTCCTCATGCTTGAAGAAATCTATCTACTGAAATGTGGAGCTGTTTGCTTGTTTGCTGCTTCTTCACAAATTCGAATGGGGGATTTGTTTTTTTGGGTCCACAGAGAATCTATCTCTCTCCAAATGCGACTACAATGCATTTGTGTCTCAATTTTGCCGATGCTTTCATGTGGGCAAATGCCGAATCTATGGCACTGATTGTGGAGCTTGCTTGCTTGCTTGCTGCTTTCTTCACAAAATCAATGCAAAACACACCTCGAGACAATCTCTCAAATTCAACTGTTGACTCCCAATTCTGGGTGCTGATGCTTTTTGTTGCAGTCTGTCGATTTTTTCTGCTGATGCTTTCCTTCACGTGGGGCAAATGCTGAATCTATCTACTCAAGCGTGGAGCTTGCTTGCATGCTGCTGCTACTTCACAAATTCTCAATGCAAAAAAAAAGAAAACCATGGATAGTTTTCCATCTTTCAAACAGCTGCTGGGTGGTGGTAGTGGTTTAGGGTTTAGGGTTTAGGGTTTAGACAACCTGTCAATGTGATGTACAACTTGGTGGTGGGGATATGGAATGGCAGGTGGGAAGTGGAAGTGGGAACTTGACGAGCACATTGTTGTGCAGAAGACGCAGGGGAATGTTGGGCTGGGTTTTGTTAATGCCACAATGCCCCCCTCCTCCACATCTCAATTATTCTCAAACAAGTCAGAAGCTTGGTCAAATACGTCTTCCAGGCAAGAAGAAGAAGAAGAAGAACATCATGGCTATGGTACCCAACAAGGAATCAGGAAGGCACACTGTCGGAAAACAAAGTCAAGAGCTGAAGTTTGACACTGAAGATTTGCTGGAGCTCAAGTTTGGTCGGTTGCTGGGAGAGTCCCGAGAAACCACTTTGGCTAAGGTTCCAAACACTGTTGGAAAACAAACACAAAATTCAATCTTTTGCAGCAAGTTCTCCCTTGGGTCTGTCTTAACTGTCTGTCTGTCTGTTTGAGTGATGATTATGCATTGTGAAAAATCTGCTTAGAAACTGCTAGCTTTCAGTAAAGAAGATTTCAGCCTCGGGTTGCAGGTGATTGGGCGCAAAACCAACCCAGATGCATCATATGTAGAGATTGAGAAACCAAGCTGGAAGAAGAACCTGGAAACAAAGGTGCACGAAGCTGGATTGCCACAGGAGACTGACTTTTCACGTCTGTTGGGCAAGGAAGAGAGATCTGGAACCTCCCAGCAATCATCCACTGTGATTGGGAAAGGGAAGGCAGCAAAGGCAACAACTACATCAGATCTTCCTAGCCTTGCCCCTCCACCTTCCCGTTCAACAACAATGGGGACTTCCACCACCACCACCCAGGTTCTTTTTTTTTCCCTGCTTGAGATACGGCATGTTCATCTGCTTGAGAGATATATTATCTGAAGCTTGAGAAATGCATGTCCAATTTTGTAGACAAGACTTAGCGAGACAATCTGCAAAAAGTTTTGCCTGTAGTTTATGATCTGGCTCTTTTGACTGGATGCATTTTTTTCCTTCTCTGGAACAATGTGCAATTGTTGTTGCCCTTGTCTTATTAGGGAACTGCAGTTAAATCTGGACCAACTCCACACACGAAAAGAGCAGCAGTTCCAACGGTCACATTTGGACCTGGAGGATACACTGCTACTCAAGGAAGAAAAGTGAAGGAGTCTGAAGATGATGATAATAACTACATGGGACTTGTTCGCAAGCCAAAGCTGAGCTCACAAGACTCATACAAGCCATCATGGCCTACAACCAAGATCATTCCACCCATGATGTTACACAAGGTTGATCAATATGATACAGTGGACTCATCAGGAGGAGGCAGCAATGATGATGCACTGCTGAGAAGACCGACAGCAGTGCTGGACCATAATGTGAGTAGTATGTCCAAACCCTCTTTGCAGGGTACTTCTGAAATCAGCTCAAAGATTAAGAATGTGAGTCCAAAATTGGCATCTGTAGCCCCGCTGCGCAAGCCCTCTGTTGGATTGCCAGCAACTGGAGTTGGGAGCATGATGAGTCCACCAGTCATTGAGGAGGAGGGTCGGGTTCAAGGTTCTGAAATGTCTGAGGAGAGGTTCACTCATTTGCTGGAGCTTGCAAGCTCACCCAATGACAGCAGAGATCAGGTCTATTATCTCTTTCCAGTTTGCTTGCAACTCTCTCTCTCTCTCTCTCTCTCTCTCT
>Ga0116229_10002901_pt1 | contig 28030 bp, 16 predicted proteins | sample S1TSphgellanicum_3_FD_87313 | JGI IMG/M metagenome (GOLD analysis project Ga0116229, IMG submission 87313) | Host-associated microbial communities from peat moss isolated from Minnesota, USA - S1T2_Fc - Sphagnum magellanicum MG | ecosystem: Host-associated > Plants > Peat moss > Unclassified...
GCCAACATCACGTCTGAGTCTTCCCATTGCTTCCGGAAAGGCAACAGAAACTCAGGACGCAGATTGTGTATAATGGTTTGCCCAAGTTTTTGGGAAGATTATTATATGCTTATCTACACCCACGGTTGGGAGCTGATGAACTCAGTGGGTAGTCATGGGAGCTCGTCACTGCCGTTCATGATGAAGGTGATGGTCTGTCACTTTGTGAGCGACTCTCATGAGGTTATGACTGCACTCATTCTCGTGCTACCTTTAATTGTTGTTGTGGAGATTTCTCTGCAACTTCATGGATCTTTCCTTGCCATTCAGCATGACTTTCTCGGTCTTACAATAATCTGGTATTCCAAGCTCTAGGGAGTACATGGCTCATTAGCATGATTTGGGTTTTTGGTTGTGGGTATCTAGATTTCAAGCATAAGAAGACACAAGAAGCAATTTGGCCTGGATTGAACCCAAATGGGTTGAAGCACAGATTGTGGTAACAGCCACCAAGGACTGTACTATTGAACAAGTTTTTTCATGGAATGGAAGGCTTGGAAGATATATCAAGGCTGGGCAATATGGGAAGAGGATGGAGCTTTTTCAGCACATGCAACTATGAGGCATGAGTTCTGGCAAGTTCACATTTGTTTGTTTGCTCAATGCATGTGCTAAACTATCACTTGCACATGAATGATCATTCATGATTGTGAATCTGATGTCCTTGTTTTCACAAGCTTCCCAATGTCTTATCTGCTTCCCTATCTAAAAGTGGAAGTTCTTTTGTGGATCAACTTGCAATTTTCAATATGATGATCTCTGCTTTGGAAGGACAAATTAGTGCTCTGAGAGGTGCATGTTGAACTGGTCTTCTGGTTTTCCCAAAAAAGGTCTTTTATCTTTTTAACATAGTATATAAGTTAGTTGTGCTCCCTGCAGGTGGCTATTGTAGAATCTCTTATCTGGGAGATCAAGTCCTGAACTAGTTGAAATTTGTGACTACAGATGATGCAGCAGGTGTGAATTCTGGCCCAAGCCATGTTTTCTGAATCTTGTTGTGGGTGCTTCTGTCTGGGACTACATGATGACATTAATGAAGGAGGTCCTTTGTGGTGGAATGGCAGTAATGTCATCATGCCAATTATTCTGCTGCATTGGGAGCACAAGATTGCAAACTACTGTGACAGAAAAAGTCTCAAGAATGACTGGGTTGAGTGATGCTTTATGTACTCCAGATGGACTTAGCATCATGAGGTTAGATTGGCTCTCTGTTATGTGTACCCTAGGGGGATTGGCTTTCAGCAGTCATAGGATTTTCTGAAGTACACTCATCACTCAAGCTGCACATGAAATTCTGAATTGCTGCTAGTCTGCTCTCAATCTTCTTCTTTGCACTAGATATTCTACAGTCACCAATCAGTCTTCACTCTCAACGCTCTGCCAGAATGTGTTTGAATCTTTGAGCAACGAAATCCTGAATTCCATATTGTTTTTGTGTGCTCACGGAGTGAATTGTCAGGGGAAATGTTGCCCACAGCAAGAAGACATGGCGAGAAAAGCAGCCAAATGCTGCTCTACATACTAATCTTCTCTGATTACTGGATGTTGCAATACTTAACAACTGAACTGGAACTGTTGATGGTCCCTGAACAGGGGTGAGACTGGCACTGTTGTTCATACTGCTTTCTTGCTGTTTTTGTTTCTAGGTCCTTTGTTCTCTGTTTTTGCATTTCCTTCTTTGGAATTCTCTATGGCTAGTGGAAGAAGTGTTAATTGGGAGGATGGAGATTTCTACTGAATAGAGAAGGGGACAAAACCTTGTATATGTGGTTCTATTTTATGAAAGAAAAAAATAATCAAATCTATAGTACTACACCTAATAATGTCATGAAATATCCATGCAAAGTTACCTTATTTGAAAGGAGAACCAAAGATACTATGACAGATCTATAATTTACTATCAAAGACCAAGGATGAATAGTTTAATGATTTGTCATTAATTAATAAATTGACCAATATGATCCTTACACAGAGAACCCCAACAATTTCGTAATAAATACCAACTTTTAGGTTACTGCTCTCTCATTATCACAATTGATCTAATTTTTGAGGGAAAGTAAATCAACAATTTTGTGTGCGAGAGAGACAACTACTTAGTCTAAAAATTTAGATACTGGAGTCTCGTATGGGTAAATAGTTAACTTCATACTTTCTTATATGAAAACTTTTTATTCAATTTTTAAATGATAATTTTGATTTCAAGGTCTAGAGTTTAGTGTAACAACTTTTTTGGTGTGGTTTTGTATCCAATTTGCAACCCCAATGAACAAAACACATGTATACACAATTGTTATTGTCAACAGTTATTGAATATTGAACAATGTTTTCTCTAAAAATTCATTTAAATTTCACTAAAAAACTTAAAAGTATAGGAGAATTTGGGCATGCTTTTGGTATTAGTTGAGATCCCTTAGTGAGTAGGATTTAATGAAGGTGATTTTGAAAATTGTAGACCCAAGGATCAAGAAATATTGAATTTTAAGTAGGTTTTGTCATTAGAAATTTAATTAAATTACAAAAAATGGTTTTGGAAGGAAAAATCAGTTAGGTAACTAGTTGACACTTGGGTCAATGGCACAAGATATCTAGTGAGGTTGAAAAGGAGGGGAAGAGAGGATTTATAAGGTCTGTGAATCATATTTTGTATATTTTTTGAAAACAATCAATTTAGTTATATTGTAGGAGACTAAATGGCAACTGTAGTTAATTTCAATCTATAAAATATGAAGAAGTTTTAACAAATATTATTACCAAATTGTATGTGTTATGTATTGGTAAATATCAAGTAGTTAAACATTGTATAATTGTGGAGTATGGATAAGTATCTATCCACTATTAAGTCTTTAGGAAAAACTAGGTGAATAATTTACCCACCCAACACTAGTTCATACATTGGGCATGCATATAAACTAGCTAGAATAAGAATCCAATGTTTTTAATTTCGTGTTTTTAAAAGACAATTTGTTGTTTGCTACCATATCTAGGCATCTAGTTGCATATCACAAAACATTAACATAAAAAATTGTTAAACAAGTGTGCACACATACATAATACAAATCCTACTTACCCACATGTTGTGGGAATCCAAACCCAAAAGCTAAGCAAAGATAGTTGCATTCAAATTAATAACGTCAAACACAAGGCCAAACACAAGATGATAATCTTCAAGTCAAACAAACACATAATTTTTGACAAAGCTTTTGGGCTTCAAACATCAAGATGTGATTCCAAAGCACAAAAACAAACTATTATCCTAAATCACTAAAAATCTCAAACGCTTTTCAAACTACAATTATGTTACTAGCCTCAAAATATCCAATTACGTTATGTTCACTTTAATCCTATCAATTGTTATGCATTACCATATCTAGGCATCTAGTTGTCTACCACAACACATCAACACAAACTCCTACTAAGCAAGGACACACACATATAATCCCCCCTCCTCCCCACTCTAGAGATAAGGTCCCTTGGAGCTACATAGTCAAACCTATATAGGTTTGGAATATGTACTATGGGATGACTAAAAATGAACTCTTTAGTTCCAAGTGGTGAATTCAATAGGTCAAGTGCAATTATGAACCTCATTGTTAGTTGCTTAATTATAATCCCCACAATCCTTGGCCAAATATCACATTCAAAATCGCTTTTACAATATCCTTATTTCAAAAATCTAATTACATGTAATTAACTCCAACCTATTTTTGTGTGCACCAAAGGCACAACCAATATCCTTCAAAAATCCCTTGGTGAGGTCACGTCCATTTTATTCCAAATGGAATCGAAGAATATCTAAGATGCAACTTATTGAAAATAATAATAATATATTATTTATTTCAATATAAATAAGGTGCATATAATTCATTATGAGAATATAAATAAATAATATTTAGTATTTTTAAAATATATTAAAAATATACCTAGTATTTTCAAATATAATTAAATATATATTAAAAATATTTTTGAATATGCCATTATTTCATTAAAAAAATACTTTAAAAAAATCTCAAATGCTTCTTAAAACACACAAAATAGTGACCTCCCTAGGCAAAATCGTCTCCAAAGGTGGTGTCAAACACCTCATGTGCCAACCCATGGAGCATCAATCCCATGCCAACATGGTAATGGCACCACCTACAGACCCACATAACATACATCATAAACTTCCAAGCACCATTACAAGTTTTTAAAACCACTTTCCCATCAATGTTTGGAAAATGACATGGTGCATAGCTGCACACATGATCCTTCCACGCCATGTCATTTGGACCTTATAATCAAGACTCATGAAGGCAACACCTTTTAACTTTTAGGATAATACATCTTGCCATAACATCCATTGTTGTAGGCATTGTTTATTGTAGGTACACATAATCACCTAGAATACATTTTTGGATTTGTGATTGGTACACACCACATATAACGGCATATCACAATTTGTCTTGATGCTTCACAATAACAATGTTTTAAAAGACCATCAACATGATTTTTTTGAAGAGTTTTGCCTCATGATTGCATGCATGCTCTTGCGCACTTGGATCATCCAAATCCAAGATTGTCATTGCCTCTTTACAAATGGATGTAGGTAGGTCTAGCTCCCAACCAAATAAAAAGAAATATGTTGAGAAATAAACAAGTGACATTTGTTCATTGAATTGATAGTTGATAGCCAACCATGGCAATTGAAGGTCCCAATCCCCGAAATGTCTTTTTTGCAATCCATAATTTTGCAAACTTCTTTTGATTATTTACATGACCATCTTTGCTAACCCATCTACCTCTACATGATCACATGATGTGGTGTAGTAGTCTATCAAAGTTTGTTCACACAATGCTTGAAAACCTCCCAAAACCTCTTTACCTTAATATGTGAACACTTCAATTGGTGCCCTAAGTTAATGTAACATTCAATCTAAGCAAGCATAAAAAACTTTTTCACTAGGCTTGTCTTGCAATGGCATTAGCTCAAAATCGATGTTGAGAAATGTTCCAACATCACCAACACATATCAATTGTGCCACTTGGGTCAATGGTAGTGGTTTTGAGGTCTCAACTCCATTGATATCCCAATCCCATGATAGAGAGAAGATGTAATTGTGGAATAAGGGCATTAAAAGAAGCCCAAACTATATCACACACAATGCACCTTGCCATGAATCATTGTTAGACCTCTAACAATGATGCATTTCCCACCACCAATATTGGTCTTGTAATAAAATTATGTGTACAATATACACCAAAATGCCCTAGTTTTTCATGGGCATGTTACATTGATCATGCCCATTAAGTTGGATGATGAATAATTTTCATTTGACTAAGGTGCAATCACAATATAATGACTCATGAAAAACATAACCACTACTTAGTTTTTCACATTTTTAAGTGGTAAGCCAAGTCCATGTTGAAAATGTTTGGTGAATTTTTACAAAACATTTTGTAATATATTATGGAAACATTTAGTTAAGTTTGAAATGATTTCAATGAATATATAATAACCAAAACATTTGTTAAACAATGTAAAGTTAATGTTTTCACTACTTAAAAGACTTTTTAAATCAATTGAAATTATTTCAAATTGACATATTTATGAAAACCTTTATATATATATATATATAATAGTAAACTACACCATCCTATTGGGTTGTTAAAAACCTTTTTGATTTATAAAAAATGATTATAACAATAATTTTTAATAGTTCTGTATAGTTATACAATATCATTTTGATTGGTTAACCCACTACTTTTAGACAAAACATTAAGGAGTTGGGCATGGGTTGTTATTTTGTGACTACACCCACCATCTTCCCATACTCAAAATAAATGGTTATCTTCCCATTTGAACCATTTGTTTCTTTGTAAGATCCAATGTTTTTCCTTGGCCATCACTTTAGTTTGCACACTCCCGTTTCAAAGATGATCCAATAATGTAAAATCCTCACGAATATCCTTAGGTCCATTGGGGTCCTCATTAGTTACCTCAAGATCCCCAAGCCTATTGTCCTTTCCTAGAGTTGTTGTAAGGGTTCCCATTGCCATGACACACAAGAGGGCTAGGCATGGCATCCCGACACCATTTCTTCATTGGCCTCCCTTTGCAACTTGGCTCTAGTATCATCATGTTGGTTTTTGACTTAACCCATTTGCATTTCAATTAACAATCTTTGCATAGTGCACCACTTGGAAATCATTTTCTTGCAATGAGAGTGCCCATCATGCAAGCTTGCCAATTAATTTGCCATATTCCATCAACATTTTAATGGTTAATGATTTGTGAAAAGGATGAAATGTTCCTTTACAAATGACACTTGAAATGAGCTACCACCCATAATACAATAAAACATTCCCCTTCATAAGAAATATACTTGGATTCAACATGGAGTAGTTGGCATATGTCACCACAAATTATTTTCTTTCATCATCCACATGGGTAAGCATTGCTCCAAGACCTAACGTGCTCCAATTTCTATGCAATTGGAATGACCTTCCCTTAATGGGTTGCTTCAAGACTAGTGCCAAAATCAATTAGGCCTTACATTCCTAAAAAATATGTTCTTGTTCTTATTCCCATTGCCATACTTGCTCCATCTTTGCCAATTTGGTGAGAGGCTTGGCAATAACATTAAACCCTTTAACAAACTTTTGGTAGTAGTTTTCCAATCCCATGAAAATTCAAACTCGGTTTGCATCTATGGGATGTGGAATGTGGGTGATAACGACAACCTTTGCCTTTTAGAATGGATCATATGGTGTAAATTCTCAATCTGATCATATAGGAACTTGCATTTCCCCATATGCAACTTCAATCCATGGGTTTTCAACGATTCAAACACCCCTTATAGATGTTTTTCCTATTTATAAATCATAGCACTAAAGAGGATGATGTAATTTATGTAACATCGATCATAACCCAACCTTGTTAAAATCTTGTGCATGATTTTTTGGAATTTCATAGGGGCATTTTTCAACCCAAATGGCAAGAACCACCATTGTTAAAATTGATCATTTCCTCAATTTTCAAGAATGTAATCTTTTGTTTTTCTACCTCCTTGATAGGTAGCCAGTGGTATTAAATATCAAACTTTAGGTGCTTAACACATGAGCATGCCCATTGACATCAAAGATTTCCTCCAATGTTGGCATGGCATATAAGTCAGACATAGTTTGTTGATTCACAAGTTGGTAGTCCTCATGCACATCCACCTATTTGTCTAATTGTCAAACACATAATTTTTGGCAAGGATCATGTTAATTAAAGCATATTTTCCTACTAATAGTTCTACCAATCTAGCCTCTAACAATTCTTGGGTCCTTGCTTGAGTCAAAGACCTCTCCTTGTCATTATATTTATAAGGTTGTCAAAATATGGGTGTATCATTAGCAAATTCAATTCAAATTTCATGGTCCTTAAGTGACCCCAAGTCTTTCAAACTAAAAGCAAAACCATCCTTATGGGCTTGAAGGAATCGATGGATCACACTTCTCTCATTTCCAGGAACTATAGGTCCAATATTCCCAATTTTTTTCCATGAGCACAACCCTAGGTACATTAACTAATAGCTTGCTAATATCAAAATCAAATAATCATAAATTTGAATTCTTTGAAGAAAGTCAAAACTAAATTTTTTTTGGTCCCAATTATTTCAAAAACCATAAAAAACAAGTAGTTTTCATGCAAGAACTAGCTAGTAAAAAAATATGGTTTTATGGTTGGTTATTTGAATTTTTTCAATTTCTTTGAGAATTGTGGTTACATACCAAAATTGAACACTTGATTTTTTGAAAGTTAAAATTATGAATTCTAAAGACCACCTTGACAACTATTAGGGGTCAACATTGGGTTAAACAAATCATGTAAAAGTTCCCTATTGCCCAAGGTAATTGTTTAATTCCTTCTATATTGTATAGATTTTTCTTGTGATGAGATTATGTGATGTGTTTGCTTATCACTAGTATCAATGAACATGTTTGCACTATTCAATATATGTGGATCCAATTGCACCTATGTTTTGATGATGTACACAATATTATGTACATTAGAATAAAAAAATTCAAATTGAATAAAATTGTGTGAAATTATTAAGTAAGAAAAAAAATACAAATCAAACTCAATTAGCAACTTTCTAAAAAAATCTGAAATATATCAAATGCATTAATATGAACAATAGATTGACCATTCCTTCCATATGTTTTATTGTTCCAAGGAAATTTGTTTTTCCCTCTTCTTTGAATGGAGTCATTATCTAAGAGCTATAATGATACCCTTTTACACCTAGAATGTATGGTGGAAACACGTTTTCCAAACAACTGTCAAATTGTTAAATGACCCATCATAATATGCATTTCTATACATAGGAGACCCATTCAAAACCCATTCATTAACACTACCTAGAAATCCCACAAAACTTCAATGAGATTTTTTTATTATAATCCATAATTGCTTCAATGATTATACTAATGTTGGGTGTGTATATGGATGGGACCTTGGTATATAGACCAATACTAGTCCTAATATCATTCCACCAATGGGGTTGATATGTTTTTGTTATGATATTCCTAATATACCATTATTATCCCACACATGGGTCCACTAATATTATGGTTGAAATTTGACCTATGTGGTACATTATTTTCTAATATACATATTATTGCCATTAAAACCCCCTCCCATTTAGTGGTGCTATGTAATACCAATAATTTATTTAAGGTTCCCATATTAGTTTTTTATTACATAATAACTTAAAAACCTATAGAGTTATTTGACATGTGAAATTAAGTGCAAAATTATATGTTATTAACATCACTATGTTGGTTGCATGCAATTGTTATAGGTGTGCTAGTGGCATATTGTATGGTTTTTTCATTATAATGGGAAAAGGGGAAAAACATGCATTGAAAAAATGTGGTTTAAAATTTGAAGATAGACTAGAATTTTTAAAAATTTATTATTCATGACATGGACTAGGATGAATTAGACAAACCAAAAATAAAAATGGTTAGTGGAAATTGAAACCAACATGGTGTGTAGATGACACATAAATGAGCCAAATTCACAAGACACACCATGGCTTGGATTTGAAAAAGAACCACCACCTCCGTTCCTATAATATATTTTGTGATTACTAATGGTGCTTCATTGAAGTGGCATGAAGGAGCCCAAAATTCACAATTCTACCAAATTATGAATCCTACAAATTTACAAGTTCAAATTTTCTACATATACATTCCAATTTATGAGCCCTCAAGGACAAAGTTACAATCCTTCAAAAAAGATTCAAATTCCATATCACATGTTCAATTTGGAGGTCATTTAATTCTTTTTTTTGGATTTTAATGGTTTGGAATCAAATTGCCAATTTAACTTTTATCCTTTTTTTTGCCATATTTTTTTGCTCAAAATTCCAAATGGAAAATACAAGTTGATTTTTGACATCTATGTTTTAGGCCTTTCAAATGGTATATCAAAGGCCCACTTTTGACCACAATTATTATTTGCATTTTTGTTATAAAAATGAAGATTCCAACTTTTGAAAGGGGAAACTATTTAAAAATATCGAATTTCATTCTTACATGTTTGAGGGAATGTTTGAATTTCAAAACAATCTCTTGGCCCATTTTTCATTTTCATGCCTTAATTTTGGTCATAACCCAAAGCTAGAGTTGCAATTATTGAATTAGACTTTATTCACATCAAGGTGGTCACAACTTTTGAACATTTGTTTAAACGTTAATGTTGTTTAACGTCACGTTGGAATAAGGTCAATGTAGGTCATAGCCCAAATTTGAGGTAGAATGTTGGGTGATCAAAACTCACACTAGCAAGTTGCCCTAAACCATGTGGCAACCAAAATGTCATGTGGTCACCATAGTGTGTTGGCAACAAAATTTATTTTGGTTGGTATAATCTATTAGCAACTAAACCTATTTTGATTGTTGAAGATTTCAATCACCACATAATGTGATTGAACTATGGCAATGAAAAAAAACTAGCATGGCTTAAAAATTTTGGGGTGAATTTTCATTTTTTTAATCAAAAGAATTAGGAAAATTCAAGATTTTTTTTGGGTTTCAAGTGTAAATTTAACCAAATTTCCTATATATTTTGCTAAATTTCATAAAAAAATTGACACTATCTACACATCAAAAGAATTGCTTCAATGAATATCTATTGATTTTATTCCATTATTTGATGTCTATGACCTTTTATCAAAACATTTTGTATGTTAACATCAACACATTGTTTTCTAACATGTAAAAATATTGGCAAGGAAATAGTTTGGGGACTTGAAATGATTGGATGTATGTTATTACTTATGCCCTTGACATGTGCATAAGGAAAATCACAATATCAACGCAAGAGAATCAAAATTTGTGAAATTTTGATCATGTTCAATGAAAAGTTGATTACTATTCAAATTGCAAAGATGACACATGACATCATGATTCCTTGAGAAAATTTGATTTTATTAAATCAACAAGTCCAAAACACATCATTTTTGACAATTCATACAAATTACACCAAAATTCATATGCACCAATTACAAACAATTTATGATGCTTTTAACTTAACATTTTTTAGGTGGAGTTTAGTTGTATGGAGGTTCCATCAATGTGTGCAACACATGTTGGACGATTCTTTGCACTTCTAGATTCACATTATACATATCATGAATCACCTTGATAAATGACATTTTGGTTGAATTGTTTAGGGAATATTTTGTGTCCCAATTTTCATCCCATATGACATTTGCAATATTTCCCACCAAATATGCTTCAAACCTTAAAATTTTATGGTGTCATTTCACCATACATTGAGGGGAATTCATATTTCTTGACTTGCCATGAACAAAAAAAGTTATGGGGCCACCCACCAACAAACTTTTGTTAAATTATTCCTTGGCAAAAAATACAAAGTTGGAGTCACTTATTGCATGTGTCTAACTTCACCCCAATCACACATGCCAATGTACACAACATCTAATTTGTTGGGTGGAAAATGCAACATGATGTCATCATTTGATAAATCATTGTGCAAAACCCATTATGGTGTACTACATTCATGATGTTCACAAATGCCCATGCCATTTTCACATTTTTTGCCTAAAGGTGACAAGTTGTTTTTGCCTTTCCATATTAGGCCCCCCTTGTTACAATAACATTTAATTATCCATAATGGGGAGTATTTCATGTTATAATCCAACATTTTTCAAAACATGCACCCATTCCACCATAATGTGTAAGCCTCCATGGTTTCTAAATGGATGGCAAGGAACTTGATGACACCTAAATGTTTGCATGGGCAATCTAATGCTTTTATTGAATGTTACTTGTTCGCTACCCATTTATCATTTTTTTTAGATGTATTCCATGCCAAGTCAAAGTGCTTAGATGTGATTGAACCTTTCAATTTGTACATTATAGACCACACCATAATTGTTTACTAGTTTACATTATGTATATTTAAGACCGATTTTTTTGGAATTAGTCTAACTGCCTCCACCGTTTTTTACTTCTTTCTTTGAGTTATTTAAGCTCTGTCCTTTTGTAGACCCTACATGAAAATATTTTCTGAAGTAAAATTATTTTTTCCTACCATACTTTTGTACATAGAGTTTTATGTGTAGATTTTTCCTTTGTATGTTTGGAATATCCTGACTTTTTGTATGCAAGTATTTTTCCTTGCATGTTTATTTCAAGTTTGTTTTTGTCAAAAGGTTTTGAAGCTACCCTATTAAGATTGGACAATCCCCTTTGTGTTGAAGCTTTTTGCTTACCTAAAGAGAATAATAAATTTTTTCTTCTACTCCCTTATTGTATTTCTTTCAAAACCCAGTAGTTCATCATGTGGCCTTAACATTTGGCGACCATACCACAGATACTGAATCCAAAATGTTTAGTTCATTATTATTCTTATTTGGACAAATATTGGTTAAAATTATTTGAATCTACTAAAACAAATCACAAATTAATTATTGTTTTTGTTTGACAAATAAAAATAAAAAACCAAAATAATCCGTAGATTACAACTTTTTTGTAATCATTTATAATATGCTAATAGTGCTAACAAAAATATGAAGAAAATAATGGAGCTCAAGTTTTGCAAGAAAGTGCTAAAATAGGCCACATAAGTAACCCAAAATGATTATAATAGCCTAAGATTGACCCAAAGGAGGCTATGACCTTTCACATTGGGGAGCAAAACGAATTGGAGGACGTTACCAAAAATACCGAACCAAAAACTATACAACCTATTAGAAATTATCCACCAGAATTGCAACGCATCAAGATCAAATTAAAAATTCCACGAGAACCAATATGGGACCCTATCGGAAAAACTCTTTTTGCTGCCATGAAATCATTGTGACAAGTCCACATGCTAGAGAAAACGAAATTGATTAATTATAAAGGCAAATTAATGAATTAAGTTAGTTATAAGGGAAGGAGCCTTTTTATGAAGTATGAAGTATGAAATGTGTAGTCCTTAAGGATGAACATTTAAGGTAAAAAAGAATTCCATCAAGAAATTTTAGTAACCCTTGTTTTTAACATTTGTATTTATTTTCATGCGTTTTCAGCTTGTCTTTTTTGTTTAAGTTTGAATCACCAGACTGATAATTGTCTTTATCGATCTAGTAATGTTTTGCTTGCTCACATAGTATTAATAGATCATAGACCGTATTCAATATCTTTACTTGTTCAAAGTCCAATTTCAAATATCCAAAATTTGATTTATCCTTTAGCACTACCAAATGTAGCTTGTAGAAAGCCAATTATTCCACATGTCTTTACTCCATTTATTGGAAATGTCATGGAACAAAATCTAGTAGGTTTTCCAAATTCAATGTATCCTCATGTTGGACCTTATACACCATATTTTGGTTTTGGTTATAAGGGCATAAGGGGTGTTCCTACAATGTAGCCTCCTATGTCCGATCCTTTAACTAACCCCACAACATCACCAAAACCAATTTTGGCAATTGTATAAACTAGGATTGTAACAAATTGCAAGGAACCTTCAGATGAAGATGAGGATTATTTAAAAAAAAAACACAACCCCATGATGCCACAAATCACTCTTACCGAAAAAATGTGCCATGACTGAAGGGAAGACCATCCCCGATTGGAGATGCTAGTAGACCATTAAATGGTGGATGGATTATACTTATTAGCAATGGCGGTGGTGGACCTTTTAGTGGAGGTGGTAATGGGCCCCCAAGAGGTGGTGGTAATGTCCTCAAGGAGGTGGTAGTAGCAGTCCTCCAAGAGGTGGTAGTAGTGATCCTCCAAGAGGTGGTAGTAACGATCCTCTGAGAGGTGGTAGTAGTGACATTCAAGAAACCAAAATCCAAAATCATACACTGTAAAACCAATAGGACCGTGGATAGGGCCTACTTGGAATTCATGGTACCCTTCATGGTATCCTATCCAACTCCCTATAACATTAAATCCTCCACTAAATAATAAATTCTTACCCTACCCCATTTACAAATCTAGATGTTCATGTACATGTTTTTTGCAAGGCCATTCAAACCAATGGAGAAAAGAATTATGTTGACATCATTAATAGATTTTATTTTACACTTTGTGATGCCATATCCAAGTGGGGAAATTTTTTTATGAGAGCCCATTTAGTTTGCAAATTTGAAAAGTTGGAGACTAGGTTTTGTAAGCATTACTGAAAAGTACAAACAAATGAACAAGTGTACATGCCATTATGAATGATAAAGCAAGGTGGAGACGAGAAGGGGGGAAATATACTATGAACATATGTTGAAACTAACAAATTACCTTCAACATTAAACAAATAACAATCTATTAACAACTTTCTTTTGAACATGTTTATAACCATATCTCTAGATAGCCACAATAGGATGAAGAAGGACACCTTGTTCAAACATAAAGAAGTTGTAATCACTTGTGAAGAAAATATGGGAAATGCCAATGAATATTGGAAATTGTTGGAACCACTAACTAAACAAGAGAAGGTTAGCAAAGGAAGGAAAACATATGTGATATGTGTTAACACATAGGAGATCTATTCAAGTGCAAACATAAATCTTTATTGAAGGGAAACTAAAACATGATGTTCATAACACGAAACATAACATCAAGAACTCCTCAAGGTTCTTGTCACATGAAATACATAAACTTGTGCAATGAAGAAAAGAGAGCCAAACCATCAACACCAAGGTATTTAACTAAAAGACCAAACCATAAGTAACCAAACTAAAATAAATAAATAAAGTAATTCAACCTTGTGAAAGTAACTTAATTACTTTCCTACTCCAATAACTAATGAAACCTAACTAGTTGAGCTTGAATTCTCAACACCCCCCCCTCAGGCTCAAATCCATTTTTAATACACCAAATATTTTTTTAAACCTCTTTAGTTTGTCTATACCTAAAGCCTTTGTGAAAATGTTAGCAATTTGATTTTCAATACTAACATGAATAAGGTCAAATTTTTTTGCTAAATATTTTTCTCTAATAAAGTGGTAATGCACCTCAATGTGCTTTGTCTCAGCATGATAAACCGGGTTGTTAGCAAGTAATATGCTACTGCTGTTATCACAATAGATGACAATATGAGCATCCATTGACTGTCCAAAATCTGAGAGTAGTTTTTGTAACCAAACTACTTCACATGCAACAATTGTTGCACCTCTGTATTATGCTTCCGTGCTTGATAATGTAATTGTTGGTTGTTTTTTACTGTTCCAACTAACAACACCATTTCCACAAAAAAAATGAAACCATTAGTCGATTTTCTATCTGAAACATTGCCAGCCCAATGAACATCCATGTACCCATGTACTTGTAATTGACTCTTGGCTTCCTAAAAAAATCCACACTGTAAAGTATGTTTTATGTATTTCAGTATGTGCCTCACTATATCCAAATGTGGCTTTTGTGGTGTTTGCATGAATTGATTTTCCACTCCAACTACATAATTCAAATCTGGCCTTGTGATGGTCATGTAAATCAAACTCCCCACTATGCGTCTATACATAGTGGTATCCTCCACAAGGTCTCCTTCATATGCACTTAACTTCACATTTTGCTCCAATGGAATTGAAATGGGTTTGAAACTCGTCATATTGCAAATTAACTTGGAATAAAAAATAACTAAAGAGGGATGAATGCAAGTACCTATCCCACAATTAAAATCCATAACTGCAGAGTCTAGTGGCGAGCAAACATTGATGAGAGCCTGCAATGTGATCACCTATAAAATGACGGATTGCCCTATTGGGCTCATCCCATTCTAGGGTGGAACAGGCCATACTAGGCCCATCCATCATATAGACCTCCCGTTCCCAATTCTTAGTTGGTACTTCCAATTTCTATTAGGATTTGAATTATTAGCCATTGGCAGTTGGAGTAGATAGAACAACAAATATTAGTTAGTGGTTATCAAGACTACCACATGAGATATCCCATGGGTAATAGGTGAAATTTTACAAGTTACAAGGTTCTCATCCTGATCACATTTTGCATACCCAACTTTTGAGAGAATTAGACGAAAACCCCAAACACACATTTCTAACTTAGTTCATACGCAAATGAGTCCCTTTTCTATTTCTATGTGTATTTTGAGGGATCTCCCCCAGCAGAAGAAATCTAGGCCATTATGCTGCAGGAGCTCCCCCAATTTTATATGTTCCCGTGTTCCCATGGAAATATTTCTTTTCTACGAAATGGGAAAGAAGCAAGGAAATAAAAACAGAGTTGTTTACATAAGGGGAGGTTCTCGTACTCATGTGTTCTCTTGAGGTCAGGAACACACTTGGGCTCACGCCCTTGGGTGCCCATCCCTCAGGAGAACGCACTCGTATGAGAACCTCCCTTCCAACATTATACTATATAGCCAAGACTTGGTTCTTAGATCCATCTTAAGAAGGTCCGTCCATCAGACAGACTTTTCTTTTTCCTCTTTGTGTGTCCAGTGCACAACTATAGCCTACTCGCAAATTCAAAAACACAGCAAGAAATCCTTCAGTCAAATAACCCTCTGACAACTGTTGCCGATCCGGAATCCGTGATATTATTAAATGTTACTTAGTGCACCAAGTTGTACACAAGAATGGCAAAGTCAAGTGGTTCAGAGCAATCATGCAGGGGGTACTCCTTAAGTAAAATTCCATGTCTGAAAGGGAAGAAAAGAAAAAACAAGTATGCATTTAGTAGAAAAACACTAAACATTGATTACCACTGCAACAAGTTCAGCAACCCAATATTTCCATATTTGAAGGGAGGAAAAAATAAAATGCAATTAGTACCCTTAAACAAGATGAATAAATAAATAAATAAATAAAGGAAGAACACCCGCCCAGGGAACAAGAGAAGAAAAAAGCAAGGACCAAAGTCCAAAGAAAAGACAACATCGAAAGCTCAAAATGCACAATGGGGATTAGTACACTAAAACAAGGGATTGCCATTGCAAAAAGTTCCATTACCTACCCAATTGTCAGATTTTTGTCTTAAAAGCTCTCACTATCATAGTCCCTTGATAGTTTTGACACATGCCTGTTGAATAATTAATTAATTTTGACAGTTGATTTCCACACTTAAAACATTCTTGAAGATTCCATATTTTCCTTCACACAAAAAAATTAATTAAAAAAATTTGGATGAAAATTTCAACATTTCTGAAAATAATATAATTAGTGTTGAAGCTGAAAACTAGTGGGTATTTAAAAGCACAGAATTGGACTCAAAACAGAATGCAGAATTAAAAAAAAAAATGCTGGCTAAATTTCTACCTTCAAAACAAAAGGAGAATATTCTTCATGTTTCTTAAGAACACAGTTTTTAGGCTTTGGTGCAGTTTTTGCCAATTTTTTCTTATGGTTTTGACAGTTTTTAAAAAACCTGAATCAAATGCTAAATCCTTTTTGGGATGCTGACTAATGTTTTATATCAGAAAAATGAGAAAAGAAAGTCATTTAAAATTTTTAATTTCTCTATATCTTTGCCACATTATATGTGATTTATAAAGAAATGTCCGCATCTGAGGCAAACAGGGGTTTTTTTCTTTCCATTTTGTGAGATCAAAAATTTGTGGAGTCCCACCCACCAAAAAAGAAAAATTAGTCAAATTTACACTAGAAGAACATAATCTTCCCTAATTTTCCCAAAATTTTGTTCCAAAAAAGTGACAAAATTGGTCTAAAAGAAATTCACTGGAGGCAAGCTACGCAAATCAATGGTTCACTCATCAAAACCTATATTACAATTTGTGAAGAAAAGAAAAGGAAAAAGAAAAGAAAAGAAAAGAAAAGAAAAAAGACTGATCATTTCATCCAAGCTTCCAGGCCAGTGTTGGGCAGTTATTAGACATAGGAACATAGACCCGGCGGTTATGAAAGCGCAATTTTCATGAACTTACGGTTTTCATGTACAATTTTCTTAGAATCATAGTTGTGAATTTAGGACTGTACATGAAAACTGCAGTTTCTTTAAGGTTTTTGAATTAACTGGGACCGACAATTCTTTGATTCTGATTATTTTTTCAAAGTATAGCAACCTGATGGTTCTCTGATTCTAAAATATTTGTTGAAAGCCCAAACCGGGCGGTTCTTTGAAAATTCAAATGACCGCACAACACTCTTCCAGACCTCTAGGGCCTCTGTGTGGTTGTAACCAAACGCTTAGCAACCTATGAACGGTCAACGGTGGTAAGAATCTGAAGACGGTAAACCACCTACTGCAAGGACGCGGAGCAGAGAGGCAGGCAGACAGGGCGGTGCCGTCGCGCGCTCGCTCGTTTCATTGCGTCGTGCGCTTTGTTCTGCGCATTTTGCGGTTTTTCTTGTAGCAGCTTGTTTTTTCGCAGGCTTTTGTGTGTTTGTGTTGATTGTTCTTTTGTTTCGGATGTGTGTTTGATAAGAAGCTGCTTCAAAAGATCTTTCTGGCAATGTATTTTTGAGTGCGCATTGTGCCTTTTTGCAGGTGCTTTGCAGTGGTTTTAGCAGGTCTGTTGTCTGTTGATCCGACGTTTTCAGTTGCTAGTAGTTTGCCTTTCTTGTAGGTTCTCTGAAGAGAAGAAGGAAAAAATGGCGTACTACGATGATCAGAGCGAAGATTACCTCTTCAAGGTCGTACTCATCGGTGACTCTGCGGTGGGGAAATCAAATCTGCTCTCTAGATACGCGCGCAACGAGTTCAACAACAACTCCAAGGCTACCATCGGCGTGGAGTTTCAGACGCAGAGCATGGAGATTGAAGGAAAGGAAGTCAAGGCGCAGATCTGGGATACGGCAGGTCAAGAGAGGTTCCGTGCTGTGACTTCCGCGTATTACAGAGGCGCGGTCGGAGCTCTTATCGTGTATGACATCAGCCGGCGAGGTACATTCGAGAACGTAGGTCGCTGGCTCGAAGAACTCAAAGGTATATTTCATCTCTCTCTCTCTCTCTCTCTCTCTCTCTCATATCGTCTCTTCCTGCGGTCGTAAGGATTATCTTTGCGGCTGCACCGAGCGCATCGCATTCCTGTATTCTACAAGGAAGAGCGATCTCTCATCTCCACAAATATTCCACTTGCATTTCCATCTCTACTAGAGACAAGGTTCCACTGGATGGAACCTAGTAGCAGAGCCTAAACATGCTTGGATTCTGCAAACAAAGCCGAACTTTGTGTCTCCAAGCAGAGGTGGCGACATTGTGTTCCTACACAAAGATTTTCCTGTTCATCTTTGGTCTAAAGCAAAGCTGGAGTGCTGATGCTCACTGTGCTCGTTGTTTTTTCAGTATGGGCAACTAACTTGTGCTGAAGTGATTCTAGAAGATCTTGCTACAATTGCAAGATTTCATCTTTGATTAAAGCAAAACTGTAATGCTGCTGCTCACTATGCTCATTGTTTTTCTGTGTGGATGACTAACTTTTGCTGAAGAGATTCTGCTGGAAGATCTTGCTACAATTGCAATATTTCTTTCATCAATGGAAGCTTGCATACCTAGTTTTTGGACACAAAATCTCAGTGGAATGTTGACACTCTTGTGACATCAATTGAAAATGTTCAATGCATCTCATAAGATCACAATGTGTCTGGCTGAATCAATTGATGAGAATTCACAGGGAAGATTGGTTCAGAGTCTCAAGTACAAAGTCAGGAGACCTGGATGAGTAATCAGCCCTTTAGTTCTTGTCTCACTGAACTAAAAGCGTGAACACATATTCTCTTTGTTCATCATCATCCAGCCAAGTTGGTGTGAAGACCAATCTGTTTGAGATGTAGGAGGAAATTCAAGTCTGGAAAGAATGTTTAAGTAAGGCTCCATAGAGGAGATGATGAGGGATTTTGGAGCTTATAGAGAGTTGAAACAGAGGGATGCATTTGTACAAGAAGACTAATATGATGATTGACCTCCAGTTGTGACATCAGTGAAAGGATGTTCAACTTCATGTTTTGAAACACTAGCATTGCATCAGGAAACCTTAAGAAAGTGAGGGGACGCAGGAAGAATTATCATTGGATTCTTGTTCAGATGATTGCTGATGAGAGAGTACCTGAGGCAAGAAAAAGTCCTGATCACTTTACACTTAATTCTGTTGAGTTCTTGTGGCTCAGTAACCTGTCCAATTTTGTGACTAGCTCTTCAGCAAGGGGATCATCATGCCAATGATGGTGACTGAGGAAAATGCATCCAAGGAAACAGACTTGAGCCTCTGTCTTCTGAGATCAGGAAATTGTTTCCATTAAACTCTTGTACAAGCATACTGAAAAATTCCTTTCCTGTTGGTTTTGCAGTGCATTCAGACTCAAGTGTGGTTGTAATGCTTGTGGGAAACAAGAGCGACCTTGCTCATGTCAGGGAGGTTACAGTTGAAGAGGGTACAGCTCTTGCAGAGCAACATAATATGTCATTTATAGAGACATCAGCGCTGGAGTCTGTGAATGTGATCAATGCTTTCCAAACAGTACTAAGGGAGATCCACAAAATTGTTAGTCGAAAGGCTCTTGCACCAGATGCCACTAAGGATAATACAGTATTGAGTAGTGGACACAAACTGGCTGGAAGTGATGAGATGACACCAAGGCGAGGTGGATGCTGCTCCATGGTCTAAATCAAGGCCTCCACATAAGGTTTCTTTAGCAATGCCCTTGTTTCTGCATCACCAAAATTGCTGTTTAGAGTCTTACTGAATTCAACATGAAGGCATTCACATTTCAGAAGTAGTCATCAGGCTGGCATCACAGCCTTAATACACACATATTTATTTGTACAAAGGTACTTAACCAGGCCAGCCTTTGGTGTGTTTATCTAGTTTTTGCATTAGAGCTTAGCACACTTTCAGTTTGGTTCTACAGATTGAATACAGTTTGGGTACAGAGTAGATTATCATGGTTTTCTCCTACTGTGGGAATGAGCAACAGATGGACTCTTTTGGTTCAACAAAAATTTGTTTCTCAGAGAATTCTCAGATGCAATGGTTAGAACTGTCTGACCATTCTTCCAACTGTCATCTCTCTTGAGTGAACCTTGGCAGCAGATGACAAATATGTCACATTGCTTAGTGCTTTGTTCATGAAGTGCCTCCTCAATTTCAACAAGTTGATATCAAAGATGATAAGCAGTTCCTCTTGAAGTGATATCACTGGATATGCTGGGAGTGAAATATTAGCTTGTATTTGTACCTGCCAAACTCTCACCTCATGAGCACAATTGATATGAAGGAAATCAGCACTGTTGACAGAGGTTCAAGGTGAGGGACTGGACCCCAAGGTCAGGTTCCTGCTTTTCACCTCAAGTCTTGAGCAGCCTCGGAAAAATCATATCTCATACTGGTGTGATTCTGGACCTATCTTTCTTCAGTTTCCGCTGCATGATGCCAAATTTGTCAGTATAGATCTCTTCAGTAGTTCATGCAATCAAATTTTCCTTACTCCACATTGGAGCAGGGAAGAGATATGTGACATACTTTTCTCAAAAATGGGTAGTTGCTAAATATTTTTCTCCAAAATGAGTAGGTGCTAAATGGGTGCACTTTTCCTTCCAATTTTTGTGTGTTGCGATACTTTTTCTCACCCCTGGACATTCTTTCATTTAACCTTAGTCACAGAGTGAAGTTTTAGTTCTTCCCTGTCTATGGTAAAAGTACAAGAAGGTGCAGCAAAGAGTTTCTGCTTAGTTGGACATGCTGTTGTGGTGAATCATTGGTCAATGTTATTTCGAAATATGATGTACCCAGGAAGTAGGAGTGCATAAAAAGCCACTCATGTATAAACTACAAGAAGTTTGCTAACCAATCTGTGTACTGTTGTGGCAGTGTTGTGGTACACGCAGAAGAAAAACATAAATAACACAATCCCTGCATGCACCAAAACACAGATGCAACAGTACACACTAAGATTGGTGAGAAATTTTTCTTAATCTATCTTCACCAGCTCATCCATCTGACAGAGTCCAGCAGAAGAAAATGCTCTGGGTGAGTTATCAGAGTTCATTAGTAAAGGTCTCACAAGAAACAAGAGACTTACCTGACACAACTCTACAGTGTCCCATTTTGCACTAATTTCAGGGGCATGGCACTCCTGACATCATAACATTTTTGACAGAATTCTGGATTTGCATTCAATAAAAGTTTCCTGAGTGCTGCCCTACAAAGAGGTTGAAGAATACCAACAAAGTCAGAGCTGTAAGCTGCTTTCTACAGAATGGTATTCTTGATTACCTTCAATGATCAAGGAAAACAGAAAATTCTATGACCTCCATCTGATGATGCTCATATGCAATCAAGGTCTTTTAAGCCTTTTTGTGACAGGTGGGGTGATTGAAGGTTAAGCAGACTCAAAGACATGTGCCTGAACTTGTACCCATTGATGAACCAAAGGAATGAAATTGTCAACACAATTCTTGACAGCCTTTGGACTGGCTCTGTCATAACAACTCAGGGATCTGCAAAAAAAACTCATCAATCATACAGCCCCACCCAGGAGTGTAAATAACAAGAGGTTCTGCAGAATGTTCTGATATCTTTTCCAACTCAGACTACCACCTCTGCTACTGGATTCTCAAACTTATTTGTAAAAGATATAGGAAGATTTCAAATAGGGTGTTTGAGAGAAGGGGCACATACATTAATTGGCATCTCATCAATCACAACACCACAACCCTCCTCAAGCTTGCACAATGTAGCCACTTCAGCGCCTACAACAACATTTATGACAATTCCCCCTAAAAAAACACAAATATAGAGATGATGAGCCACACATGGTCATGAATAAATAAGCCCTATAGTGAAACAATGGACCAGGCAATATTTTCCTTGGTATATACCATTTTTCATGAGGCAGAGAATGGACAATTCCAGACAGATTGGTAAGATAAAAACTGGGCATTGAATTATTGTTGTAGAACCAAGACGCAAAATGGCCTCACCCCAAACACCACCAACATGTGCACCTCCATTAGTTCCACTGCCACTAGACAACCCTGGCTGAGATATTGTGCTTGTCCCTACAGTAGCCCTCCCTGCTGTCATCCCCATGACAGGTGCAGCAGCTAAACATGCTGCCATCCTTCTCATGTAAGCTTCCTGCCATACCAATTACTTGATCACTACACATATCTGTAGCTGTAGCACCTCAGATCAGAGGAACCCACCAATAAGCATTTCTTTCCTGTACACAGAGGCAAGACAGATGTGGGGTACAAATTCCCAAATTCTTGATAGCCAAGAACCATCTGAAACATTTAACATTATACAATGAAGGATGAACCATGCGGAGCAGAAGAAGTAATTCACCTTCTTGGCAGGCAGGTCATAGTGGATAAGGACTCGAGCACCAAGAGGTGCTTCCCCAAGGGCTGCAGATGGAAGGCATGCATCAGTGGTCATGAGGAGACCTGATTGCCGCTGCTGTCTATCATCCACACAGTTGCTTCCTGATGGGAGGGTATTGCCTTCACAAGAACCACGAGTCCAGTCTGCAACCACCTGGCGGAAGTTGTCAAGTGCTGCTATCCGCTCACTCTGTGCCTGATCACTATGCTACCATCCCACGTCATATACCTGTTAAAAAGGGTGCCAGATATCTTGCTGCAATCTCCCTCTATACAGTCTGGAAATTGACATGATGATGAACTGATCTCTGCTAATCTTTTCAGAGCAATATGTTTGTGCTGCTGGCCAGATATATACAGTAGCATGCAAGCTTGTAATCAACAGAAAAAGAACCATCTCTGCAGTATCAGTTGAAGTAATTGTGAGAGGAACAATGACAACACAACACCAGCTCCCAACAGTACCCTGCATAGATGTTGTATACAAGTGATAGCAACAAGCAAGATTGAGAAATTGTCTGCAGATGAATATGCAAATAGCACTTCTTCCTCACTCCAATAGGAACTTTCTTCAAACACATTATGTCCTCCAAACTCATCCCACAGCTGACCGTAATAAAGGGTCAGGTTCACTGGGTAGTGGGAGAGAAAAGACTCTGGGTTTAGTGTTTATGGGTATATACCAGAACAGAGAGGGAGAGAAAGACCCTAGGTTTAGGTTTATGGGTTGTATTACCAGAACAGAGAGGGAGAGAAAGACTCTGGTTTTAGGTTTATGGGTTGTATTACCAGAACAGAGAGGGAGAGAAAGACTCTGGATCTAGGGTTTATGGGTTGTATTACCAGAACGAAGAGGGAGAGAAAGACTCTGGGTTTAGGGTTTATGGGATGTATTACCAGAACAGAGAGAGAGAACTCCTGGGAGGCCGAGACAGTCGACCAAACTGCGTCTAAGCTGTCCCGCGAACTGCAGCAAACTGCTACCGGTAAGCTAGCTCTGCGACCCAACATTGTCAACAAGTCCACCAAAGTTCCCTGCCATAGCCAAAAACTTTTTTCATCAGCGAGGCAAGGCTACTCCCACCCAATTGCACTTCAATACATAGCATTCCGAGTGTTTACACAGCAGGTGCTGAAAAGTTAGAAAACTCAGAATCGCTCAAGAAAATGAGTAGAAACTGCAGGAAAATATATGCAGAAGATGGAGAAAGGTCGATTTGGTGAGGGAAATGAAGACGGGAACCATTTTGAAATGCTGACGATCCACTGCAATGTAATATTGTCGCAATGCCTCCTCTTCATGATGCCTAAGTGAACAAAAAAAACTCAATACAGATGAGACAAAACAGAGCTCGAGACGCAATTCCTCCGAGAAATCGGTGAAGGGATTGACCACGCCTCAGTACAACTAAGAAAACTAAAGCCACAATAACATCTGCGAGTCAACAAAGAAAAACACAGAAAAAAGGGGCTTTTGAAGTTGTGTTTTGCAAGACCTGCTGCTTGTGGCGCCGGGCATTTCAGCTGGAGCAGCGGCAGCAATGGCATAAGGTGCATCCCCTGTGACGGTGCCCGTGCCCATATCCAAATTCTAAGCTCGGACTTCGTCGAGATTCTGGTGGAATCTGTCGAGATTCTGGTGGAATCTGTCGAGATCCCTTGGTGGATGCCGATATTTTACAGCACCATCGATGGGTACCACGAGCATATGTCGAAGACACAGAAATTGCTACAGATTTTGCAACAGATTTCCCTATACTTTCTTAAATGCCAGAGTCTGCAGTAAGTAGGATTTAGGGTTCACGGTGTAGGGTTCAAGGTACAGTGTGTAGTGTTTATGGTTTAAGGTATAGGGTTTAACATACAGTGGTAGCGTTTAAGGTACCGTGTGTAGAGTTTAGGGCTTAAGGTTCAGGGTTCTAACCTACATTGTGTAGGGTTTAAGGTACAGTTGTAGAGTGCCTAGAGTTTAGGTTGAACCTGTAAAGTTCCCCAGTAGTGTGTAGGATTTAAGGTCCAGTCTTCCGGGTTCAGGGTTTGTGGTACAAGATGTCAATCATCCTACCAGGCTTCAATTTTAGCGCTATGGAGGATTTTGTTATTTTTTCATTGGCTCTGGTCCTTAATGGAGAGACTATGTTGTAGTTTTCATTTGGACCCATGTTTTGAGGAATGTTCATTGTGTTACTGTGAATAGTGAATTCAATTTTTTGGGAACTTTTGATGGGAACATTTTCTATTTTAACTATTGTTGCCAGTTTAATCTTCCCACACAAGGGGTAGAGTCAATATGGTCCATTTGATTATATCACAATCTCAATCCTGTGACAAGATTTTGCACAACCAGACTTTATTGTTCAAAATTTCCGTCCTAATGCAATTAGGACACATGATAATATGACAATCAAGAACCCCAATTTGTCATAATAGAAAGGTAATAAATGTTAAAAATTGATGGGATCCACACCATAATTCATCCATTTGTAAGTGGGAATCTTTTAAGAACTCTAATTTAAAAAAGAACTTAGGAAACACTTAAAGATAACAAGAAATATTTTAGGGCTCCAAGTTGCCCTTGCGAGTAACTTCACTAATTCTATGTGGTATATGTTGTTCTTGCTTCCAGCTTGTACTATTGCGCATGGTTGTTGGTGCTTCTGGCACTAAGGTGAGAAGGCTTCATTGTGGTTGCATTTATTTCATCGATTTCATTTCAATGAATGTTTTATGGGTGATTTTGCTTCACGATTATTCTTTTAATAAAATGATCTTCATGTATATTTCAACACTATGGAAGCAAGTAGCAAACAAAAAGGACTAATTTGATAGTGGAGGAGAATAAAGAATTATTCTCAATTTGTAAGGCTCATCCTTCATGGACCTAACAAGCTATTGCTAATTAGTTCAAATAAATATTTTGCTAACAACTAAGAACAAATATTGATTATCAAATCCTTGACAATTATAAATAAAAATAAAAATAACAACCAATTGGTTGCAAAAGTAGTTTTAAGAGTCAAGGAAGCATAATTCCCATAGCTTGACACTATTTTCCTGACATGGTTCAAGCAAGTACATTATTAAAATTTTGATATTTGATTTGATAAAATTCAACATGATTATTACATAAGGTTTTATTATTTATAAATTATTAGGCCAATATAAATTTTCATAAAAAATTTAATTTCAAAATTTGAAATAATAGCCATGAAAAGGACTAATATTTTGAGATTAATTTGACCTTTTGATTGATGTAATCAATGTGATCGCTAGATTTTGTTTGAAAAATCAATTGTTAGTTATCTTTTGCTACCTTGAGGAATTTGATCATGGTTTAGATTTTTGCCCTAATTTCATTTTTGCATTTTTTGTAACTTTCAATGCAATGGACCAACCAAACTATCTTAAACTATCTTTTTTATTTTTTGTTTCAATGTTCCCAATATGTATGGAATAAGAATAGGGCTTTGACAAATGAGATGTTAATGAGAAAAGCCATAGTCCTTCATGGATTATTTTTTATCAACTTGCAAATGATCCCAACAAAGTTTTAAAATACAAGAGTTTGAAGATCTCAAATGGTTGCTTGGACAAATTTAAAAAGAGATACAAGATTGGAAGGTATAGCACTTGCTACATTTGTTTTCATTATATATTTTTTATGATGATGATTTCATCTCACTTTGTGATAATTTTTATGAATCATATTTTTGTCTTTACATATTAAAGTTGAAAGTCTATTTACATGATGAAAGTGAAGATGCTTATGGTAGTGGAGTTTTCAAAGATTATCTATCACTAATTGGAAGTAATCAATCAACTTCCAATATTTGTGAGAGTTACTAACCTAATGATATTTACAATATGGATTAGATAGGTTTGTTTTATATAACACAACCAAGTAAAACTTTTGAGCAAGGGAGGGTAAAGGATTAAAATATCCAAAAATATAGGTTCACTTTGACTCTTATTATGAATACCATTAGGTCTAAACAAACTCAAGTTACTTACTTAAATGGTGTACAAATTTAAAAAACAATGTTGTTTTGAAAAATGACAACTAAATGAATATGTTTGGTGATATTCAAATGTTACATACATTGATAAAGGAGGACACATTTCTAAATATTGGATTATTTGACTTAACAATCACTTTAAGAGACAAAATAAAAAGATAATCATTATTATGGTCAACACATCTTCACATAATATTTAGTTAGTCCCATAATTCCACAATGTCATATATCTTTGAACAACATCCCATTGCTTTCCTTTCCACCTAATGTGACAAGTATTGTACAACTTTTAGATTAAAACATCATTTAAGATGTAGTACAAACATTAAGTTTTAGAGTAGGTTTTATCATAGCATGAAGAAAATGTTCTTTTGGATTTAAATAAAATTGTGCCCAACATCAAGTAAGAAATTTTACGGTGCCACAAGGTGTGGCAAAAAAATGGATCTGTAGATTAAGGTATTTTAACGTAATTCCATGCCCTGTAAACCCCCCCCATTTTCATGATTTTTTACACATTATATGTGTAAACTTCAATGGCTTTTGATAAGCACTATATAATTATGAAAGATATTTACATTTAAATATAACAATTAGGTGTTAATTACGGATTATATATTTATTGGTGATTATATCGTACAAACTAAATGGCTAATTTATATTTTCCATCACACCATAACTTTATTTCAAGTCTTGATACCATAATACCAAGGTGGCTTTAACACATGTCTACCAAATAATTGATTAATTTTAAAAATTAAATTTCAAATAAGATATTCAAGTATATTCCAAAATATTTTTCATTTTCCTTAACATTTTCTTTGATAAATATAGTTTCTAAAAAATTCAACATTTAAAAAAATGATTTAATTTGTGATGAAGCACCCAAGGTATTATAATGTTAGAGAGAGGTGGTGGCATTACTAGGTGCCAAACTTTCTACAACATGTTCAACATCTATTGGTTGTACATTACATTAAGTTTGGAAATGTGAAATATTTAACTAAACATTTGTGCAACACAAGTTATTCATGTAAACAACTAAAATGGAAAATAAGTTTAACAAGTTTAGTTATTAGCATTAATCTACACATTAATCAATCCACAAGTTAGATCTAAAATAAAATGATTTACCATCAATGTTCAAGAATTCAAATTTAATTCAAAATAAATCCAAAAAATGAGTTGTA